>Ga0209382_10001498_pt1 | contig 36557 bp, 29 predicted proteins | sample SoiMetdeltSBSDD5_FD_187599 | JGI IMG/M metagenome (GOLD analysis project Ga0209382, IMG submission 187599) | Bulk soil microbial communities from a Populus tree surrounding site in Tennessee, USA - Soil MetaG P. deltoides SBSDD5 (SPAdes) (version 2) | ecosystem: Environmental > Terrestrial >... | reverse complement strand
TCCAACGATCCACAATATGCTGTTGCGACTCTTTGTCATCAAGCCAACTTAACGCTTCAATAACAGCTGCCCCCGCATGCGCTTCTTGACTCATCCACTCTAGGCGTGTGTAGGAATGCCAATCTAGGTGAGCATACACAATATCATGCGCATTTGGTATCTTTCGTCTAGCAATTTCAACCAGAGCAACCTTCCGAACATGTTCAAACTCTCCATTTTCTTTTAGATATTCCGATTCTAGTAACTCGCGAAACTTTTCGCCTACGTATTCCCCTCCAATCTGTCTAAGAAGATTTACCGCGAGTTGACGGATGGGTTTTTGCTTGGACTCGCATCGCTGTTTAAGGCATTCCACCGTTTTCTCATATGCTATTCCGCTTTCCAAATTGCATTCAATGATCACCCCGCCTGCCGCAAAAACATTATGAGAAAGCAAATCAAGGATCAGAATATCGGGCTGATTGGTTAGATATGCTACGGAAGGAAAAATTGTCTCCCACTTTGGGTCTTTAATTAAATCGCCAATGCGAATCTGGCCTAATCGGACTCTCTCAAGTATTTGGAATGAAGCTAAATATTCCTGAAGGGCACGATGCCAAAAGGAAACACCGCTATCTTGCAAGTGGTGGATCAGCCCTGTGTCCTCTAGCTGCTGATAAACAGCGGTTATTTGCATCCCTAGAGGCACCTTACGGCTAGCCTCCAATTCTTTCAATTTGCTTGCCAACGTTTCATCCGCATCATCTGAACCCAGAGTGTATGAATCTCCTTTACTAAAGGACAAAAAGGCTAGCTCTGAAAGGAAATCCAACTTGATCTTCCATGGAAGTACATGCTGAAAGCGTTGTATGACTTTTGACTCTGCCCACTTCTCAAGCTGCTTCACGATGGCATGGATTATTTGGATCCGGCTGCGAGGTAACTCTTGGCTATTTAGATATAGAAGAATCAAGAGGGTGAGAAGCAATGTATTTGATGCTACAGTGCCCAGGCCTTTACGTGTTAATTCATTGAGAAAACCTTGATAGTCTGCCCCCAAATACATTTTGGAAAACGCGCGGATTTTCTGTGGTGCAAGAGGCTGCAACTCATATTTGGTTGTCAGAGACAGTTGAGGCACTCTGAAATGTCGTGTTGTTATTACAAACGCACAATGAAAATCACGGATAAGGTTCTCGATTTCCTGTTGAAGATCATGAAGATACCCATCTATGACCTCATCAAATGCATCCAATAATAGAACTAAACGTCCTTGTCGTAACAAGTTAACCACTTCTAGTTCCACAACGCTGACATTTCCTCTTCCAAGTTGATTTGAAATCAACACCTTCAGGTTGTTTGCGCTAGTATATTGACCAAGCTTCACCAACACAGGTATCAAGGTGCTGTCATAACGCAAGCACGATCCAGCATATTCACGAGCAATCTGAGTGAGGAGCGAAGTCTTGCCGATTCCAGATTCGCCTATAATCAACATCGAAGATTTGGGGATTTCTTGGATGATATGGTTGTAGGTGCGTGGTTCATCTACCTTCAAATCAAGTTCAGTTCTAGGGAGAAGAAACATATAAAGCTCTTGAGAGGGAAAACTCTTGAGCGGGATTTGATAAGCTTCTGAAATAAATGGCGGAAGAGTTGATTCATCAGGCGAATTAACAACTATATCCAAATAAGAAATGAAATCACTATTCTCAACAGCTATCCGTCTACGTTGTTCATTTTCAATTGCCTGCACACTGTGCCCAAGTGCCTTATTAAGATCAAGAGATCGAATGCGCTCCGCAAGAGGAATATGGGCTACCTCCCTATGAAGTAATTTTCGCAATTCAGAGAATTGAAGATCGAAAGCTGCGAGATCAATCGCCTGAAATACCAAATCGTTTGCGTTGTATACACGAAACTCCGTACCATTTGTAGCAGCAACAAGATTCTTACCTACAGAAATGCAGTAAGCGCGTAACTGGTGAAGATGATCATCCAAATTCTCGTTTGGTCCTTTACTGTCGAAACTAAAGACGACCTGTTGGGGATCACCATCAAGTGCAACCATAAAGTCTGGTTTGATCTTAGCATTAATTCCATCAAGTTCAATTTCGCGATTGAGGTATATTACAACACTAGGTTGTAACCGCTCTGAAAGAAGCTCATTTTCCCTGTAGCCTAAAAAATCCTTAAATAGTGGGACTACGAGTTTATCGCTTACTTCTGCTTCATTTGCAAAGGTTAGGCCACCAAACTGCTCAAAAACATGCCCCATATATCACTCCATCTGGACAGCTCAACTTAGATAAAGAGCATCAGTCCAATATCTCGCGCTCTGGATGTCTGCGTGCGCGGGCATGACAGCGGACTTGTAGCCGGGTTTACCCGGCTTCGTATTTTTAGCCAGACGATTCATCGTCGGGCGTATTTCTTGGGGGTAACACGCTCCCCGACCGCGAGGACGCGGTCGGAACGCCTTGCCGGAACGCCCGCGCGGACGCGGGCTTTGAGCAAACTCGCCATCAGCGTGAAATGCGCCCTTCATCGTCCGGCAAAGTTGTGTTGAGGAAGACATAGGCTATACTTCTCGTCGGAGTAGGCTAATCATGACAAGCGGCTGGTGGAGATGATTTTACCGCAAAAGATTGCTATCTACTCAGATATTGAACGGTTCAGAATGTTTTCAGACCTTTACCAAGGAGACACCATGAAAACCAATGCGCCTAAAAATATAGATGACTATATTGCCGGCTTCCCCAAGGATATTCAAGCCATTCTGAAAAAGATCAGGACGACGATTAGGAAAGCCGCGCCGGAGGCGGAAGAAGCTATGAGTTATCAAATGCCGACCTTCAAGTTGAAAGGTAATTTGGTTCACTTTGCGGCGTTCAAAAATCACATCGGGTTTTATCCGGCGCCGACCGGCATTGAGAAATTCAAAAAGGAGCTGGCGATTTATCAGGGCGGAAAGGGCACGTTGCAATTCCCATTAGACCAACCCATCCCTTATGACTTGATCAGCAAAGTTGTGAAGTTTCGGGTCAAGGAAAATTTGGCAAAAGCGGCTGCCAAGGGGAAGAAGAAATAGAACAAAGTCTACTTATCAGATCATCCGATATGCTCACAAATACACAGTTATACTATCGTCTTTACTCTTATCGCGAAGGTCCTCCCCACAGCCGTTTCGTCATTATCCGGCATGAGATTCTCACGCCTCTAAGCACAACAAAAGGGGTCGCCGAAATTCTCGATCTTCAACTTCAGAAAAACTCAAGTGCCCCTTCTTCAGTCCGCCTGATCCAGCAGGGCTTAATCCAAGCCGCGAAAACGCTGCAAGTATTAACCGACAACTTTGCCGGACTCACGGAAGCGACTGAGGTCCGCGCGTTATCGCCCAGCGAGCAAATTAGCGCGTTTAGAGACAGAGTGCTTCCCCAGGCGACCACCTTACGCATTACCGCACAATCCATGCAGGAACATGAGGCCGAGCTAAAACAAGTCCTGCCTAAAGCAGATTTTTGGATTGAACGTATCCCGCGAGCGGCAGAACACATCTGGGTAACGATAGACTGTTTGACGAATCCCCAGTTGCAATTGCCTCCATTTCTAATCGATTGGCTGACGATCCGGGACACGGTACAAACCCAGGCAGCCCAAGGAGATTCACAAGCCTTAGAACCATTACTCCAGGCATTGCAAAATCCCCTGTCGGATATCCGGTGTGAAGCTGCCAGCTTATTAGGCCATTTAAAGGACGAACGCTCCGTTTCACCTTTGATTCAACTGTTGAAGGATACAGAAAAGGAAGTACAGATTTATGCAGCATATACCCTGAAGTTAATCGGTGGACCCAAAGCTGAACAAGCATTGAAACAGTACTACGAGTCCGGTGATATGTAGATTCTGTTACTTGGATCGGGATAGAAGCCAAGGAGGATGGGGTTATTGAATTTGATGACGAGCTTTTTAACCGCAGAGAGAGCAGCGAAAGAGAGAAAGAGAAAGAAAAATCCCTGCGGACTCTGCGATCTCCGCGGTTAAATCTTACTTATGAGAGAAGCATCACGGCATTTCTATTGTCCACACACTCCGCCCATACGTCGCCGCTGCCATCAGGCCGGTCTCCGGATTCAGTTGAAGATCAGAGACCAGGCTAAAGGGCATCCCCGTCCCATACGGCAGCCACTGCTCCGCGTCCTTTTGGAGCACCCACACCCCCAACGCCCCGCCGATGTAGACTCCGGCGTGCTGCGAGCGTCCATCCACCACAACCGAGCTGAGCGGGGAATCCGGGAGATTAAGGGTGATGTCCTCCCAGTTTTCGCCGCCGTCGGTCGTGCGGAACACATGACCGGGCGCGTCCGGCGTCTGCAAGACGAAACCGCCGAAGACCGCGTAAGCCGTTTGCGGATCATCCGGATCAACCGCTAGACGATTGACGATGCGCGGTGGAAAGCCTCGGTCGCTGATGTCCGACCAGTCATTGCCGCCGTTGGTCGTCACCCACACCGTCCCGTCCGTGGTCCCCGCATACAACGTGTCCGAGTCGCTGGGCGCGAGCGCGAGCGTCTGGATGGAGCCGTAATCACTTTGGTTGAGATAATCGCTGATCGGTTCCCAGTTGTCGCCGCGATCTTCGGTTTTGTAAACGCGATTGGAGGCAAAGTAGATCACGCCCTCGTTGTTGGCATCCAAGACGAAGGACGGATAGAACAGCCAGTTATCGCTGCCATCGAGGCCGCTGATGTAGCCGTTTTGATCCGGGCCAAACCAGGCCTCATCCCCACCCCCTTCCCCGCCGTTCTCGTTGCGCGAGAAATAGAATTGTGGGTAATAGCTGTAGACGATGTTGGGCTGGAACGGATCAACGCCGGTATAACCGGCATCGCCTTGCGAAGCACCATGCCAGGTCTCGCCCCCATTCTCGGTGTAAGCGTTCGCATTATCTTGCAGACCGCCAATCAGATAATTGGGATCCGTCGGATGCAGCGCGACGTGCAGGAAGAGGAGGGTGTTCAGGCCCTCGCTAAGTTTTTCCCACACAGGGGAACCGGCGGTGGCGTCCGGGTTGCGATACACGCCGCCATCGGTGCCGACCCAAACCACGTTGGAGTCGCTCGGGTCAAAGTCCAGGCCGTGGGCATCCGGGTGCATGAAACTCTCTTCGTTGTCGGACGGAGTCATGTCTGACCAGGAGTCGCCACCATCGTCGCTGCGCCGGATGATCCCAATCCAATTGTGTGTATCTTCCTCGTCCGACAGCGAGCCGCCCAGATACATCACGTCCGCGTCCGTTGGGTCAATTTCCACGATGTTGTCATACGTGCATTGATCGCTGGAGCCGCCGCCCGTGCAGTAATCACCGGCTTCCGGCAGCCACTCCCAACTCTCACCGGCATCGGTGCTGCGCATGGCGAATGACCAAGAGCCTTCCGCATCTTCATCCCTCTGCAACCAATGAATGCCGCCGCCGGCCAGGATGACATTTGGATCAGATTGAGAAGCGGACAACTCCAGCCCGGCGATGTAGGGCACTTCTTTGGCACTGTCTAAATATTCGACCTCCACCCCGTTCTCATCTTCCCAATTCTGAACAACATCGCTATAGTCCAGCTCATCCCAGCTTTCTCCTTGATCCGGGCTGCGCAGGAGATGAACGCCGTAGCACTCCACATTGCACAGCGACGCATACAACGTGCCGTCGCCGGACATCTCCAGGTCCATAAAACCGCCCAGGTAAGCGGTGATACCGGAATCCGGATTGGGCACGCAGCCACCTAAATCTTCACAGGCCACGAGTCGTTCCCAGTTGTCGCCGCCATCGGTAGATTTAAAGATGCCGAAGTCCGGCTGATCGGGTGGCGCTTCATACACCTGCATCTGGCCGGAAACGCATACAGATTCCCGTCATCATCAAAGACCAACGCGCTGACGCTGGCGGCATTGAAAACATCTGAGCCGATGAGTTCCCAGGTCTGGCCAGCGTCGTGCGTGCGCATGATGCCATTCGCCAAAAAGCCGTAGGTAGAAGACACTTGACCGTCGAACTCGCCGAGCAGCGCGTAGAGCGTGTCCGGGTCCTGCGGGTTCATCACGATCCGGCCATAAGCTTGCGGCACCTGATTGTCCGTCAAGCATTTCCAGGTCTGCCCGCCATCCGTCGTCTTCCAGATACCACCGACCGAAGCCGCCGCGTAAACGATATTTGAATCGCGCGGATCAATGACGAAGCCGTTCACCCGCCCACTGCCAGGCACCGGCCCCTGCGGCAGGTGGACCGCTTCAATGGGCGCCGGCCCGACGGATTTCCACTGCCCGCCCACGGGCTGATAATCCGCCAATTGCTGATAGGCCTCGATGAGCGCGCCGCGATCCACGTCGCTGCCCGAGCCGATGAGCGCCTGGTAAATCTCGTTGGCGCGCTCTTCCAAACCTTCTTCATCACTTCGGCTCAAGTTGAGATCAAAGAAACCCTGGCTCACGCCACCGCCTTCCGGCGTGGGTGAAGGCGCCTCGGTCACCGGCGCTTCCGTGACGGGCAGGCTTTCAACCGAACTACAGGCCAGGATAGCCATCAGCAAAACCATCACCGCCGCCAGCGGACGAAAGAAAGATTGCGATTTCATAAAGCCTCCATCAATTTACGCAACACGGAATACGCAATACGTGTCGTATTCCGTATTGCGTATTCCGTTGACAGTCATCTGGTCTAGTAATTACTTAGTCAGGGTAATATTCAACTGAAGCGGGTCAGGCTGCTCATCATCAATCGTCAGGCCATCCAGGCCAATCGGTTTATAGCCCTTGGCAGAGATGACGATGGAATACTCGGTATTGCGCTCCAGCGGCTCTTCCAGGACGAACTGGCCTTTGCTGTCCGTCTTGGCGACCGTGAACACATCCGAATTTTTCTGGCCGCCCTTCAAGAATTTCTGAACGGTGAGGCCGGGCTTAAGGATCAGGATGACCGCGCCTTTGATCGGCTTCTTGGTTTTCTTGTCCTTGACCGTGCCTTCGACCGCGACCGTGTTGCTGGCCTGGCCCTCTGCTTCTTCCCCTAGCATGACGACGCCGGAGGTCAAGAGCGTCTTTTTGTTATAAAACTCCACGCCCCACTCGCCATCACTCAGCGGCGAATCATCCTCGGTGCCGAGGGAATAACTGTAGGTGCCTTTGCTATTCGTAGCCTTGAGCGGTTCTTTATCGGTAAACACGGTCTCACCGTCTAGCGTAAAAACGGTGAGGATCGTTACCTGCTTCGGCACGCAGGTATATTGGAACAGCGGCACGATCAGGTTTGTGCCCTCGGGATAGGAATCCACCTGCTCCTCTACATCGCCCTCCTCCGTCAGTGTGACCCAGGCGATCTCGCTGGCCTTCAGCTTGGTGCAGGCTGCCGCCCCGCCCTCCTCCACTCCCGCCCGAGCGGGAGCGGCCAGCCCGCCTTTCCTTCCCAAAGCGGGCGCGCCCGCAAACGCGCTGAAGACAGTCGCGGTGATAGCCAAGGTCGCGCCTAAGGTAATTGCGAGTAATTTGATTTGCTGTTTCATATTAGCACTCTGCCCTTTCACCACAAAGACACCAAGTCACAAAGTTTAAGGTTTCTTAGTGTCTTCGAGTCTTGGTGGTTAAATTTATCTGGTTAATCAAAACGACAAGCTATTTAGAAAACGCGCAAATAAGGGTTCGACGCTTGCCAAGTCCTCCGGCGTCGTCAATAGCGTGACCACAATCACTCGATTGCCCTCGGCGAAGATATAGTCCAGCCCTTGCCGGACTTCGGGCGCAGCGCCCGTCAGACCATTGGACTCCACATACGCGAACTGCTGCGTCAACGCCGCCTTGCCCTTGAGCATGGTCGTCCCCTGTGACATCACCTTATAAACCTGGTAATCCGTGCTGCGCTCCGCCGCGAGTTGATTCGCAATCCCTTCCGCGTCCGCCGCCTGTCCCTCTTCCACCGGAACGGTGACAACCACAAACTCCGCGCCGGTCCCCAAGGCATCCGTCACATGCAGCGCTTCACCTGCCTCCGTCCAATCGCTGTAGTAAGCCGGATAAATCCCTTTGAACCCTCCCTGGTCGAAGGCTTGCGTGCGGTTGACCGCATTGTTCCAGATCAAACCGCCGATCAGCAGCAAAATCACAAACGAACCAATGACCGCATAATTCGCCTGGCGATCTCCCACCGTGGGGTCGTCCGTAGCTGCCGACTGCTGATTGCTCAGGCTCCGCGCAATATCGCGATTGATTAAGAAGGAAACGATGAGGGTCACGACAACCGCCAAACCACCGGCCAATAGCAAGCCGGTGAAGAAGGGCAAACCGTCAGCCTGCGCTCCCAGCGTAATCGTCCCCGAATCAAATTGACCGCGCAACACGTTGAACAAGACGATTTGCACCGCCGTGAGGACGAGCGCCGCCGACAACCACCAGACCGGCTCACGTTCCAGCTTTGCGCGCCCGAGGAAATAACCGAGCAGCCCGCCAAACGCCGCTTGCGCCAAAGCCACTTCGGCGACGAAGATCTCGCCGGTTCCCAACGCCGCGCCGCCATTCGCCAGAATAAATTGCAAGTTGAGCGCCGTGGCATAGCCCAAGCCGGCCGCCGTGGCGTAAATCACGCCGTCCGTGCGTTCGTCGAACTCTACCGAGTCAAAAATAAAATAACGCACCGTCGCAAAAATAATGAACGCCTCCACCGCGCCCACGACAAAAATCGAGCCGAGCAGCGTCGTCAGGTCATCCCGATAGAGCCATTCCTGCACCCGAAAAAGTTGGTCGGTCACCGGAATCCCAATCGCGCCGGCCAAGGCCAGACCGATCACAAACATCCGGGCCACCTGCCCCACCGGTTCCGGCTCCAGGCGATCCTGTTGATAAAAGAAAAGCAACCAGAGTGCGGCGGGGATGATCGCCAACCCGACGCCGGTCAGCAACAGCACCGTCCCCGTCAAGTCCGGCTGGAGGAATGTATCCAACGCCACAACCGCCGCGACAAAGATCAATAGCCCCACCACGGCGACCGCGCCCGAACGCCAGACTCCGCTCCGTTTATAGGTCGCTTTTGTATAATGCTCGTCGCAGAACCACCGGCCGTTGATGATCTTGATGCCCGGTCGGGCGTTCTCCACACATACGCAGCAAATTTGCTCTGCCATAACTGCCTCCATCCTGTTCAAGAAAATAGACCTCACCTATGCGATCAAACGCGGTGAGGCAAGGTATAATGCGCGTCTGTTCAATCATTCTACGTTAATTCATCATTTAGGCAAACTTTCATCGAGGAGGACTAATTGAATGAAACGCCTGCTGATTTTTAGCCTGATGCTCAGTCTAGCTTTGACAGGCTGTGCGCCCACCTCCGCCGCACCGACGACCTTGACGTACGGATTGACGCTGGTCCCGACCGGAATTGATCCGCACCTCAACGCCTCGGCGGAACTCGGCATCCCGCTCACCAGCGTTTACGACACCCTGATCTACCTCGACCCGGCCACGCACGATTTTGTCTCCGGCTTAGCCACCACCTGGGATGTGGCTTCCGATGGACTGACCTATACTTTCCATTTGCGCTCGGACGTGAAATTCCACGATGGGATAGCTTTCAACGCCCAGGCGGTGTGCGTGAACCTGGACCGCATCGCCAACCCGGACAACAAATCCCAAAAAGCCGCCGGGATGCTCGGACCGCAAGGTACCTATGAAGGTTGTGAAGCGCCAGACGCCCAGACCGTCATCCTCCATCTTAAACAATCCTACGCGCCGCTGCTGGATTCACTCTCACAGGTTTACTTCGGCATGGCCTCCCCGGCCGCGCTGGCAAAGTGGAACAACGCCGATTATCAATTCCATCAAGTGGGCACCGGGCCATTCAAGTTTGTGGAGTATGTGCCGAGCGATCACCTCACCCTGACCCGCAACCCGGACTACGCCTGGGGCCCGAGTGTTTACACCAATCGCGGCTCGGCGTATTTGGAAAACATCACCTTCAAGTTCTACGAAGACCCGGCCACCCGCGCCGTCGCGCTCGAATCCGGCGCGGTCCAAATCATCGGTGAGGTATTGCCGCAGGATGCCGCGCGACTGGCGCAAGATAAACGCTTCCATCTGCACACGACGCCCATACCCGGACAACCGCTCCAAATTTTTCTCAATACGCAGCGCGCCCCCACGGACGACGAGCATGTCCGGCAAGCGCTGCTGCTCGGTGTCGATCGCGCCGGACTCGTCAAAGCTATTTTTGGCGATTACTCGCCCGTGGCCACCGGCCCGCTGGCCGGGGCGACCTCCGGCTACTCGGCAGAAGCGGCAGCGCCCGCTTACGATTCAAAGAAAGCGGCCGAGAGGCTGGCCCAGTCAGGCTGGCAAGACACAAACGGCGATAAAATTTTAGACAAAGACGGAACGGACTTGAGTGTTGATCTGGTTTTCTCGCCGCTCGGGCTGATGCCACAAGCCGCGCAAGTTGTTCAAGCGAACTGGGAAGCGCTGGGGATTAAAGTCAACAGCCAACAGGTTGCCAACTTTCTCGCCCTGAAAGACGCGCAGGCTTCCGGCGAATACAACGCCATCTCACTAAACTTCTTCGGCTCTGATCCGGATCTGCTGCGCGCCTGGTTTGCCTCGACCGGCTTCTCTAATTGGAGCAAAGTCAACGATCCCGAACTCGACACACTCCTGACGAACGGCTTTCTGACAACTGATGCAGCTAAACGCGCTTCAATTTATGCCGAGGCGCAAAAACGCATCAACGCTCAAGCCCTGATTATCCCACTGCGCGACTACGTGAATCTGAACATCGCCTCCGCCAAAGTCACCGGCCTGCGATACAACGCGCAAGGCTGGTTCCCGTGGTTGGTGGATGTGGCGGTAGAGCCTTGAGATCAAGGATGAAGGATGAGTTATGAAGGATGAAGGCAAGCTATACACAGAGCGCTCGCGCGCAACTTTCATCCTTCATCCTTCGTCCTTCGTCCTTCGTCGCATCTTGACCCTCATCCCCGTCCTTTGGGCGACCGTCACATTGGCATTCTTGGGTCTTCGGCTGACGCCCGGCGATCCCACCGAAGCCCTCTACGCTGAAGCGCTCATCTCGCGCGAGGAACTAGCCGCGCGCCGCGCCGCGCTTGGACTGGATCGGCCTCTGCCGGAACAATACCTGAACTTTCTCGGCGCATTACTGCGCGGCGACTTGGGGGAATCACTTTTCAGCGGCCGGCCGGTCATCACGACAATCTTTGAACAAGCCGGCCCGACGGCGCAGCTCGCACTCACCGGATTAGTTACTGCTTCAGCATTGGGCTTTGTCCTTGGGATCACCTCCGCTTCAGCCAAAAGTTCTAATCCCATAATCAGTAGATCACGAAAAAGAGCAAGCACCCTGAGCGGAGTTCCGCGCTTTTTGCGGAACGCAGTCGAAGGGCGCGATTCGGGCCTGAAAACAAGCCGTTTTACACCTGGGACGCATCCTTCGACTGCGCGGCGGAATCCTTCGGCTCCACTGCGTTCCGCTCAGGACCCGCCGCTCCGCTCAGGACGCTTTCGTGATCTACTGAGTATCCACAGTGGATCGAATTTTTTAATCGCCCTCAGCCAATCACTTCCCGTGGCTTGGACAGGACTCTTGGGCCTATGGATCGTCACTGGTATCTTCAAGCTAGAAACACCTAAGATAAGTTCATTACTGCTCCCAGCTTTCGTCGTGGGCTTCGCAACGGCCGGGCCGCTGGCAGTCGTGATGCGCGCCGGCGTCGTCGCCATTCGCCAGGAGCCATACATCCTGGCAGCCCGCGCGCGCGGACTTAAACCCGGCTGGCCGATGTTGAAACAGGTCCTGCCTTTAGCGCTCGTGCCGGTTATCAACCTCCTCGCCCTCCAGGCCGCTTTTCTCTTCGGCGGAACGGTGGTGACGGAAACTGTATTTGCGCGTCCCGGTCTGGGCCGGCTGTTGGTGGACTCTCTGCTGCGAAAAGATTTTCCGGTCGTGCAAGGACTCGTGCTCGGCATCGCCGCACTTTACCTGCTCTTCAACCTCGCCGCCGATTTGGCTGTCGCCACGCTTGATCCACGACTGCGATCAAGACTGTAATGGGACGCAGACACGCAGCGCGCGGATTTCCGCAGATCAAGAAAAAATCAAAATGAATCTGCGTTCACACCTGCCACCTGCCCCGCGAACTTCGCGGGGTGCGCGGGCGGTGCCAGGGTCTGCGCCGAAGGTCTGCGTCCCAATCATCTGGTTGATCCTTATCACACTGGCGGCTCTCCTCGCGCCGTGGATTGCCCCGACCGGCCCATCCACTGTCAGGCCAAGCGCGAGTCTCGCTCCACCTTCCGCAAAAAATATACTTGGAACTGATCTGTTAGGGCACGACGTTTACAGCCGTCTGATCTGGGGAACCCGCCGCACATTGGGGATGTCACTTTTGGCGGTGATCGTCAGCGCCTTACCGGGCGCGGGGTTGGGTTTCATCGCCGGCTACGGCGGCGAACCATGGGATAGTTGGCTGATGCGCGCAGCGGAAACGATGCTAGCCCTGCCTCAGCTTTTAATTGCTTTGGTCATGGTGGCTGCATTAGGTTCCAGTCCCTGGTCAATAGGATTCGCTTTGGGCTTCGCGGGCATCGCCAGTTTCGCGCGCTTAGTCCGCTCTGCCGTTCAACAAGTCAGCAGCCAGTCCTATCTCCAAGCCGCCGAGGTAGCGGGGGCCAGCTTCTGGCGTATCGCGACCCACCATATCCTGCCAAACATCATTGGATCACTAATTGCTTTCACTTCGATTCATTTTGCCTGGGCGATCCTCAACACCGCGATGCTGACCTTTCTGGGTTTTGGCGGCAGCCCAACGATGCCGGATTGGGGATTGATACTAAACGAAGGCCGGCTCTATTTCATTTCCGCCCCCTGGATCAGCACCGCGCCGGGAATCGCGATTACGCTGACAGTGCTTGCGGCGAATGCGGTAGCGAATACCTGGGGAAACAATAAAACGTGGTGAGCGTGACGAGTGCCCCGTGATTCAAGTTCACGCGTCACGGATCACTCGTCACGTAGTACGCGTCACGCCTCACGTATCACTCTTACAATTTCATCTAAACTCACCCTCCCCACATCAAACCACTTAATCCCCGGATCAGACGGCTTGAACCAATTTGCCTGACGCCGGACGAACTTGCGCGTTTCGCTTTTGATGCGGCGGATGGCCTCGGGCAGGTCGCATTCACCGCGCAGGTATTGACCAATTTGTTTGTAGCCCAACGCGGACAGCGCCGGCAAATTCCAACCATAGCCCTGCTGCACTAATCCTTTCACTTCATCTACTAAACCCGCGCGGAACATCTCGTCCACTCGCGCGTCAATGCGCGCATACAGGTCAGGGCGCGGCAGCGTTAAGCCAATTGTCGTGATTGCGTACGGCGTAGCGGTTTTGCGGCGCTGAGCGACGAAGGATTCGCCGGTGGTGAGCGCGACTTCCAACGCACGGATCACGCGCCGAGGATTCCGCAAGTCTATACGCGCCGCCGAGGCCGGGTCTACCGCCGCGAGACGTGTTGCTAAAGTTTCTACACCTTTTTCAGACAACTCGGCCTCCAACGCCGCGCGCAGTTCGCCGGAGGGATTGCCGGGCGGAACCTGCCAGCCTTCGGTGATCGCGCGGATGTATTGCCCCGTCCCGCCGACCAGCAACGGCAATTTGCCACGCGCGTGAATTGAATTGATGGCTTCGAGCGCGGTCGTTTGAAATTGCGTCAGCGTCCAGGGTTGATCGGGAGTCGTGACATCAATGAGATGCTGCGGGACGCGCGCCCGCTCCGCCAGCGATGGCTTGGCTGTCCCGATATCCATGCCGCGATAAAGATAGCGCGAGTCCGCTGAGACAATTTCCGCGTTAAGCGCCTCCGCGAGGGTGATCGCAATCTTTGTCTTGCCCACTGCCGTGGGGCCGACGATGACCAGGAGGGGGCGGCTGGCGGCTGGTGGCTGGTAGTTGGTTGCTGGTACTTGGTTACTGATAAGATTGCCCATAGCAAATGGCTGTGGAGAACTTGCAACTTCTGACTTCTGGCTTCTGAATTCCTGACTTCGGACTTAGGACTTTTGACTTATCCCTGCACCGCATTCTCAATGACATCCACACGCAGCAATTTTCCCGGCGCCGAGAACTCCACGGCCACGACATCAATGCGCCAAGCAACCTCCATCAGTTGTTTTTCTTGCAGGTAGCTTTGCGCCGAGGCAATGAGATGAGTTCGCTTGCGCGGGGTGATTGATTCTTCCGGCGTCCCAAATTTTTCACTGCGCCGGGTCCGGACTTCTACAAAAACCCAGGTTGCATTATGCCGGGCAATCAGATCAATCTCACCGGAAACACATCGGTAGTTGCGCGCCACAATCTCATAGCCCAGCGCCGCGAGTTTCTCGGCGGCGACAGTTTCGCCGCGCTGCCCCAAGCGCTGCCGATTATGCATCGGCGTTCAGGGTGACACTGTCCGCAATTAAATGCATGACGCTTTGAGCAATCTGAGCAGCCGCTAAAGATTTCCCCAGGCTGGCAGCCCGTTCCGTCATCGTTTGCCGGCGTTCAGGGTCACGCAACAAATCGGCGAGCATCCCCAGCGCCTCGCGCCAGTCGCGGGCTTCCAGGCCGGCGCCGTTCCGCACCAAATAGTCGGCGTTCATTCTTTCCTGGCCCTGCCCCGGCGGCATGACAATGAGTGGCCGGCCCACGGCCAAGGCCTCGGCCATGACCAACCCACCCGGTTTGCTTACGATCAACGTGGCGGCGCACATGAGATCGTGGAGATGATCTACATAGCCTAAAACGCGCACCGGCAAATCAAGGTGGCCGGCCTGCGCCTCGAGACGCCACTTCAGCCGGTCATTTGATCCAGTCACAACGATGACCTGAACCGGGCTGGACAGTTGAGTTAAGTTCTGAATCAAGTGAGTAAGCTGAGAGGCGAATTGGACGTAAGGCCCGAATTGGGCCGCTCCGGCGACGATCAAAATAATCGGGTCATCGGGATTCAATCCCAAAGCCAGGGCAGATGGCCGAGCATCCCGGGACTCGCTAAAAACCGGGTTCACCGGTATCCCCGTCGGAAGAATAGTCTCCGGCCGGACACCCCGGCGCTCAAGAACATCGCCAGCTGCCTCCGATGGAACCGCATACAGATCAACCTGCTCCGTCGGCCAGTAGGGATGAACTCCGAAATCGGTGATGACGCCCACCAGCTTCAACGTGGGTCGCCGATCTTTCAACTTTGTCAGGAGGTTGCAGGGGAGCGCATGGGTACACACCACCACGTCCGGCCGAAAGTCATCCAAGACTTTCTCAAAGATGGAAGCCAAGGGGCGAAACTTCGCCAAACTTTCTCCGAGGAAGCGGGCATTGCCCGTCCGCCAGGAATGATCATACAGGTGAGGCAGCCTTAACACGATCGCGTTGAGGAAATTCGCCACGGAGACAAAGCCACCCCACGTCGCCGCGAGTGGATCAAGAATCTGCACCTCCACCTCGGGCGCGAGCGTCAGCAGCGCGTGCCGGATCGCATTCGCTGCCGTCCGATGTCCGGAGCCAATGGTCACGTACAAACATAGAACGCGCCTCATGACCACAAGAGATTGCGAAGCCGCTGCCGGAGGCCCGACCAGCCCTGTTTGCGGTGGGCAGTCTCTTTTATCAGTCGTTCATATTCGGCTAGCAGCAGAGGCACGATCCGATGGATGTCGTACATTTTCACCGAGGTGCGAGTCTTTTCCGCCAAACGGCGACGGGTCTCCGGTTCCATCACCAGCTGCATGAGCTTGGCCGTGAACGCGGCTATGTCCGGGGGACTCAGGAATCCATCCTCATCGTCCGTAATCGTGTCCTCGATGCCGGGCGAGGCAATTCCCAGCGGCGGCACGCCGCACGCCATCGCCTCGATTAACGAAAGAGGATGCACTTCCGTTTGGGAAGCAGTGACAAAGATGTCTGCGAGCGCGAGGTAACCGGGGATGGAAGCGTAATCTACTTCCCCCAGGAATTTGACTTTGTCCTCTAAACTGGAATACTTCACTTGGTCATGCAGGTTATCGCGCTCCGGGCCATCCCCTACCAAGACCAGCACGACCTCGGGACGAGCGATCGCTACCCCAAAGAAAGCGCGCAAGAGAAACGTCAAATTTTTCTCCGCGCTTAACCGCCCCACATACATGAGCACCGTCGCCTCTTTCGGCAAGCCCACATCCGCCCGAGACACCGGTGGCGAGGGATGCTTGTAGGGCGTTAAATCAATCCCATTCGGAATCACTTTGATCGGCGAGGCAACTCCCAGCTCTTGCATGACTTGCGCAATGCCCTCTGAAGGTGCAATGACCAGATCACACTGTTGGCAAAAGGCCGGCAAGTAAGCCTGGAGAAAGGTGGTGCTGATGAAATCCGGCACATGCGGGAGGTAATACTGGGCGTACAGGTCATACCGCGTATGGTTCGTGAACACGATCGGGATACCACGCGGTTTACAGTAACGCAGCGTTAACGGGCCGCTGAGATAGAGATGATGGACATGCACGATGTCCATGGATTGAATTTTTTTCTGAGCCGCGCTGGAGTAGCGAAAGGAAAGATGGAACCCGGTCCCTTGATCCAACGGCATGCCCGGCGAGCGGACGACGTAGAGCTCATCGTCGTCATACTCTTCATCGCCGAAGGTGAAGACAAAGACCTTGTGCCCCAGGCCTTCTAAGACCTGTTTGGTCAAGGCGACATGATTGGTAATGCCGCTGACATGCGGCTTGTACATATCCACCATCATCCCGATACGCATGGGTGGCCTCTCTGTAAAAAAGAGTACTCGACGCCCAGGTTGGCGTCAAGCAGCCTGATAAACGTGATCCGCGTGCAACCAACCGCTCGTCTCGCGGCCAGCAGGCGGCGGCTGATACTCCAACACCTGACCGGCTGCCTTCAGGCTCGCCTGTAACCGAGCGAGGTCTATCCCCTGAACTTCGGCCCCCTCTTCAAGCGCGCGGCAGGCGGCCAGCCCGGCCGCTTGGCCGAGCGCCATGAACACCGGCTCCATGCGGATGGAACCGTGCGCCGCGTGGCTGGCCGAGAGGCAAACCGGCACCAGCAAGTTTTTACACTCTCCCGGCTTCGGTGTGATGGCGCGGTAGGCGATCGGATAAGGCTTCACCGAAATTTGCACGTCGCCTTCGTTGTGCGCCGCGCCGTCCCGGGCGATCCGTTGGCAGTGATGGGAGTCGAGGGTGTACGAACCCATGGCGATTGCATCAGCGATGACCCGCTTCCCTTCACAGTCCATTTGAGTCATGACATACGCGCCCACCATCCGGCGCGCTTCGCGGACATAGAGCTGAGGCGGCCAGCCTCCGCCATCCATGAACTCATCCCGACACAACCCCCATTCTCGTGTTTCGCGTTGAATGGTCGCGGGCACGCGCGCGTCGGTGGCTAAAAAGTGAAACAGGCCGCGCGTGTAATCCACATGATCCTGCCGGATGGCGGCCCGGCCGGCAGGATCAGACTCGGGATAGGCCCAGTTGCCGCCGATGTGATCCGTCGAGACCGCGCCGTTATTATTGAAATCCGCCTTCCCGTTTGGCAATTGGACGATCAAGAAGAGATCAGCGAATTGAATCGGTTGGCCGGCATTCGCCAGCGCTTCAAAGTAACGCGCGAGCAGTTCATACCGCTGCGGATCGTAAGCCGCCGGCGCAGTGATCGGAATCCGGTTGGGTGGATCGCGCGTCAGGCATAATCGAAAGTTATAAGCCTGGAGGCGACGGCTGGACTCGCCCGGCTGGCGTCCTTCCGTAGATTGAAGGCCGGGGAGCAGCTCGCTGCGAGGATCGCCGGGCCGGAGGTAAGGGTCCACCCGAACCTGAAATTGATGTGCGGGCGATTCGGCCCGAACCCCGTTGAGTGACTCGCCATATTGCGCGACGGACTCGCGTTCGGTCGTCCAGCCGACTCCCGCCGCGGCCATCAGATCGCCTTCATAGCTCGCGTCAATGTAAACCTGCGCTTCAATTGTCTCCCCCCGGCTTGTCCGGAGCGTTGTGAGGCGCAGGCCATCTCTTTCAACGCGGTCGAGCCATCTCTCGGAAAGAACAGTCACGCCCGCTTCGGCGATCCAATCTAATAAGACCTGCTCGGCGACATGCGGCTCGAAGCGCCAGACAACGTCGTCGAGGCCATACACCCGACCGACGCGCCGGTAGAATTCGCGGGCTAGTCCGCCGACGACAGCGGGGTTGCCGACATCCGTCGCGCCAAGACCGCCGCTCGTCATCCCACCCACATGCGCGGCAGGATTAACCAGCAAGCATCGTTTTCCCGGCTGGGCTGCGGCCACAGCGGCAATCACACCCGCCGCCGTGCCGCCGAAGATGCATACATCAACGTTGGGCATAAGGTTTCAGTGGAATACAGTTGAATTTACCACCAAGGCTAACCCCCACCCACCCCCGCTTGCGCAGGCCGGGGATCGCGCGCCCCGCGCAAGCGGGGGTGGGTGGGGTTATACTCTACAACCCCTTCGCCAGATGATAGTAAAGATCATTCCAGCGCAGTTCCTTCTTGAAATCCATCAAGTTCGTCTTCTCATTAATTAACAGAAACTCGATCCCGGCGATCTCGGCGAAGTCTTCCAGATGTTCAACCGTGAGCGACAGACTGAATGCCGTATGATGTGCACCGCCGGCTAAAATCCAGGCGGCGGCCGCGACCGGCAGGTTTGGCTCGGGTAGCCAGATGGCGCGCGCGACCGGCAGTTTGGGCAGCGGCTTATCCGGCGGAACGACTTTCACCGTGTTGACGATCATTCGGAAGCGATCACCCAAATCAACAATGGAGGCATTCAACGCCGGCCCGGTGGAGGAATTAAACACCAAGCGCACCGGGTCCGCCTTGCCGCCAATTCCCAGCGGATGAATCTCCAAGGAGGGTTTCGCGTCAGCAATCGAGGGACAAATCTCCAACATGTGCGCGCCGAGCACCTTCATCCCCTTGGGATCAAAGTGATAAGTGTAATCTTCCATGAAGGACGTTCCCCCCTTAAGGCCGGCGGCCATCACCTTCGTCGCGCGGACCAGCGCCGCCGTCTTCCAATCGCCCTCGGCGCCAAAGCCGTAGTCATCCGCCATCAAGCGCTGTACCGCCAGACCGGGAAGCTGCTTCAAGCCATGCAAATCCTCAAAGGTCGTGGTGAAGGCTTTGAACAAGCCTTGAGTCAAAAAGGAACGCAAGCCGAGTTCAATCCGCGCGCCATCGCGCAATGATTCGCGCTGCCCCCCATTTTTGCCGAGCGCCTCCATGACTTTGTATTGCTCGTCATAGTCGCCGACCAGCCGATCCACCTCGGCGTCGCTGATGCCGTTGATATGCTGGACGAGATCGCCGACGCCGTGACCGTTGACCGCGTACCCGAAGCGGCGCTCGGCCTCGACTTTGTCGCCCTCGGTGACGGCGACCTGGCGCATGTTGTCCCCAAAACGGACGACCTTCCCGCCTTGAGCATCGTGCCAGGCGCAGGCCGCGCGAATCCACGTCCCCAAACTATTCTGCACATCTTTCTCTTGCCAGTGCCCGACGACGACTTTGCGCGCCAGGCGCAGCCGCGCGCCGATGAAACCGAACTCGCGGTCGCCATGGGCAGATTGATTCAAATTCATGAAGTTCATGTCAATGTCCGCCCAAGGAATGTCGCGGTTGTATTGCGTGTGCAGGTGAACGAAGGGTTTCTTGAGTGCGGAGAGGCCGCCGATCCACATCTTGGCCGGAGAGAAGGTGTGCATCCAGGTGATGAGGCCCACGCAATTGGCGGCGGCGTTGGCCTCCAGGCACAAGGCCCGGATGGCCTCCGGCGTGGTCAGCACCGGCTTGAAGACGACTTGCACCGGAATGGCCGGCGCTTCGGAGAGCGCTTGAGCAATCGCTTTCGAATGCGTGGCGACTTCTTCCAGTGTCTTGGGGCCATACAGGTGTTGGCTGCCGGTGACAAACCAGACTTCATAGTGTTTCAGGTCAATCATGGGAGTCTCCTCATTGAGATAAAGAGATAGTGGTGACGGCGCACATTATAACGCGAGTTAGTGGCTGGTAGTTGGCGGCTGGTTGCTGGTAGCTGGTCATTGGGTATTGGGATTTGGGTGTTGGGATTTTGTCCTTGGTCCTTGGTCCTTTGACCTTCGTCCTTCGTCTTTCGTCCTTCGTCTTTCGTCCTCATACAACAACTTCTGCCGCTCAATCGCCTTTCGGTAAATCGTGTGCTTTTCTGGATCAGGGAGATGGAGGGGGCCAAGTTCGGCGGGCAACTGACCGGCATCCTGAATGATGCCCAATGCTTCCAATGCTAGAAGCGCCGCGCCGCGCGCCGAGGGTTGCTCTACCGCCGTAATGCGGACGGGACGGCCTAAGGCATGCGATAGCATGGCGGGCCAAACGCTGGAACTTTGCAAAGCTCCGCCGCTGCCCACGACTTCAACCGCCGCCGGTAACGAGGGCGCGAGCAAATCAAATACCAGCGCCAGCCGATAGTTCACACCTTCGATCCCAGCCTGGAGAATATCCAGCGGCGTGGTTGCTAACGACAAACCCGCGATGACACCCCGGGCCTCGGCCGCCCAGCCCGGACTGCGCTCACCGGTAATCAGTGGAAGAAAGGTTAACCGATGTCCATCGGCGGGAGCGGTCGAGAGCACGGACTCAACGTCCGGGAGATTCTCAAAGTTCAGGAGGCGCTTCAACCAGGCGACGACGCTACCCCCTTCACTCAACGCGCCGCCGAGCAGTGATCGCCGACGATCCACACGGTAACGCCACAACCCGTGCGGAACTGCCGGAACCGGATCCGTCAGCGCGACTCGGATGGCGCTGGTCGTGCCGATGGAAATCGCCACCCGGTCAGGTCCAGTACAACCACTGCCCACGTTAGCCGCCGCCCCATCCCCGACAGCGGGAAACCAGGGCACGTCACGTAAGGCCGGCCAACGCGCGGCGAAATCAGAGCGCAGGCCGCGCCAGGGCTGATCCACATCCACTAACGGCGAGAGTTGTTCCCGCTTCAGTGGCAACACTCCCAGGAGTTCGGCATCCCATTCCAATTGTTGCTGATTCAGCAGCCCCGACCAGGAGGCGACTGAGTAACTGACCGCGGTTTCGCCAAAGAGTTGCAGCGCCAGGTATTCGCCCAACGTGATCCAACGCTTGGCCTGGCTAATAAGGGTGGGTTGAGTTTTTTGCAACCAGAGGCAGCGCGCGGGTAGATAGCTGGAATGAAAGTGACAACCGGTGCGCTGGTGGATGGATTCTTCATCTAGCCGACGGCGCAACTCGGCGGCTTCGTTCGTCGCGCGCGTGTCTGCATAAGTGATTAATGGCGTTACTGATCGGCCAAACGCATCCACCCCGAGCAGATTGCCCACGAAGGTGCAGACCGCAACGCCCGCGATCTGATCCGTGAGGTGACGCGCCTGCGTCATGACCTCATCTAGGCACGCCCAGACGTGACCAAGCAATTCATCGGCGTCGGTTTCTACAGCGCCATCCGCCCGGACCGGAATTTCATAGGCCCGGCGCGCTTCCAGACCGACCATCGCGCCGCCTTGCGCGTCGAACATCAGTGCCCGAGCCGAGGAGGTGCCAATATCAAGGGAGAGGATTAGAGGCGACTCAGCCAACTTCAACTCTGTATCCGCTCTCGGGCAGTCGTCGGCTTGAAGTCCAGCCGGTCAACGCCCAACGCAGTGAGGACCGCGCGCTCGACGAGTGAGAACTCTTGCGGATTTTCTCGATTGAAGTTCAGCGGCGCCTGCATGAAGACGGTCGAGTTGGTAATCAATCGCACGCGCTCGGAGCAATTCAAGGAAGCCGAGTGTAGGATGTAGGGATGCAGGAGGACCACATCGCCCACCTGTCCGGTGATTTCGACAAAGTCCTGGCAGCGGTCAATTAGTGTTTTGAAGTCCTTGGGCAAACAGCCCTGCGGGCGCTCCGCCATGTACTCGGCGACATATTTGACCGAGTCGCAGGCGACGAACGTCCCCCCACCCTGGGGCTCAATGTCCGACCAGACACCGATTTGGAGCAGTCCTTGCTCGGGGCTGTCGAGGAAATGCTTGAACCAACTGCCATCCTTGTGCCAGCCGTTGACCTGTGGTGCAGGTGGTTCCCACGGCCGGTGGTCGCGCACCGGGAAATTAAAGATCCACCAATTCTCCCAAACGCGTGAGGCATCGGCGATGCGCTCCGCGCCGCCGAGCAGATCACAAATACCCGCCCACGCTTTGGGCGCGAAGGGTTCGATCTCCAACTGATCCATCCCCTGGAGGTGGAGACGTGCCTTCGTCCAAGTCTCAGGTCGCTGGGGATCGGCCTCGGCCCGACTGTAAGCCGAGTCCAGCCAAGGTTGAGCCGCCTCACGGGAAAAACAGTTCTTCAAGACGACGTAGCCCTTATCTAAAAAATGTTGGGCTTGCAGCTGATCCAGGACCTGGAATGAATGAGGCGGCATAGGTGACTCCGTGGAAGGGTGAGGGGCGGATGGTGAGGCAATTATAGCAAGGGGTGATTGATTAAAAAAAATCACCCCTCCGCCTAAACCGGTCGGAGGGGCAGTCATCCAAGCCCGAGGCTTAACGCCCAATCAGGATGAAGATACCAGCCGCAATCGCCAGAATGCCCATAATAACAGCGGGGATGCTGACGCCAAACGCTGCCAGCCCGGTCAAAATAAGCCAGACACTTAAAAGCAGCATGCCGATATTCTTGGTGAACCGCATGGCAACCTCCTTTCTTCGCCTTCCGGCGCGAGAGTGATTTTTTGTGGACGAGGTTGAAGGGGCTAAACTAATCCCCGTGGCAAAGCCTGGCGGCGGCGCACGTAAGCGCGAGGCTTTCCGCCCCGACGTGCGCCGCACCAGCTGCTAGGTGGAGTTTCCCGGCCAGAACGAAGCTAACTGCTTCCCACATCGACTTGGAAGCTGACCAAACTCCGGATAGCGTTCCCCAGGTCAATAAACAGCTGGACCATGATCGCGCCGAACTGCGCGGCCCCCTGCCGGGCTTGCTCTTGCGTCTCCGGGCTAGCCGCCAGCAGGATACTGAGCACAACGGCGGCGACGATCAAAACGGTCGTCCATGATCTTGAGCTTACCGAAGCCATAGGTGACACCTCCTCTCAGGAATTTCCAGTATCACTTATCGCCCCACCCCATTTAACGACCAAACAGGAATAAGCGTTACGGAAGATGACGGAGGACGAAAGACGAAGAGCCAAGGGCCAAGGGCAAAGGACAAAGGGCCAAGGACAAAGGACCGATCCTGGGCTTGGCTTAAGCCGGCCGGGAACCGGGTTTTTGTATAGTTTCAAGGAAGCAGGGATTTAAGAGTTGGGAGCGGGAGCGTTAAGACTAAGGTTGGCAGCGGCAGCCCCGGCACGGTTGAGGAAACAACACCGGGTGTCAGGAGAACCAGAGGCAGGGTCGGACGAGGGAGCACGAGCGTCGACTCAGGCGCGGGAATCAAAGTAGTTTCAGGCGGCAGCGCTAACGTGGGAGTAAGCGGCGCGAGTGTCGAAGCAGGCAGAGCCAATGTAGAAGTGGGAGGTGTCAGCGTAGAAGTAGGCGGACTGAGCGTGGAGGTCGGCGGCGCAGGCTCGGAGGTCACCGTCGTCAAGAGGGCGTTTAGCTCCGGCACATCGAGACCGGCTTGATTCAGGGATTGCTGCTGCTCGACGAGCGCCTCCCGGATGAGAGGCTGGGCAACCGGGAGGGTATACCGCCCCACGGTTTCTAATGCCTGCCGATAACCCTGCAAGGCAATCGGCTGGGCGCCGGGATCATCCGCCACGAGGGCCAGTTCGTCGGCACGCCGAGTCGCCAGTACCAAATCAGCCACTAAGGGATCAGGCTGAAAAACCCGCCAGGCGCGCTCACTGGTAATCTTCCAACCATACCCGACGCTTCCCGGCAGTGCGCCCTGAGCCAGCGCCGTGCCTGTGACCAGAAACAAAGCTACCAGCGCTGCCAGGCCAAAGGCTAGACGCAACGTCACCGGGGGAAACGAGGCGAAGCCAAAGGTCGGGCCACGTGGCCGGGGTCTCCACTGAACCCCGGCACGCGTGTGCCCGACCATGATGGTCGGGCCACGCGGGTGGGCGGCCATGTGAGTCGCCAACTGGGCGCGCGTCCGTGTTTTGAATTGGGAGGGCGCCCTCACGGTTCGCCCCTGCTCCAACTGCGCCGCGGCCCCGAGCAACTGCCGGAGCTCACGCGCATGTTCCGGATAAAGGGCCAGACATTCTTCCAGCCGAACTTCGCCGCTCGTCCCCTGATGGGGATCTTCGACCAGGCGCGCCAGGCAATCTTCCAAGGCGCTTTCCAACTTACCCATTCGCCGCCCCAAGGATCTGCGCCAGGGCCTGCAAGCCGCGCATTTGCAACGCCCGGATGGCGCCCTCTTGCTTGCCCGTAATTTGAGAGATTTCTTTGGTGCTCAGGCCCTCAATGAATTTAAGCGTGAGCACTTGCCGCTGATCCTCCGTTAACCGTCTGAGAGCCACGCGCAATTGTTCGATTTCCAAATGCCCTTCCACTTTCTCGTCAACCCTCCCATTCGGATCAGGCTGCGTCGAGAGCGCCGCCTCGAGTGAAACCGTCTCCTTGCTGACCCGGTAGTTGTCAATCACTTTGTTCCGCGCAATTCTGAATAGCCAGGCGGCAAACGGCAGGCCACGAATTTGGTAACGCCCCACGCTCTCCCAGGCCTTGAGAAAAGTCTGAGAGGTTAAATCTTCAGCCAGCCGGGACTCGCCCACCCGGAAGAAGATGAAACGGTAGACGCGATCTACGTAAGTATCGTACAGGCTGGCAAAGGCCTCGGCGTCGCCTGAAATAGCGCGCTGAACCAGCCAAACTTCCTGCGTTGGGGACGCGGCGGTGTGGACGATGTCAGCGCTTTTCACACAGTGTCATTTAGAGAAACGAGAGGGAAGATCAAACGTTATGAGTCGCATAAGTCGGTAGCTGAGTTTCACTGGTGATTATTCACATTTTCATTGCTCCCCGTCCGCGCCGAAGGTCGCGGACGGCCCGCGCCCCACGGGGGTGCTTCGCGAGGGGCGCGGGCCTGGAGCATTTATGAATAATCATCGGAGTTTCACTACCGACCTATGGTATTCATCTCGAACGTTCTTGTAAAGGGGAGTGTTACGCTCACCTGCGTGCCGCCGCTGGGCGTGGAAACAAGCGAGAGCCAGCCGCCGACCGCCCAGGCCCGCTCTTGCATTCCCATCAGGCCGAAGCAGCCGCGTTGGGCAAACTCCCCCAGCGTCGCCGGCGTCTGGAAACCTGCGCCATCATCTTTTATCTCCAACCGGACCGTTTTCGCATCAAAACTCAGCCGGATCAACACCTGGGAGGCCTGGGCATGTTTATAAATGTTCGCCAGCGCCTCCTGAGTAATTCGGTAGAAGGCCAGTTCTTGCTCCGGACTTAGATTTAAGGCGGTCTCAGGTACCTCGAGTTGAATGGGCAGCTTGGGTTCCTGGCCTAAAGAAAGCGTGTGGATCAAGGTTCGCAGCGCCGGAATCAAACCCAGGTCTTCAAGCACCAAAGGCCGGAGGTCCTGACTCAACTCGCGCACCCCTTGCAACGTATTGGCGACCATCGTTTGGAGTTCCGCCAGGCGCGCGGGGCCGGCCGGATTGTTCTCCACGGCCTGATACAGTTCCAACCGCCGGGCAATCGCCAGCAAACTTTGGATCGTCTCATCATGCAGATCGCGCGCAATCCGCCGGCGTTCGTCCTCTTGCGATTTTGTGATCGCCCCCACATAGCGGCGTAGTCCGGCCCGGTAGGAGGCAATCTGTTCCGCCATTTGGTTAAAGGCCCGCTCCAGCGCATCAATCTCTAAAATGCCGCTCGCGGCCACCGTCTCAACGCTTTCGCCCGCCGCCAGGCGTGAGGTCTGAGCCGCCAGTAACCGGATTGGCGCCGTGATGCGGCGGACTCCCCATCCAAGCAAAAAAGCGGCGGCGATCAGGATCCCCAAGCCAACCGTTAATACCATCGCCGCATACATTCGGGCGGGAGCAATGACGGAGTCCCACGGCTCACGAACGACCAATCCCCAGCCCACCTCCTCCACCGGCGCATACCCTTGGACCAGTTGCTCACCGGTGGAAGATTGCCAGAGCGCGCCGCCGCTCTCACCCGCGATCACACTTTTCATAAATGGCCGATTACTAAAATCGGCGCCGATATTATCCGCGTTGGGATGAAAAATAACTCGCGCCTCCCCGTCAATCAGGTAGGCATACCCCGCCTCACCGACGGTGAGATTTTTGACTGCTTGGCCCATGTGGGTGTCGCGCAAGTAGACCACGCCCAGCAGCGCGCCGATGAATTGATGACTGCCATCCAGAACCGGCACCGCTACGACGATGATATAGTGTCCCGTGCGCTTATCGGTCAAGACGCCACTAAAGCTGGGTTTCTTCTGGTCCCGGACCGTGGCGAAATACGTCTGCCCCTCCACGCTGATTTCAGCGCGTTCAGCCGCGCTCGGTATGGCTGAGATTACTTTCCCAGTTTGATCTACCACACTGACGCCGCCATTGAAGACCTCTAACACATTGGCGGCATCGGTCAGCGCCGCCGAGCGTGCCTCCGGTAAGGGACTCCGAATCTCCGCATCCGTGGCCAGCGTTTCCAAAACCCGGGCATAGCCCTGGATAGCTTCCGACACCTGTTGAGCGGAAAGGATGGCTAACTGCCGATCCCGGTCAATGAGCAGTGAGGCGACAATCTGCCGGTAGGCAAAAGCGCCAGTGATTACCAGACTAATCATCAGTAGCGCCAACGGCAGCACAATCCACAAAACGGACTGGGCCAGCAGTGAGCGAAATTGATGGAGGAGATGCATAACAACAACTTTCAGATTAGCGTACGGAATACGCAATACGGAATACGTTGGCATGATGCATAGTGCGTATTCCATATTGCGTATTCCATCAGGTTCTACGGTTCCAGCTTCAGCCAGCCGCGCCGGATCGCCGTCAGCACGGCCTCCATCCGCGAGGTGACATGCAATTTGGCAAAGATGTTCGTCAAATGCGTTTGCACGGTTCGGTCGCTGATGGAAAGTTCCTCGGCCATGGCGCGGTTACTCAAGCCCCGCGTCAGCAGATGCAGCACGTCGAGTTCGCGGGCAGTCAGTTGCTCGGCCAGGTGGGCCTCTTCCCGCGCGGGCGATGCTTGCGCCGCCTGATTCGCTACGCGCAGCACGAGCTTACGCGCAATGAGGGGATCGAGCGGGGTCTCCCCGGCATAGACTCGATGGATGGCTTTGACCAATTCACTGACCGGCGCTGACTTAAGTAAATAGCCACAGGCCCCGGCCTGGAGGAGTGAAAAGACGTATTGATCCTCGTCATAGGCGGTGAGGACCAACACCCGGACTTCCGGCGCTACCTCCCGCAGCCGGCGCGTGGCTTCCAGCCCGGAGAGGGTTGGCATGCGCACGTCCATCGCCACCAAGTCAGGTCGGAGGTGGCGCGCCAGTTCAACCGCCTCCAACCCGTTACTGGCTTCGCCAATGACTTCTAAATCCGGCTCACGGCGCAAGAGCTCGGCCGTGCCTTGCCGCAGGAGCGCATGATCATCGGCCAGGATTAAGCGAATCGGTTTCGGCATACGAGAGCATTATAACGAAAGCGCTTCCAGGCGGGGAGGGCTAAACCGCCGGCGGCCGAAATATCCGCTAAACCGCTTACGAATACCTACGCGGTTTTGCGGATGGAGAAGGCCTTGGCCCAAGCTATACTAAATTCATTAAACCTCTGTCACCCACGCTCATTGGCACTTCCGGCAACCCCACGCTTCTCGCCCGTCGTTTCACTGATCGTTGTGGCATATAGATGAAAGGACGGGAGTAGCACAATTAAGACCACTTTCTGATTTGGTCGCATATGTCCGAATAACAGCCTAACAAAGTCATATACTTTTACGTTGATGACTGAGTAACATTTTCACGATGGGGCTTAAGGGAAGAAGAAATGTTTGATTCCAACGGTATCACTCTCAGGCGGCTGTGGATCGCCTGGTTTGTCGTCTCGGGGATTGTCGGCGTGCATTTCCTGGCAGCCTCCGGAGGCAAATCCGTCCTGGGCACCCTGCTTCTGGGACAAGCGCTCGGGCTGTTATGGTTTACCGAAAGGCAATGGGAGGCGCCCGCTCGCCTGCAGCCGTTCCTTGAACGGCTGGCCCCCTCCCGGCGACGCATTCTGTTTGGCTTCGCTGTCAGCTTAATTATCGCCGCCACCGGACTGGCCACCCTGGCCGAAAAACAAAAGAACAGCAGCTTCTATGACCTGGCCGTGCTGATCTGGCTCGCCGGGATCGTGCTCATTGCTCAACTTTACGTCCAACTTTCGTCCGCCACCGTGCGGCAGTGGTGGCAGACCTACCGCCGTGAAATTATTGTGGTCGCCGGCCTGACCCTCGTCGCCGCCGTCTTACGCTTTTACCAGCTCGGTCAAATTCCGAAAACGATTGAAGGCGACGAAGCCTGGACGGGATTGGCGGCGCTTAAACTCCTGCCGGTGGCGCCCGCGCTCTATGATCATCCTTTTTCCTTTTTTGAAGGCTTTGGACGAATCCATCTCCGCCTCTTCCGGTTGGCGCTGTATGTCTTCGGGCAGAACACGTTTGGGTTGCGGCTGATCCCCGCGATTGGGGGCACGGTGGCTATTCCGGCCACCTATCTATTTGCTCGCCGTCTCATGGGCACCCGGGGCGCGTTCGTCGCCGCGAGCCTCCTGGCGGTCTCGCATGCCCACATGCACTTTAGTCGCACTTCAGCCGTGGGCTATATTCAAAGCACCTGGTTCTCCCCGCTGGAATTGTATTTTTTCCTTAGCGGCCTCGAACAGCGCAGCCGCGCGCGAATGGTCGTCGGCGGACTTTTACTGGGCTTACATTTTAATTTCTACTATAGCGCGCAGATGATTGCCGGCTTCCTGATCGTCTACCTCCTGGTGGCCGCTATTTTTGCCCGATCTTTCCTGCGGGGAAACTGGGCGAACATCGCATATTTCTTCGGGGTCGCGCTGCTGATCGCGTTGCCTTCCATCGTCTGGTCATTCCAGCATCCCGATTTATTTTCAGCGCGATGGATTAAAGAAGGGACTTTCCAATCCGGCTGGCTGGCGCGCGAGGTGGCTAACACCGGACGGCCCGTCGCCCTTATTTTATGGGGACGTTTCCAACATGCCTTTCTGACCATTTTTGCTTTGCCCTTTGAAGACTTTTATTGGGCGCTGTCGCCGATCTTGGATTTCATCACGGCCACCTTGTTTCTCATTGGCTTGCTGTGGGCGCTTTCGAATACGCGTCAGCCGCGCGTCTTGTTGCTGAACGGCTGGTTTTGGTCCGGGCTGATGGCCGTCAGCCTGTTTGCGATCCCACCTTCCGCCGACTCTTATCGTCTTTTGGTCGTCCTGCCGGCCATGTGTGTGCTGGCGGCCCTCGGGTGGGAATATCTGGCTGGGTTGGCGGGCAATCTACCTAGCGCGGAAAACAGCGCGTTCCCTCGGTGGACGTTTGCGGTGATGCTCGTCATCGCCAGTTTGAACGTGAAAACCTATTATTTGGATTTTTCGGGGAAGTGCCGCTACATGGTTGGTAACTCGGTCGGGCGGGCTTGGTCGCTGATTGGCGATTATCTCCGGGAACAACATCACTCGGTTGACCGAGCGTATCTGTTGGGCAATGAATATTACTTCTATGGGACGCATCCTTCAGTGGATTTTCTGAGCGGCGGCATTCCCATGACTAACATTCAAGAACCTTTCACCGGGGTAGACGCCCGGGGCGCGCTGCTGTTCGTCGTGATCCCGGATCGCCAGCATGAATTAGCGGCCCTCCAGGCCTTTGCGCCCGGCGGCGAAATCACGCGCGTCGCAGACTGTAATGATCTTAGGTTTATCGGGTATCGAGTAGATCACTACTGAACCCCCTCCCGCCACCCACAAAAAAATCCGCCAAACCGCACACCCGCGCCTACGCGCGCCTACGCGGTTTGGCGGAGAAAAAATGTCCGGGACCGGTGAGACTAGCACAATTGAGACCAATTTTTTAATTTCCATAAATTAGTAGCTTTCGTCCAAGATTTATCTAAGCGGAGTCCTTATAATCTTTTTACGTACCTAACTTTTCATTCTGTAGATTTGTGGAGGCCTTATGTCTAAACTTTCCAGTGTGACCGCATTTTTTCCAGCTTACAACGATGGGGGAACAATTCCCAGCATGGTCCTCATGGCCTTCAAAGTTTTGCCCCAACTGACGGATGATTATGAGGTCGTCGTCGTGAATGACGGTTCTCAAGATCACACCGGCGAGATGCTGGCCGAGTTAGCCACGCGCTACGACCGGCTGCGGATTGTGACCCACGCGCATAACCAGGGCTACGGCGCCGCGCTGCGAAGCGGGTTCGCCAACGCCACGAAGGATTGGATCTTCTATACGGACGGCGATGCCCAATACAATCCGTGTGAGTTGACGAACCTCCGGCTGGCGTTACGGGATGGGATTGATATTGTGAATGGGTACAAAATTAGCCGCCAGGACCCTTTTCACCGGATTGTGATCGGCCGGCTCTATCATCATCTGGTCAAACGAGTTTTCGGGTTGCCGATCCGGGATACGGATTGCGACTTCCGGCTCTTCCGGCGCAACCTACTGGAACACGTCCAACTTGAATCCGATAGCGGCACGATTGCGCTGGAACTGGTTAAGAAGTTTCATGACGCGGGGTTTCGCTTCGCCGAGGTGCCCGTCAATCATTACCATCGCGCTTACGGTCAAAGCCAGTTTTTTAACTTCCGCCGGTTGTTCCGAACGGCAGTCCAACTGGGCGCGCTGTGGTGGAAACTGGTGATTAAAAAGAGAACAGAGCTGCCGCTGGCTGGGAATGCTCAGCCCGAACTGGGAAGCCCGGGAAGCGGATAGGCCGAGTTCCCCAAGTTCCTTCAGTTCCCTGAGTTCCAGGAACTAAAGGAACTCAGGGAACCGGGTACTCGCCCCAATTCAAAGACAGGCGGCTTGATAAGCATCCAAGTGGCGATGTTTCAAGATCGCGCTGAAGCGCAGCGCTTGGGCTTGAGGACAAAATTCATCCAACGTGATCCCGGTATCCGTGTACTCCGCCGCGAAAACCGGTTTGCCCGCCTCAATGAACGGCAGCAGTTGCTCACACCAGCCCTGGTCAAAACAATCTTCGGCCAGCGCCCAGTCAAAGTCCACCAGCAAGTCCCCGGCCTGATCCGGATCATTCTTTAGACCAATGGATAAACCGCGCACATGGGCTTCGGCGGCCAGCCAGCGGTTGTAGGCCAGTTGATCTTGATAAGTGAGCGGAAAACCGGTGGCAGTGGTATAGCCATCCACGTTATCCGGCTCAACGCCATCAAATCCCCTTGCGTGGCACTGATCCAGCCGCGCCCGCATGATCGGAGCCAGCACATCAATCTGCCGAATATCCAGCCACTTCTCACCGGGCCAGTCCTCATAGTCATGGCCCAAGACCGAAGCCGGAAATTGATCTTGGTCCGGGCGCCAATCTTCCCAACTTCCCACACTGAGGTAGCAGATGACCTTGCGGCCCCGCGCGTGCAGGGCGGCGACAACGCTCGCTTCATTCTCAAATAAGTCAATGTCATACATCGCAACGTCCAAGGACTGATCCACCGGCAGCCCGGTCAATTGCCACTGCCACGTCGTCGCCACCGCGGGACGCCACCAATTGACTTGCGGAGTCCGGGCGTGTTCGGCAGGCGTTTCTGATTGGATCTCAAAGACGCGGTGAGGCTGGCAGGCGGTGAGCAGCAGGGCGAGGCCAATGACCAGTCGCAAGAAACCCGGTTTCTGGTCCTGCCGTGACGCCGGTAGTTTCTCAACCAGAAACCGGGTTTCTGATGTCATTAACAGAACCCCGAAACGGCAAGCATCCAAGTAAAGTTCCCCCAGTTCCTTCAGTTCCCTGAGTTTCCTCAATTCCTGGAACTACCGCCCATTCACACTTCGGAAATCAATCCGGCTAGGCAGGGGATGGTGCTGTTCAATCTCGTGTTTGGAAATGTCGTCCGGCGACCGGCCCGTCTGTCGGGCGAGGCGCCGCGCCCACAGTTTAAACCACAAATCAGTTAATTCTTTTTCGCCTTCGCGGATCACCGCGTATTCGCGCTGCAAGACTTGCTCAACCGTTTCCAGGTCGTCCAACTCCAACGCCATCCGTCCGCGCAGCACTTGAATCCGGTCGGCCGGTTGCAGCGCCGGTGGCAGCGCTTCATAAATCTTCCGAGCGTCCTCGAACTGTTTGGCCGCACACAGCATTTGCAGATACTCGATGGCGAGCGCAAGCGGCGGATCGCCGCGCCCTTCGACTTCCACTTCGGCTACGCTCAGTGTCCGCTCAGGGTGAGCGGCGCGTTCCCACGCTTGCTGGTAATACGCCAAGGCTTCCACTTCGTTTTTCTGCCGCCAGGCGAGGACGGCGAGATTGCGATACGCCCAGATAGACGGCTTCAGTTGCACCGATTCCTGCCAGGCCGCCGCGGCGCCGGCTTCATCGAAATGCTCCAGCCGCATAACGCCCAGGTGCAGCAGCGCGTACCAATTTCGATTTTCCGGTCGGGCGACGCTTTGCTCCAGCAGTTCCCGCCACTCGTCCTGAACCATCCACTCACCCGGCGCTTCTTTTGGAGCCTGCTCCGGCAAACAGCCTTGCTCTAGCAAGAGTCGCCACTTCTTTTGTTCGAGGGTCAACGTCGCTTCGGGGAAGTGGAAAGCGGTTGAGATCGGTAAAGCCCCCAGTTTCGCACGCCGAGACAACTCCAGCGCTCCCCACCCGCTGCCCTCATGCAGAATTTTTCCCGGTGGCGCATCCGCCTGCGACCGAGCAGCGGCTTCCAAGTCTTGCAATTGGTCTAGAGTGATCAGCGATTGCAAAGATCGCTCAACCGCGGCCAAGGCTGCCGGCCAATCGGCGTTGTGCGCCTGTTCCGGTTCCATTTGGAGGTAGCCGAAGACCTGCGTCCAGTCCCAAGTCGTTTGGGCCGGCATGCTCAGCCCATGCAACTGCGTCGGGGCGAGGCCCGCTTGAATTTCAAGATAGGCTTCGCCGGGCTGCGATAAAAAATCCTGCCAATGCCGCCCACCGGCATGTTGTCCCCAACAAAAGAGTTTGCGGTAGCGCAGCCGCGCGGTCGAGGCTTCGACCAGGCCCCCACCCTGCCCATCCAAGGCGGCCTCCCAGGGCAGCGCGACCGCATCACATTGAAAGAAGAACTCGTTCGCAAAGTTCGAGTTCACCGCATACGTCCCATCCGCGCCTTTCAGGCACGGAAGATGGGGCAAGTCCGTATAGCTATAGACTACGTCGCCGTTCGCGAAATCCATGCAGACGGCTTGCTGCGCCGGAGCCAAGACCCGGACCTCGGGCGCTTCCGGCACGGCGATGTTGGTCCACCAATACATCGAGGTCTCGGCGTCATTCGGATTGAGGGCGCGGGTGTAGGCAATTAGCAGCGGTGAGCCGGGCGGCAGATAAAAATCAATGTGCCAGAACAAGCGCTTGCACCGTTCGAACTCGTACAGCCGGAGCGCCGGTTCACCGTGCAAGCCGGGGATGGCCGCGGCGAACAGTGGCGCGCAGGTAGTAAACGCATGCCCATACTGGCCGATATTCCACTCAATGCCACCGGCAAACCAGGCATTCCGAATGGCGAGGTTGGCCGGTTGGAAGACCGGATTGCGGAACAGCAACTCGCGCTGCTGCGGTTTATGGAACAACGAGATTAGCCGGCCGCCCACCTCCGGCAGAAAGATCGCCTTCAGAATGTCGTTCTCTAAAACGATCGCTTTGAAATTCAAGGGTTCCCGGCGGCGGGCGTAAACGTCTTGCTGCCGATAGGGCAGCACGCGGAAACCGGTTTGCCAACCCAACTGCACCCGTTTTTCCGGTGGCAGCGCTTCGCTGATTGGCACGGGCGGGTCGGTTTGCGGATTGCGAAAAAACGGTAAGGGATTTTCGGGGCCGAGCGGGGCGCCCGGCAGGGTGAGGGTTTCTTGGTATAGCTCAGTCATAGGTGTACTCTAGGTGACTGTCACGGGGCGGTCAGGTTCCAGGAACTTCAAGCACTTCTCCCGCCCCGTGACAGTCACCTTGATATGAACGTTAAGCCTTCACCGCCCCGGCAGTAATCCCGGCGATGATTTTCTCAGAGAGGAACAGATACAAGAGGAACGTCGGCAGGAAGACGATGACGACACTAGCGAACATCCCGGCCCAGTCGCCGGTGTAACGCATGGATTGGACTAAAAATTGCAGGCCGAGCGCCAGCGTGCGCCGCTCGGCGGAACTGGCGAAGACCAACGCCCAGAAGTAGTCGTTCCACAAGCCGATGAAGTTGAAGATGGTGATGGTCACCAGACCCGGCTGCGCCAAGGGGAGCATGACGCGCCAGAATGCGCCCATGTCACTACAGCCGTCAATGCGGGCGGCCTCTTCCAGTTCTTTGGGGAGGGTCGCGAAAAATCCGGTGAGGAAAAATACCGTAAACGGGATCGAGCTTCCCACATAAACCAGAATCAGGCCGAACGTGGTTCCGGTCAATTTGAGCCGCAGGAACATGACAAACAACGGAATGAACAGCATCATCCCCGGAATACCAATCGCGGAAATGAACAGGGATTGAATTAACCGGCGACCGGGAAATTCAAAGCGGCTGAGGACATAGGCCGCCGGCGCGGAGATCAGGATGATGGCAATGAGGGCCGTCGAGACATAGTAGGTGCTGTTGAGGAAATACAGGCCGAGGTTATGCGTCGTGAACGCCTTAATATAGTTCTGCCACTGCGGGCCGCTTTGCAGTAAGTGGTTGGTGAAGATTTCGCGCGTCGTGCTCACCGAGGCCAGCATGATCCAGCCCACGGCATAAAAAGCAAACACCGTCCAGGCAGCCAGAATGGCATAGGTAAGCAATCGTCCCAAGCTATCTTTGACTCCAAGCCGCATGGTGATTTGCCTTTCTGCTTAACTAGACTTACGCAAGTCAATCTTTTTTAATCACGAATGCCACGAACCGCTTCGCGCGAATGTCACGAATAAAAACAAAAGAAAATTCGTGACATTCGGCCCATTCGTCTTATTCGTGATAAAAACTCTTCTGAACTACGCAAGTCCAGCTTAATACTCCAACGCATCTCTTTTAATAACCCAATTAATCAAGCCGGCCGCAATAATCACCAAAATGAGCAGGCTCACCGCCGCCGCGGCTGCTTTGCCGATGTCAGTCGCGGCCGTGGACTGCACGTTGGCGCCGAAGGCCAGGTCATACAGATAAATCGCCGGCGTGTACGTTTGCGTCTGCTGAACCACCGGCGTGAACGTCCGGGGAAAAGCAAACAGGTTAATGACGGTGATGCTCCACATGACGACGGTGATGCGGACGACATCGCGGAGCAGCGGCAGCGTAATCGAGAAAAACATCTGGCCCAAGCCAGCGCCATCCAGCCGAGCGGCTTCATAGAGATCAAATGGAATCCGCTCCACGCCGGCCAGGATGATGAGCATAAACCACCCGACCCCGCCCCAGACATAGGCAATCAGCATCGCGGCGAACAGGTGATCCGGCGTGGTCCACTGGAACGCGGCGAACGTTTTCAGGCCCAGGGCCTCGAACAGGGATTTGAACAAGCCAAAGCGCGGGCTGTAGATATATTGCGTCCACATCGTCGTGAGGGCAACGACCGAGATGATGTTCGGCAGATAGATGACAGCCCGGAAGAAGCTCTTACCCCGAATGCCGGAAGTGAGCAGCACCGTGAAAAAGAAGGCCAGGCCAAAAATCGCCAGGCCGCCCAGCAGCCAAATTTTAGAGATGTTGCTGAAGGATTCCTGAAAGAGCGGCGTCCGGAAAAGCTCGGTATAGTTGCGCAGCCCGCGAAAGACCGCGTCGCTCCCTAGAAAACTGGAGACGTCGAGGAAACTCAAATAAATAGTGTGCAGCGTGGGATAAAAGAAAATAACAAAATAGAACAGCAGCGCCGGGGCCAGGAACAAAACGATCATTCGCTTGCTGGGTTTCATGCGGGAGCATCCTGGATGGGATCAGACTCTAAGAGTTCGCAACACAAGAAACCCGGTTTCTAGCCCTTTAGGCTACCTGTGGTTTCTTAGCCAGAAACCGGGTTTCTACCGTTCGTGAAGGTCGGAGAGTGGAACTTAATTCTGGGTGGCCCAGAACTCCGCCGACTTGGTGGCCGTATTCTCCACATACTGCTCCGGCGTTATTTTGCCGACGAACAAATCCTGGAATTGGGGAATGACGACGTTGGAGACGACGTCTCCCGCATCATACAGGTCACACGCCCAGCCAATAGCCTTGGTGGCTCCCTTCACCGCGACGCCGGCGTCCGAGATCGGCCCCGCCCACGGAACGTCCACATGAATGGCGGGCACGTTCGCGTGTTCGGTCATCGCTGCCTGGGTTTTCTTGCTGAC
>Ga0209382_10001497_pt1 | contig 36609 bp, 35 predicted proteins | sample SoiMetdeltSBSDD5_FD_187599 | JGI IMG/M metagenome (GOLD analysis project Ga0209382, IMG submission 187599) | Bulk soil microbial communities from a Populus tree surrounding site in Tennessee, USA - Soil MetaG P. deltoides SBSDD5 (SPAdes) (version 2) | ecosystem: Environmental > Terrestrial >... | reverse complement strand
CCGAGCATCTAGCGGAGACCCACAACGCATGGCTCGACGCGAACACCGGTTGAGCCGCGCCCTGGCTGGTCGAGTCATCTCGACCCGGGGGTCACTTCCGATTTCTTGCCCTCGGATGAGGTCGACGAGGAAGCCTCAGCTGCACTCTGGTCTCGCTGGACCTGTGACACCATCCACGCCGCGATCGACGCCGTGACCGCCCCCACCGTTGCGATGCCGACGATCATGAGCGCGAGACCGATGAACCGGCCCGTCGGCGTCGTCGGGTACCGGTCCCCGTAGCCCACTGTCGTGATGGTTGCAGTCGCCCACCACAGCGCATCACCGTAGGTCTCGATGTTCGCCCCCTCGGCGTCCTGCTCGGCGTCCAGCATCGCGAGCGCCCCGAGGAACGCCGCCATCACGCTGGTACCGAAGACGTAGGTGCCGACGCGGCCCACGAGTGAGCTGGCCGCCGATCGGTTGAGAATCCGGGCCAGCGCGAGCAGACGCAGCAGGCGCAGCGGCCGGAGCATGGGCAAAGCGATCAGCGCGACGTCGTACCAGTGGCGAAGTGCGTAGGGCCACCGGTCGTCGGCAAGGATCACCCGCACGACGAAGTCGACCGCGAACGCGATCCAGACGGTCCAGCTCGCCACGCTGAGCGTCGTCGCCAGGTCGGGATGCAACACCGGGTCGAGTACCTGCCAGGCGTAGGCGACGAGGAAGGCCAACGCCAGCAACAGCAGCGGAATCTCGGACTTGCGTTCATAACGCTCGACACGGGTCATGCATGGTGCATCGACGCGGTGTCAACGTTCGTTACGGGCCCGGCCAGACGACCGGAACACCCGCGGCGTAGCTGGACGGCAGCGACGCCAACGCCGACGTACCCGTGCCGGGGTTATCCGTTGGTCGGCGGCCGTTTCCCCTTGTCGGCCGGCCGGGGACTGCTACTCGGTCCGGTGGCCGGCGACTCCCGGTCCCGGACGACGTCCGCGGTGAACACGATCGACACGTCGACGAGCTCGATCGTCGGCTCCACCCCGAAGTCACGGAATACCTGGACCGGGACTGGCACGTCGTGCGTGGGCTTCGTCCGCTGTGCCAGCGTGCCGTCGACGAGGACGAACACCGACCAGCGGCCGCCACCGTGGTGGACGAGCATGCACTGCTGCACGTACGGCTGGCTCATCACCCGCTCGCTGACCATCGTCCGGAACGCGACCTGGAACTCCTCGGCGCGTGCGGCCTCGACGCTGCCCGACGTGATCATCATCTCCTGCGCCATCACATCTCCCAGACCTCGGACGGCCCGATCGGGCGGCCGGACTCGGCCCCTATCCTCCCCTCGCTCCACCCCGTCGTCCACGCCCGATCGCCGGCCGACCCAGCTCGGATCACACTCTCGCGCGTCAGGGCGCGTGGCGATCCGCGCGGTCTGAGGGGCGCACCGTCTACCTAAGAGGACGGCCTCGAGGTACCGGGCGTGGGTATGGATTTGGGCATGAACCACGTGCGCCGTGAGACGCGCATCGAATTTTCGAACCGCCGCCAGGCGGTGACAGCAGGCTGAGCGCCCGCGAGAGCCGGTTGGTGACTCGGCCGGCCGATGAGTTTCCGGTGGTGCGCAGGTCTACCGAGCCCGACTGTGTTTGTCGAATCTGTCCGGGCCCGTTCGATGTGATGTAGAAGCCCGGCACAGGGCTCGGGCGACAGCGAAAGGACAGCGACGATGACCGACAATCAGGCGACCGGCGGAGCGAGACCGTTTCGATTCGGGGTCGTCGCCCCCCTCAGAACTGATCTACCGGCGTGGCGAGACCAGGTGCGCCGTATCGCCGACAGCGGTTTTTCGACACTTCTGATGCCGGACGTTCAGCAGTGGCAGCCGGCGCCTGGACCCACGTTGGCTGTCGCGGCGACTCTCGCCAACCTGCGGGTGGGTACGTGGGTGTATGCCTCTCCGCTGCGCATGCCCTGGAGTATGGCGTGGGAGGCGCACTCACTGTCGGTGCTTACCGAGGGTCGCTTCGAGATGGGCATCGGCACCGGGAGACCCGGGATCGAGGACGAACTGCGCGAGTTGGGCCTTCCGGTGGTGACACCGGGCGAGCGGCTGTCGCAGGTGCGTGACACTGTCACGTCGCTCAGAGAACTCGATGGCCCGGACCTCTATACGCCGGTGGCGATGGCTGTACGTGGTCCTAAGGCCCTGGCGCTGGCGGCCGACCTGGCGGATACGGTCACGTTCGCCGCGATGCCGGGTGACTCTCGAGCCGAGATGATGCGGCTGGCGGCCGACTTCCGCGCAGTCCGAGACGTCGAACTCGCGCTCCACGTGCCGGTGGTCGGCGACGCCGTCGCCCCGTTCATGACGCGCCCCGACACGGACCCGGCCGCGCTACGCGCGGCGGACTCGCTCCTGATACTCCCGAGCGACCCGACGGCGGCCACCGAGGAGATCTTGAGGCGGCGGGAGGACAGCGGCTTCTCCTACTTCATTGTCGGCGCCAACGCCGCTGATGCGCTCGCTCCTGTCGTCGCCGAGCTGACCGGACATTGACCCGTCGTTGAACAGCCACGACCGTGACGGAGAGTGACATTCTGGCTGGGGCGAAGCGCTTTGTTCCGACAGCCATACGTTGTCGGTTCCCAATCGGCGCCAGTCTGGCCGATCTGTGGCTGGGAGGCGAGGTGCGCGCTATCGGGCCTTCGCGGTTCGGCTACCTCGGGTCGGCGATGCCGGCCGGTGCGACGCCGGCAGCCCAGGCGGACTGCTACGTCGATCTGCTCGACCATCTTGGAGTCGAGCGTGCCGTGGCTCCCGGGTTTGCGCACATCCTGCCGGGCCGAGGGGGCAGCCCCGCGGGACGCCGGCACGACGCCGACTCAACGGCACCGGTCGCGCGACGGCTACGCGAGTGCGTGATGGCAGTACCGGGCGGGACGACCAGGATGACGATGTGCGGCGGCATCGAAACGGTCTCAGGACTGCGGTCCTGCTGTCCGCGCTGTCCGCGCTGGTCCTGCTCGCCGGATGGTGGATCGGCGGCCGCACCGGCCTGACGATAGCGCTGGTGCTGTCGTTGGGGATGAACGGGATCGCCTACTTCTGGAGCGACAAGCTCGCGCTCGCCTCGATGCACGCGCGGCCGATCGGAGCACACGAGCAGCCGGTCATGTACCGCATCGTCCGCGAGCTCGCGACCGCGACAGGCCAGCCGATGCCCCGGCTCTACGTCGCGCCCACCTTCACGCCTAATGCGTTCGCCACCGGTCGGAGCCCGCGCAAGGCGGCGGTGTGCTGCACGACAGGCATCCTGCGGATCCTCGACGCGCGGGAGCTCCGCGCCGTTCTCGGTCACGAGCTGGCGCACGTGTACAACCGTGACATCCTGATCGCGTCGGTGGCGGCCGGACTGGCGAGCTGCATCATGTACCTTGCGCAGCTCGCCTGGTTCCTGCCTTTCGGCCACCACGACGACGAGGGCAACCCGGTGAGTGCGCTCCTTGTCCTGATCCTCGGGCCGATGGCCGCCACCCTGATCCAGTTCGCGATCAGCCGGTCCCGGGAGTTCGAGGCCGACGCCGACGGCGCGCAGCTCACCGGCGACCCGATCGCGCTCGCCAGTGCGCTGCGCAAGCTGGAGCTGGGGACCCGGCAGCTGCCGCTCGAACCATCGCCGCGGCTGCAGCCGACCAGCTCGTTGATGATCGTCAACCCGTTCAGGCCGGCGGGTCTGGCCAAGCTGTTCTCCACCCATCCGCCGGTGTCGGAGCGCATCGCCAGGCTGCAGGCGCTCGCCCGGACGATGCGCTGACGGCTCCACGACTACGCAGTCCGGGGATGCCCGGCGGCAGCGGCAGGCGAGACGGTGGGCCGGAGGGCGGAGCGGCGGCCTTCCGTCGCCGGGACTGAGGATGGAGCGAGCAATGGCGACAGCGACGACGACTCGAACCGATGAGGAGATCCAGCGGGACGTTCTCGCTGAGCTGAAGTGGGACGCCCGGGTTCAGCCCAACGAGATCGGCGTTGCGGTCAAGGACGGCGTCGTGGTGCTGACGGGCTGGGTGGATTCGTTTATGAAGAAGTGGGCGGCCGAGGACGCGGCCCATCGCGTCCGCGGTGTGCTGGCGGTCGCCAACGACATCGAGGTACGGCTCCCGACCGACGCCGAGCGCACCGACGCCGACATCGCCGCCGCCGTGACCCGCGCGCTGGAGTACGACGCCTTCGTGCCGATCGAGAACCTCGACGTGACCGTCTCGAAGGGCTGGGTCACGCTGCGCGGCGAGGTCGCGTGGCAGTTCCAGAAGCGGGACGCCGAGCGAGCGGTCAGGCGGCTGGCCGGCGTGCGCGGCGTGAGCAACCTGATCAAGCTCAAGCCGCGGACCCAGCCGTCACCCGAGGAGCTGAAGCGGAAGATCGAGGAGGCGTTGGTCCGCAGCGCGGAGACCGACGCCGAACGGATCTCCATCCAGGTGGACGGCGACCGGGTCACGCTGAAGGGCACCGTGCGCTCGTGGGCGGAGCGGGAGGAAGCCGAGCGGGTCGCCTGGTCCGCGCCCGGGGTGGCCGCGGTCGACAACCAGATCACGGTGCGCCTCAGCTAGCCGGTGCACATGCCATGACCGGGAGCCGTGCGGTGATGGCCACCGTGGCCTGCGCGCTGCTGCTATCGGCCTGCGGGTCGGACGACGAGCCGCCGCTGGCCTATCGCGAGCACGGGTTCGGCGCCGCAGACCTCGGCCAGCTGCACGTCCGGGCGGTCAGGCTGGTGACGGCCGACAACGACGGCGCCGTCGCGCTCGTCGCCACGTTCGTCAACGACGGGCCCGCCGACGTACTGATCGAGCTGTCGGCGAGACCGGGCGACGTAAACACCGCGGACGGCGTGCCCAGCGCGGACGTGATCAGCCGTGAGACTCCCGGCCTGGGCCTCGGCGCAGAGGAGGTCGTCCTGGTCGGGGGCGCCGGCAACCCGCGGATCGACCTGCCGGACCCCGGCGAGAGGATCCGGGCCGGCTTCCTCGCCACAGTCACGCTCTCGTTCCGCGGCGCTGGCACGACACAGGTCGGGGTGATCGCCGAGGAGCCACGGGGGTTCCTCGCACCGTACGCACCGCGGCGGAGGTAGCCGTGACACGTCCTGGCCGGGAACTACGCAGTCAGGGGATGCCGGTCCGGAGCTCCGGCGGAGATGGTTGCGGAGACCGGACCTCGAGGAGTGATGACCCATGGCGACAATGACCGCGCAGCGGCTCGACGAGGAGATCCAGCGGGAGGTGCTGGAGGAGCTGAAGTGGGACGCCCGCGTCCAGCCCAACGAGATCGGCGTCGCGGTCAAGGATGGCATCGCCGTCCTCACCGGCTGGGTGGACTCCTTCAGCAAGAAGTGGGCGGCGGAGCGGGCCGCGCACCGGGTGCGCGGAGTGACCGCGGTCGTGAACGACGTCGAGATCCGCCTGCCGAGATCCGCCGAGCGCACCGACGCCGACATCGCTGCGGCTGCGACCCGCGCGCTGGAGTCACACGCGGGCCTGCCGATCGAGAACATCGAGGTCACCGTCTCGAAGGGCTGGGTCACGCTGCGCGGGGAGGTCGAGTGGCAATTCCAGAAGTACGACGCCGAGCGGGCGGTTCGCCGGTTGTCCGGGGTGCGTGGCGTGAGCAACCTGATCAAGGTCAGGCCGCGGGTGAAGCCCTCGCCCGACACGCTCAAGCGCAAGATCGAGGCGGCCTTGGTGCGTAGCGCAGAAACCGACGCGGAACGGATCACCGTCACGGTGGAGGGCGGCACGGTGCAGCTTGCCGGGACGGTGCGTTCCTACGCCGAGAAGAAGGAGGCCGAGCAGGCCGCGTGGTCGGCGCCCGGCGTCGCGGAGGTCCGCAACAACATCGTCGTACGTATCGACTGATCCGGCCGGCGGCGAGGAGATCACCGCCCGGAGCTCTACCGCCGAGTCGGCTGATGGCAGCTGACGCATCCGTTCGCGGCTGCGCGATTCGGGGATGTCCTGTTCTCGCTCGTGCCGCAGGCTGTCACGAAGACGGCAGCGGGGCTCAATCTCCACGGAAGAGGCGCGGGGAGCATCTCCGGCGGGAGCGGATCTCCGGGAGGATCGGCACCCGCCGGAGATGGAGGGCACGGTGCTGAGCTGCGTGTCGCCCGGCCAGGTGGCGCGCAACAGCGGCCGGCACGGTCAGTGGTCGCCGTGTCGGCCGCACCCATCGCCCACCAGACACGCACCGCCCGCCAGACGCACTCGAACTTTGGCGACACGGCTGCGATGCCGGACGCACCGCGGACTTTCGGGCGTGGCTGTCTGGGGCCGCTCGTCGACCGGGGTTGCCCCTTGGCCACCGAGAGCGCCACTGTCGGGCCACGACCGTCGGTACCTGGCACGCGCTGGTGTCCTGACCAGGCACCCACCTTCTGGTCCGGGTACAACTAGAGCAGCAGGCCGAAGATCCGGAAGGCGCGCTCCCACTGGGATGTCTGCGGGTTCTTGACGTCGGGGTCGACGATCGTGAAGGTGCGGGCGAGTGCGATGCTCAGCCCGCCGACGACGCCGGGCATCCGGGACTCGGTCTCCTTGCTCAGGGTCACGTCCAGTGGAGGCCACGCCGCCAGCTGCTCCAGGATCGGCTGCAGCTCGATGTCCTCGTCGAGCTTCCGGAACTCGTGGATGCGCTCCTGCAGGCCCTTGGTGATCGGCAGGTCGCGTGGCTCGATGATGTCCCGGCCGTTCGCCTTCGCCGTTCCCTGGGCGATCACGAGCAGGTCGTAGAGCTTGTCGGTGACGAAGTCGCTGTAGCGCTTGAGGTCGTTCTTGTCGATGTCGAGGCTCGCCGCGGCGCGGAAGAACCGCTCGAACCTGTGCACCGCCATGACCGTCATACCGTCTCCTCGGTGTAGTCTCGTGCGTTCGCAGCCGGGGTGTCGTTCTCGCTGTGGTTCTCGGGGTCGCTCTCGCGGTCACCGGCCTGTGCACGTGCGATACCGGCAGCTATATAGGCCTCGTCCGCGTCGAGGGTCTCCCGCTCCAGCAGTGTCTGGGCGAGCCGGTCGAGGTTGGTCCGGTGGTCCCGCAGGGTCTCGAGGGCCCGGGTATCGCACTGCTCGAGGATGCGGCGCACCTCCGCGTCGACCCGCGCCCGGGTGGCCAGGCTGGGACCGCTGCCGTCGATTCCGAACGGGCTCTCCGTGCCCGGCCGGGGCAGCACGGACACCGGCCCGACGGTCTTCGACATGCCCCAGCGCCCGACCATCTGGCGGGCGATCCCGGTGGCCTGCTCCAGGTCGGACTCCGAACCCGTGCTCACGTCGCCGAACACCAGGTCCTCGGCGGCCCGGCCGCCGAGCGCGCCGGTGATCCGGCCGAGCAGATAGCTGGACAGATACCCGTAGCGGTCCTCGATCGGCGACTGGAAGGTCACGCCCAGCGCCTGCCCGCGCGGGATGATCGAGACCTTCCGCACCGGGTCGGCGCCCGGGGTGAGCATGCCGAGCAGCGCGTGTCCGGACTCGTGGTACGCGGTACGGCGCCGGTCCTCCGGCGACATCGTGATCTGCCGAGCGGTGCCGAGGACGATCTTCTCGAGCGCGTCGCTGAAGTCGGCCCGGGTCACCCGGTCGTGGTTGCGGCGAGCGGCCAGCAGCGCCGCCTCGTTGACCAGGTTGCGCAGATCGGCGCCGACCATGCCCGGGGTCGCCCCGGCCAGCTCGGTGAGGTCGACGTCGTCGGCGAGCGGTACCGACCGGACATGCACCTGCAGGATCTGGCGCCGGCCCTCGAGGTCCGGCGGGTTGACGGCGATCCGCCGGTCGAACCGGCCCGGCCGAAGCAGTGCCGGGTCCAGCACTTCCGGGCGGTTGGTCGCGGCCAGCACCACCACGCCCTCCGTACCGCTGAAGCCGTCCATCTCGGTGAGGATCTGGTTCAGGGTCTGCTCGCGCTCATCATGACCGCTCACGGTGACGGTGCCGCCGCGGGCACGGCCGACCGCGTCCAGCTCGTCGATGAAGATGATCGCCGGCGCCGACTTCTTGGCCTGGGCGAACAGGTCGCGCACGCGGCCGGCACCCACGCCGACGATCATCTCGATGAACTCCGAGGCGGAGACGAAGAAGAACGGCACGTCCGCCTCGCCGGCCACCGCGCGGGCAAGCAGCGTCTTACCGGTGCCGGGCGGGCCGGTCAGCAGCACACCCTTGGGTATCGCGGCACCGAGTCGCCGGTACCGCTCGGGGTTCTTGAGGAAGTCCACGATCTCCTGCACCTCGGTCTTCACCTCATCGATCCCCGCCACGTCGGCGAACGTGGTCCGCGGCCCCTCCTCGGGCTTGTAGAGCCTGGCCCGCGACCTGACCATGCCGCCGACGCCGCCCAGCCCGCCGGCGAGACTGCGCCGGTAGAACCAGACGAGCAGTCCGAGCAGCAGGATCGTCGGTCCGAAGCCGAAGACGAGCTGCTGCCAGAGCGGCACCTCGTCCGCGGGACGCGCGTTGACGTCGACCCCGTTCTGCAGCAGCAGCTGCATCAGCTCGTCGTCCGCGAAGGCCGGCCGCGCGGTGCTGAACCGTTGCACCTGTTCCGCGTTCTCGTCACCCGGCGGGTACCGCACCGGGGTGCGGAACTGACCCTCGATGGTGTCAGCCCTCGACGTGATCTCCACGACGTTCTTCGCCTGCACCTGCTGCCGGAAGAAGGTGTAGGACACGTCCGCCCGGGGCGGTCCCGCCTGCACCGCCTCGGCGATGATCCAGTTCAGGGCGAGCATCCCCGCGAACAGCAGCCAGAACCACCGGTTGGCCTGCGGACTGAACCTGGCCGGCTGCGTCAGTCGGTCGAAGTCCTCCAACCGCCGGTCGGACTGGCCGGTGCTCGATGATCGTGCGTTACCACGGAACCAGGTCACGTCGTCATGCTGCGGCGACAGGATGCGCCCGTCACCACGGAAGTGTGTAGACCTTGCCCTGATGCTTACGCTTCGCGATCCTTCCGGCCGTGCGCTGAGCCGGTCTCGGTGACGCTCCGCGTCCGCGAGCGTCTGACTGCTCGCCGGTGGGTGGTGAGCTGCACCTCTGCGATCCGCACCGCCAGCGGTCCGGCGATGGCGAGGATCAGGACATAGGTCGCAGCCAGTGCCCCGAGCCGGGGGTCCACACCGGTCGTCGCCGCGAGCCCCGCGATGACGATCGAGAACTCGCCCCGTGGGATCAGCGCGAACCCGACCCGCAGCCGTCCGCGCCGGCTGAGCCCGGCGCGGCCGCCTGCCCACCAGCCGCTGGCGATCTTCGTGGCCGTTGTGACGACAGCGAGCAGACAGGCGAGCCCGGCGACGTCGGGGATCGTGCCGGGATCGATCCGCAGACCGAAGAACAGGAAGAAGACGGCGGCGAACAAGTCACGCAGCGGCCGGAGCAGCGCATGGGTACCCTCGGCGATCTCGCCGGACAGGCTCAGCCCGACCAGGAAGGCGGCGACGGCGGCCGAGGCGTTCAGCTGCTGGGCAACGCCGGCAGCGAGCAGGGCGAGGCCGAGGACCCGAAGCAGCAGCACCTCGTCGTTCGGCGAGAACATCATCCGCGCCACCGCCTGCGGGAAGCGCAGCGCGACGAAGAACGACGCGGCGACGGCTGCGATCGCGACGAGCACGCTGGTGGCGGCACTCGCCCAGCCGAGGCCGAGAAGCAGTGCGGTCAGGACCGGGAGGTAGAGGGCCATCGTCAGGTCCTCGAACACCAGCAGGCTCAGCACCACCGGCGTCTCCCGGTTCCCGATGTGCCCGAGGTCCGCGATCAGCTTGGCGACGATGCCCGACGACGACACGTACGTCACTCCAGCGAGCGCGACGGCGGCCACCGGTCCCCACCCGAGCAACAGCGCGAGTGCGGCTCCCGGAGCGGCGTTGAACACGAGGTCGACCAGCCCGGCGCGCAGCTGCTGACGCACACCGGTCGCCAGCTCCGTGGCGGAGTACTCGAGTCCGAGGCTCAGCATCAGCAGGACGCCGCCGACCTCCGCGCCCGTGTCGATGAATCTCTCGCCGGCGGCGAGGGGGAGTGGCCCGTGCTCGCCGAACGCCAGCCCTGCGACGAGGTACAGCGGCACGGGCGAGACGCCGAACCGGTGGGCGAGCATGCCCAGCAATCCGAGCCCGAAGAACACCGCCCCGAGCTCGAGCAGGTCCTGCCCTACCGCATCGGTGCCGGTGGCCATCGGCCACCATGAGGCGCGCTCCACGTGGCGTCCTCGGCCGGACTCAGGTCCGTGGCTGGGCGAGATCCGTCGGATCGGGCGGTAGCATCAGCAGCTCGACAAGCGTCGCCCGCTCCTCCGACTGCAGGATCACCGACTCGGCGACGTACTCCGGATCGTCCTCGGCATAGACGACCAGCTCGGTCGTTCCGTCCCGGCGCGCCACCACGCCGACCTGCCGGCCGGCTGCTGTCGTGAAGTCGTACCGAGTCCCTACGCCCGGAAGGAGCGCCTTCTCAACGTGCATCGCGGTCCTCCACTCTTGATGGTGTGTGCCTGCGTGCGGTTCACTCCGTGCCCCAGCGCCGTGACCAGTGGGCCAGTGCCAGGGCCGCGACGAGCAGGAAGGATCCGCGGCCGGGCCAGGCCCGGAGGTTGCCGTCACCGCCGGTCACGCCGGTTTCGGGGGCTGTCGAGCATCCCGTGCAGGTGCGCCACCGCGACCTCGATGTCGATGTACTTGTACTGCCCTGCGCGCGACTCGGCGGCGAGCAGTCCGCAGCGGTGGACGTCGCGGAAGTCGCCGTACGGGAACTTGTATCTGCCCTTGTTGTCCTCGTCCTGGTTCTCGTCGATCCCGAGGTACCACTTCTGGTACTCCGTCAGCCCGTGCTCGCGGATGAAGGCGTTCTCCGCCTCGGCGGTCGGCCGGTGCTCGCTCCAGTCGTCCCTCTCGTCCAGCACCACCCGGTCTTCCGCGATCAGCTGTTGCGAATGCTCGTAGGCGCGCTTGTTCAGCCTTACACCCATCAGGTCACTCTCCTCATTGCCGGTCCGCCGTCGGTCGGTCGAACTCCGTCACGTCCTCGCCCCAGTAGCGCGGCGGTCCGTCGGGTCCGGAGACATCGGCACGTACCTTCGGCAGCGCTTGCGGGTACCGCTTCTGCAGGAACGTCAGCAGCTTCTCCCGCACGTCGCAGCGCAGGTCCCAGTTGCTGGGTGCGTCGGCGGAGCTCACCAGGCCGCGGACCACCATCGTCGACGTCGTCGTGTCCACCACCTGGAGCATCCAGTCCTGGCCGTCCCACAGTGGCGACTCCTGGACGAGGCGGTGCATCTCGGTGCGGAGCTCGTCGACGGGCACGCTGAAGTCGACGTGCAGGACGATGCTGCCGAGCACCCGCGCCTCGTGCCGGGTCCAGTTCTGGAACACGTTCGTGGTGAACCAGGAGATGGGCAGGATGAGCCTGCGGTTGTCCCAGGTCCGGACCACGACGTAGGTCAGCGTGATCTCGTCGATCCGGCCCCACTCGCCGTTGACGACGACGACGTCATCGATCCGGATCGGGTCGGTGACGGCGATCTGCAGGCCGGCCAGCAGGTTGCCGAGCGTCGTCTGCGCGGCGAGCCCGGCCACGACGCTGAGCACGCCCGCCGAGACCAGGAAGCTCGCGCCGACGGTGCGCCCCGCCGGGAATGTCATCACGGCCGTGGCCACCGCGACGACGACCAGGATCGCGATGGCCATCCGCCGGAAGATCAGGATCTGCGTGCGGACCCGGCGGGCCCGCCGGTTGTCGGTGGCGTCGACGTCGAAGCGGGCCAGAATGACGTCCTCGAAGACGCGGCTGAGCTGGATGAGCAGCCACACCACCGCGGCGATCAGCGCCAGCACGAGGACGTGGCGGACGACCTGCAGCAGCAGGCCGTCGAGCCCCGCGTACGGCAGCGCCGACAACAACGCGGCGATCATCAGTGTGACCCGGAACGGGCGCCGGCAGTGCCGGGCGAGCGACGACCACGCCGGGGCCGACGACCGGGCCTGCCGGCGGCGTACCGCCCGCTCGATCACGAAGTCGATGAGCGATGCGACCGCGACCGCGACGAGCGCGGCGAGCGCCGGCTGCACGAACTGCGATCCTTTCATGGCTCACCACCTCGGTGCAGGGGTTGTCGCCGGCTACTCCCGTCGCGTGTGCTTGGCCGGCGCGTGGCCGGGTGGCGGCGGTGCGCGCCGTACGTGTGCGGTGAGTCCGCCGGTGAGGCCGCTCTCCGCGGCGGCGGTCGCCGCACGGGCTCTACGCGTCGGCCGGGCCGACAGCGGTGTTGCGACCTCCTCCAGCGACCGCTGCTCGGCGTTCACACCCCAGGCGAACTCGACCAGGCCACCGATCACCATCAGGACCGAGGCGATGGCGTAGCCGAGGAACACGCGTCCCCGATCGTCGCCGTCGCCGATCAGGGTCGCGAACAGCCACGGTGCGACGACTCCGCCGCACAGCACCGACAGTGCGAAGAAGAACGAGATCGCCTGCGCGCGGAGCTCGATCGGGAATATCTCGCTCACCGTGAGGTACGCCGAGGACGCGGCCGCGGAGGCGAAGAAGAAGATCACGCACCACAGCACCGTCTGCGTGACAGCGGTGAGCGAGCCCTCGTTGAACAGCCAGCCGGTGATGAACAGCAGAACCCCGGCCAGGGTGTAGGTGCCGCCGATCATGATCCGCCGGCCGACGGTGTCGAAGAACTGGCCGAGCAGGATCGGCCCGAGCAGGTTGCCGAGTGCGAACGGGAAGATGAAGTACGCCACCGCACCGCCCTCGATGCCGTAGAAGTCGGCGAGGATCAGCGCGTAGGTGAAGAAGATCGCGTTGTAGAGGAACGCCTGCGTCACCATCAGCGTGAACCCGACGACCGAGCGCCGGCGATAGTCGCGCAGCACCACGCGGGCGAGTTCGGAGTACCTGAGCGTCCCTCGCGGTTGAAGCTCGATGACGCCGTCCTCGCCGACCGGGGGCAGCGCGACGCCCTTCGCCTCGATGTCTCGTTCGATCTGGCCGGCGATGCGCTCCGCCTCATCGACCCGGCCGTGCGTGAGCAACCACCTCGGGCTCTCCGGAATGTGGCGCCGCAAGGGCCAGATCAGCACGCCGATCAGCGGACCGATGAGCAGCGCGAGCCGCCAGCCGAGGTCGACGTCGAGGATGTCCTCGTCGAGGAAGACCAGGTTCGCGGCGGCGCCGATCATCGCGCCCAGCCAGTACGTCCCGTTCACGGCGAGGTCGGTCCGGCCCCGGTACTTCGCCGGGATCAACTCATCGATGGCGGAGTTGATCGCGGCGTACTCGCCGCCGATGCCGGCGCCGGCGATGAAGCGGGTAGCGGCGAAGAACCAGAAGTTCATCGAGAACGCCGTCAGCGCGTTCCCGATCAGGTAGATCGCGAGGGTCGCGATGAACAGCTTGCGCCGGCCGAGCTTGTCGGTCAGTCGGCCGAAGAAGAGCGCGCCGAACACCTCGCCGAACAGGTACAGGCTCGCCGCCAGCCCCACCTGCGAGGAGGAGAAGCCGAGGGTGCCCTCGTCGCGGAGGCGGTCGGCGATCGTGCCCGCGATCGTGATCTCCACGCCGTCCAGCACCCAGGTGATGCCGAGCGCGATCACGACCCTCCAGTGGAAGCCGGCCCAGGGGAGCCGGTCGAGCCGCGCGGGGACGGTGGTCCGGAGCGGGCCCGGCATCCGCTGGACGTCGCCGTGTGTCATCGGAGCACCTCCGCGTTGGTCGGCCGCACGGATCGGCGCCAGGTGGTCCGCAAGGTGGTGATCCCGAGCAGCGACACCAGTGCGAGGAAGCCGAGCGAGAGCGCTGTGAACACATGCACCTGCTCCGAGGTGGGCGACGGCAGGTATCCCCTCAAGAGGAGCTGGTACTGCCACGACGTACCGGTGAGCAGGAATGTGAGTGCGAGCGCGATGCTGTGCGTGTAGTCCCACAACGCGTGCAGCACCGACACCCACAAATACGTCAGCAGGACCGCCCGGTTGAGGCGGAACCGACCGGCCCGTGCCTCCCGGAACAGGATGCCGCCGAGGATCGCCGTCCAGAGCCCGTGCCCGAACGGCGCCAGCAGACCGCGCACCAGCTCGGTCTCGACCAGCGCCGTCAGCGAGAGTCCCTGGATGGTGAGCAGTGCGTTGAACGCGTACCCGGCCGACTCGAACGCCGCGAATCCGAAGCCGACCGCGGCGCCGAGCACGAAGCCGTCCCGGGCGTGCCGGCGCTGCAGGTGCCGGGTGACGAACACGAGGGCGCCGAGCTTGGCCGCCTCCTCGATCAGCCCGACGCCGAGGAACAGCCACGGCGACGGCTCGAGCAGATACGTCTCCAGCACCGCCGCCGCCAGCACCCCGAGCACTCCGCCGACGACGAAGGCACTCACGATCAGCTCGGCGGTGAGGTGCTCGTCGCGCCACCGCTCGAACGACCACGCGACGAACGTCACCGGGACGAGGAAGCTGCCGAGCAGGATCAGCGTGGGCACGAGGTTCGTGTTCGCGGTGAGCAGGGTAACGGCGAGGCTGACCAGCCACAGCGTGAAACCGGCCGCGAAGATCTCCAGCCATCGGCCCCGGCTGCGTCGATGCGTCCTGCTGCGGGTGTTGACAGTCATCGGTCGACCTCTCGCTCACAACGTCGGCCCCAGCGTGGCCGGACGGACCCGTGCGGCACATCCCCGGATCTGGTAGTCCGCCGGCAGGCGCAATCAGTGCACCGCGACGTGCGAACGGGGCGTGGCTGCCGCCTCGGTGGTGGACTCCTCGGGATAGCGCTCCGCACCCAGCGAGACGAGGTCGCGACGGAACAGCGACGCCAGCAGCCAGTCCAGCCCGATCCGTATCTTGCGGTTCAGGGTCGGCATCTGCGCCAGATGATAGGTGCGGTGCAGCAACCAGGCGGGCGGCCCGTGCAGCCGCACGCCGTACAGCTCGGCCACTCCCTCGTACAGCCCGAGGCTGGCCACCGACCCTGCGTACCGGTGCTTGTAGGGCCGCACGGGCTTTCCGCGCAGGTCCGCGGCCAGGTTGTCCGCGAGCCGCCGGGCCTGGCGGACGGCGTGCTGGGCGGTCGGCGGTGTCGGGACGCCCCTGTTCAGCAGATCGGGTACGGCGGCACAGTCGCCGGCGCTCCACGCGTCCTCCGTGCCGAGGACCCGCAGGTCGGCGCCGACCGTCACCCGGCCCTTCTCGTCGATCGGCAGGTCGGTTGCGCGGAGCATCGGATGCGGCTGCACGCCGGCGCTCCAGATCAGCGTTCCCGCGGGCAGGTCGGTGCCGTCGGAGAGCCGGATCCGCCCCCCGACCGCGGACTCCACCCCGGTCCGGAGCCGGATGTCGACGCCGCGGCGGCGAAGCTCCGCGACGGCCTGCTGCCCGACGCTCTCGCTCACGTCGTGCAGGATCCTTCCGGTGAGCTCGACCAGCATCCAGTGCAGGTCGGCGGGATTGATGTGGCGGTAGTAGCGGCACGCGGTCCGCGTTAGGTTCTCCAGCTCGCCGAGCGCCTCGACACCGGCGAATCCGCCACCCACGACGACGAACGTCAGGGCGCGTTTGCGTACCTCCGGGTCCCGGGTGGTCTCCGCGAGGTCGAGCCGGCCGAGCACATGGTTGCGCAGGGCAATGGCATCTTCGATCCGCTTGAAGCCGGTGGCGGACTCCTCGAGACCGGGAACGGGCGGCATCCGGGTGACGGCGCCGACCGCGAGCACGAGATGGTCGTACTCGAGGTCGTACGCCGGACCCTCCGCCGGCTGGACCGTCACGCAGTGCTCGCGGTGACAGACCCGGGTGACTCGGGCACTGAGCACTTCGGTGCCGGCCAGCACTCGGCGCAGCGGTACGACGACGTGCCGCGGTTCCAGACTCCCGTTCGCCGCCTCGGCCAGGAACGGCTGGTAGGTCATGAAGTTGCGCGGCGTCACGAAGATCACCTCGGCGGCGCGTCCGAGCCGGCGCCGGAGCCGGCGCGCGGTGTACAGCCCGACGAACCCACCGCCAACCACCACGATGCGTGTCGGCGTCATGAGGCGCGGCCCCGTCGGCGGACGGCCGGGTTCACGGTTTTCCCACGCAGGCGGTCGCGGAGGTCGTCCAGCACGAACGCCAGCCCGATGGCAAGCAGCCAGACGTCCTTCGCGATACCGATGCCCTGCTCGGTCGGGCGCAGGCTGCCTTCCTGCCGCAGGCCGGGCGTGCGCACGTAGAGCCCGACCAGGGTGCCGGAGAACACAGTCAGCCCCACGCCGACGAGGCCGGTAGGCACCACCGGGACCAGCAGCGCGGTGCCGAGCGCGATCTCCCCGGCGGCCAGGGCTCCCAGGAACACCCGGGGGTCGAGTGGCTGCAGAGCTGGGTACGCGCCGGCGGCGAACCCGTGTGTCTGCTTGGCCGCGGCGTCGTCCTTGGTGAGCTTGGACAGGCCGGAGTTCACGATGAACGCGCCGGCACTGCACCGCAACGGGACCTGCCAGGCCTTCAGCTGCAGTTGCATGGTTGGTCTCCTGTCTGTCCGGTCTGCCTGCTGGTCCGCACGCGAGGCGGCAGCTCACGCAGCGGTCTCAGCAGCGGGCGGGTTGTCATAGGTCACCTCGAGCTCTCCCTCGCGAACGTCGACCCGGATCAGCGCACCGTCGTGCACCTCCCCGCCGAGCAGCGCGCGCCCGACGCGGGTCTCGACCTCGCGGGCGATGAACCGGCGCAACGGGCGAGCGCCGTACACCGGATCGAAGCCCTGCTCGGCGATGAACCGCCGGGCCGCGGGGGAGACATCCAGAGCCATCTGCCGGTCGGCGAGCCGTGCCCGCAGGTCGTCGAACATCAGCTCGACGACCTGCTCGATCTCGTTCAGGGTGAGTGGCTTGAACAGCACGATCTCGTCGACCCGGTTGAGGAACTCCGGGCGGAAGTGCGTGCGCAGCGCTGCCATCACCCGGTCGCGCGCGTCCGGCTTGATCTCGCCGTCCGACGTTGCGCCTTCGAGCAGGTACTCCGAGCCGATGTTCGAGGTCATGATGATGACGGAGTTGCGGAAGTCGACCGTGCGGCCCTGGGCGTCGGTGAGCCGGCCGTCATCGAGGACCTGGAGCAGCGTGTTGAACACGTCCGGGTGCGCCTTCTCGATCTCGTCGAACAGCACCACGGAGTACGGCTTCCGGCGGACCGCCTCGGTCAGCTGGCCGCCCTCCTCATACCCGACGTACCCGGGCGGGGCGCCGACCAGCCGGCTGACCGTGTGCCGCTCCTGGTACTCGCTCATGTCGATCCGGACCATGTTGTCCTCGGTGTCGAACAGGGTCGCGGCAAGCGTCTTGGCCAGCTCGGTCTTCCCGACGCCGGTCGGGCCGAGGAAGATGAACGACCCGATCGGCCGCCGCGGGTCCTTGACGCCGGAGCGGGCCCGGATGATGGCGTCGGCGACCAGCTGCACCGCCTCGTCCTGACCGACTACCCGCTCGTGCAGGATCTTGTCCAGGCGCAGCAGCTTCTCCCGTTCGCCCTCCTTCAGCCGACTCACCGGGATGCCGGTCCAGCGCGAGACGATCGCGGCGATCTCCTCCTCGGTGACCACCTCGCGCAGCAGCCGGCGGTCGCCCTGCTTAGCGGCGAGCTGTTCCTCCTCCGCCTTCAGCCGCCGCTCGAGCTCGGGCAGCTTGCCGTGCCGCAGCTCGGCGGCCCTGTTCAGGTCGTAGTTGCGCTCGGCCTGGTCCGCCTCGTGCCGGAGCTGCTCGATCTGCTCGCGCAGCGCCTGCACCCGGCGCAGCGCCTGCCGCTCGGACTCCCACTGCGCGCGCATCGCGTCGGCCTCGGCCCGCAGGTCGGCCAGCTCCCTGCGCAGCTCCTCCAGCCGCGCCTTACTCGCCGGGTCGTTCTCCTTGGCCAGCGCGGCCTCCTCGATCTCCAGCCGCGTCACCTTGCGGGTCAGCTCGTCGAGCTCCGCCGGCATCGAGTCGATCTCGGTCCGCAGCATCGCGCAGGCCTCGTCGACGAGGTCGATGGCCTTGTCCGGCAGGAACCGGTCGGAGATGTAGCGATGGCTGAGGGCGACCGCGGCCACGATCGCGCTGTCCTGGATCTTGACGCCGTGGAACACCTCGAGTCGCTCCCGCAGGCCGCGCAGGATCGAGATCGCGTCCTCGACCGAGGGTTCGTCGACCAGCACCGGCTGGAAGCGCCGTTCCAGGGCGGCGTCCTTCTCGATGTGCTTGCGGTACTCCTCGAGCGTCGTGGCGCCGATCATGTGCAGCTCGCCGCGGGCCAGCATCGGCTTGAGCATGTTCCCGGCGTCCATCGCGCCCTCGGTCGCTCCGGCGCCGACCACGGTGTGCAGTTCGTCGATGAACAGCAGGATCCGCCCTTCGGCGGCGCGTACCTCGTTGAGCACCGCCTTGAGCCGCTCCTCGAACTCACCGCGGTACTTGGCGCCCGCGATCAGCGATCCCATGTCGAGGCTGAACACAGTCTTGTCCCGCAGCCCCTCGGGTGCGTCGCCGCGCTCGATCCGCTGCGCCAGGCCCTCCACGATCGCGGTCTTGCCGACGCCCGGGTCGCCGATCAGGACCGGGTTGTTCTTGGTCTTGCGGGACAGGATCTGGATGACGCGGCGGATCTCGGCGTCCCGCCCGATCACCGGGTCGAGCTTCCCGGCCCGGGCGTCGGCGACCAGGTCGCGGCCGTACTTCTCGAGCGCCTCGTAGGCGACCTCGGGCATGGCCGAGGTGACTCGCTGGTTGCCGCGGATCGACGTCAGTGCCTGCAGGAAGCTGTCCCGCGTCAGGCGCTGTTCGTGCAGCCGCCGGCCGGCCGCCGTCTCCGTACCTTCCTCGAGCAGCGCGATGACGAGGTGCTCGACCGAGACGTACTCGTCCTTGAGTCGCTTGGCCTCGCGTTCGGCGGTGTCCAGCAGCCGCGAGAGCCGCTGGGTGACGTACACCTGGCCGGGCGAGGCGCCCGGACCGCTCACCTTCGGCCGGCGGCCCAGGTCGGCCTCGATCTCGGACCGCAGCCGGTCCGGATCGGCCCCCGCCTGCGCGAGCAGTCGGGGGACCAGCCCGTCCGCCTGCTCCAGCAGAGCCAGCAGCAGATGCTCGCCGTCGACCTCTGTGTGACCGAAGCGGAGCGCCTTGGTCTGCGCGTCGTGCAGGGCCTCCTGGGACTTCTGCGTCAGACGGTTCATGTCCATGATCGGCCTCCGGGAGATCGAGTGCGGTTCTTCGGTGCCGCCTCCAGGGCAGCGATCCGGTCGAGCAGATCGACCACCAGCCCGAGGGCGGCATAGTTGATCGAGAACGCGGCGCGCAGCCGCTGCAGCCGGGCCACGGTGGTGAGCTCGGCGTAGGGGAACCAGAGCCGTCCGGACGCGTCCCGCGCGGCGTCGACCAGGCCGAGCGCGACCAGCCTGCGCACCACCTGCGGATGCAGACCGGCCAGGCGGGCGAACGACTCCAGGTCGAGGGCGAGCGGTCGTGCCAGCGCGCTGCTCATCGCCGGCTCCTCGGGTCGAACGTCGATGTGCTCGCGAGCTGCTCGAACAGGCGCCGTTCCTCGTCGGTCAGCCGGTCCGGCATCACGATGCGGACCTCGGCGTACAGGTCACCGTTCAGGCCACCGGGTCCCGGCATGCCGCGGCCGCGGAGCCGCAGCCTGCGCCCGCTCGATGTCAGCGAAGGCACCCGCACCTTGGCCTCGCCGCCGGGCGTGTCCAGCGCGACCCTGGCACCGAGGGCCGCCTCCCACGCGGTGACCGGCAGCTCGACGTAGATGTCACGGCCCTCGACCCGGTACCGCGGATGCGGGGCGATCCGGACGACCAGGTACAGGTCGCCCGCGGCAGAGCCGCCGGTGCCCTCGCCGCCCTGCCCGGACAGCCTGATCCGCTGCCCGTCGGTGACACCGGGCGGGATGGTCACCTCGATGCTGCGCGTCCCGTCGGGCCCGGACACCGACAGCCACCGGTGCACGCCGTGGTAGGCGTCCTCGACCGACAGCTCCAGCTCGACCTCCTGGTCGGCGCCGCGGATCGGTCCCCACCGGCCGCGTCCGCGCGCGCCGAAGATGCCGCCGAACAGGTCCTCGATGTCGATGTCGCCCTCGTCGAACCAGACCCGCTGTCCGCCGCCGCCGCCGTACGAACCCGGCCCGGCTCTGGCGCCCGCGCCGGCACCGGCGCGCTGGGCGCGGGCCCAGGTCTCGGGGTCGACGTCCGGCGGGACCCGGCGGAAGTCGTGCCCGAACGCGTCGTACCGCTTGCGCTGCTCCGGGTCGGACAGCACGTCGTAGGCCTCCGAGACCTCCTTGAACCGGTTCTCGGCCTGGGGGTCCTTGTTGATGTCGGGGTGATAGGTGCGGGCCAGCTTGCGGTAGGCGCGCTGGATCTCGTCCGGGGCGGCATCTCGCTTGACCCCGAGCACCTCGTAGAAGTCGCGCCGGTCCGCCATCGGACTACTGGGTCGCGACCACGACGCCCGCCGGGCGCAGCAGTGCCTCGGGGGTCCCGTAGCCCGGCCTCACCACGGCCACCACCGTTCCCGACGGAGCCTCGTCGTTCACCGTGCTCACCGCCTCGTGTACGGCCGGGTCGAAGGTCTCGCCTACGGACTCGAACCGGGGGAACCCGAGCCGGGTCAGCGTCGCGACCGCCTGCTCGTGCACAGCGCGGACTCCCTCGACCAGTGAGGCCGCGTCATCGTTCGTGTGCCGCAGCGCGAGCTCGAGGTTGTCCACGACCGGCAGCCAGGCGGCCGCGAGCCGGGCACGCTCGGCGGCTCGTTCGCGTTCGAGATCGCGCTGGTACCGCTTGCGCAGGTTGTCCAGGTCCGCCAGCGCCCGCCGCAGCTCGTCCTCCAGCTGCGCGGCAACGTCGGCGCTGCGGTCCTGACCGTCAGGCTCGTCCTGGCGGTCAGGCTCGTCCGCACGGCTCTGGTCGTCGGCCCGGTCGTCCGGTGCCGGCGCCTCGGCGGCGTCCTCGGTATGCGGCATCTCGGTGTCCCTCACTCGCTCACCGTGAAGTCCGCGTCGATGACGTCGTCATCGTCGCTCGACTGCTGTCCGCCCGGTTGGCCACCCGGCTGTCCCGTCGCACCGGCAGCCCCGTCGTCCGCACGGCGGGAGCCCAGGCCGTGGAAGACCTGCTGCAGCTCCTCGGTCAGCGAACGAACCCGGTCGAGCGGCGCGTTCTCCTTGACCGCCTGGCGGGCGTCCGCCACCAGCATCTCCGCCCGGGCCTTCTCGTGCGTGGGCACCGTGTCGCCGAGCTCGTTCAGCCGGCGGTCGACCTGGTGGGCGACCGCGTCCAGCTCGTTGCGCGCGTCCACCTCCTGCCGCAGCCGGGCATCCTCGGAGCGGTGCTGTTCGGCGTCGGCGACCATCCGCTCCACCTCCGACTGGTCCAGGGTCGAGCTCTCGGTGATCGTGATCTGCTGCTCGGCGCCGGTGTCCTTGTCGCGCGCGGAGACGTTCAGGATCCCGTTCGCGTCGATGTCATACGTGACCTCGACTTGCGGTTCCCCCCTGGGTGCGGGCCGGATCCCTTCGAGCCGGAACCGGCCGAGCGTGCGATTGTCCGCCGCGCGTTCGCGCTCGCCCTGTAGCACCACGACGTCGACCGCGGACTGGTTGTCCTCGGCGGTGCTGAACACCTCGGTCCGGCGGGCGGGGATCGTCGTGTTGCGCTCGATCACCTTGGTCATCATCCCGCCGAGCGTCTCCACACCGAGCGAGAGCGGTGTGACGTCAAGCAGCAGAACGTCCTTCATCTCACCCTTGATGATGGCGGCCTGGATGGCGGCGCCGATCGCCACGACCTCGTCCGGGTTCACCGTCATGTTGGGGTCCTTGCCCCCGGTGAGTCGGCGGACCAGCTGCTGCACGGCGGGTATCCGGGTGGAGCCGCCGACGAGGATAACCTCGTCGACGTCGTCCGCGGTGGCCTTCGCGTCCGCCATCGCCTGCTGGACCGGTCCCATCGTGCGCTCGATCAGATCGTGGGTGATCTCCTCGAACGTCGACCTCATGATCGTCGTCACCAGATGCTTCGGCCCGCTGGCGGTGGCGGTGATGAACGGCAGGTTGACCTGGGTCTGCGTGACCGAGGAGAGCTCGACCTTTGCCTTCTCGGCGGCCTCGAACAGCCGCTGCAGCGCCTGCGGGTCCTCCCGCAGGTCGACACCTTCGGCCTTCTTGAACTCGTCGGCGAGGTAGTCGACCAGCCGGCGGTCGAAGTCGTCGCCGCCGAGGTGGCCGTCGCCGGCACTCGCCATCACCTCGACCACCCCGTCGCCGACGGTGAGGATGCTGACGTCGAAGGTGCCGCCACCGAGGTCGAACACCAGCACCGTCTCGTTCTCCCGCTTGTCCAGGCCGTAGGCGAGGGCCGCGGCGGTCGGCTCGTTGATGATCCGCAGCACTTCCAGCCCGGCGATCCGGCCGGCGTCCTTGGTGGCCTGCCGCTGCGCGTCGTTGAAGTACGCCGGCACGGTGATGACCGCCTCGGTAACCTTCTCGCCGAGGTACTTCGACGCGTCGTCGGCGAGCTTGCGCAGCACCTGCGCGGAGATCTCCTCCGGGGCGTACTGCTTGCTGCCGACCTGGAACCGCACGGCCCCGTCCGGGCCGGCCACCACGTCGAAGGAGACGGCGTTCATCTCGCTGGTGACCTCGTCGTACCGGCGTCCGATGAACCGCTTGGCCGAGTATATGGTGCCCTTGGGGTTCAGGATCGCCTGCCGTCGCGCCAGTTGTCCGACCAGCCGATCGCCCTGGTCGGTGAACGCGACCACTGACGGTGTGGTCCGGGATCCCTCGGAGTTGGGGATCACCGCCGGCTGGCCGCCCTCGACGGCCGCGATCACGGAGTTGGTGGTGCCGAGGTCGATGCCGACTGCCTTCGCCATTGTCTGTCTCCACCCTTCGCCGAAGCTCAGCTCACGCGGACTTTGTCGCGCCGATGGGCTGCTGCGCCCCGGCGTCTTCGTTTGCACCGTTGCCCTGGATCTGCAGCCGGCGCGGCTTCGCCCGTTCGGACACCGGCACGCGGACCGTCAGCACGCCCTGGTCGTACGTCGCGGTGATCCGGTCGGTGTCGAGGGTGTCGCCGAGGAACAGCTGTCGGCTGAACGTTCCCTGCGGACGCTCGGCGGCGACGACTTCCTGGCCCTCGGCCGGCTGCCAGCCGCGCTCCGCACGGACGGTGAGGACGTTCTTCTCAACGGTCAGCTCGATCGAGTCGCGGTCGACACCGGGGAGGTCGAACTTGATGACGAACTGGTCGCCTTCTCGGTAGGCGTCGATCGGCATCGTGCGCTGCTGCAACGCTCCACCCTGCTCGTTGTACATCTGGTTCATCCGGTCGATCTCGCGGAACGCGAGCTCACGGAAGGGGTCGAACCGCATCAGCATGACTGCCTCCTGTCCCGCTCCGGCACGGAGCGACGGATCTGTTGGTCCCCTGCGTTCCGCAGTCTTCTGACCGCCGCTCGTCACGGCATCCCGGAACCACGTAGTCGGACAGTTCAGGTGCAAATTTCCGGGACGGGCCGCCGGACAGATTGGGGTGTAGCCTGCGGTTCAAGCGGATGTCGTCCGTGCGGCGTGAACTAGATGCTCAGGCACGGATGTGTAGACGAGGAACCTGTCGACGATCCTCGTCGGCCGAACACGAAGAGTCCTGCGGAGCCACCGGCAGGAGGTGCTCGGATCGATGCCTGACCGCCCCGTGTACAGCATCGGCGCACTCGCACGCATGCTCGGTATCCCAGCGGCCACGCTGCGCACTTGGGAGGACCGGTACGGCGTCGTGGTCCCCGAGCGGAGCCCGCGCGGTCATCGCCTGTACTCACGGCTGCAGGTCGAGCAGTTGCGCTTCGTCGGAGACCGGTTGGCCGACGGCCTGTCGATCAGCGACGCCTACCGGCTGCTACGGGACCGGGTGTCCAGCGGTATGCCGCTGGAACCGACCGGCATACCGGACGGCAGTGGCATGCTCATCCTGCTGGCCGAGCAGGACCCGTACACCGCCGACCTCGCCGACTACTTCCTGCGCACTGAGGGGTACAGCGTCACCGTCGTGAGCACCGCCGAGCAGGCCATGATCGAGGTCGCGCGGACCGCACCCGACCTCGCGGTAATAGACCTGCTGGTCTCGGGTGCGCGCGGGCTGCGGCTGTGCGCCCAGCTGCGGAAGCAGCTCGACATCCCGGTGGTGGCGATCTCCACGCTCGACCTGCGGGACGACGCGCTCGAGGCCGGCGCGGCCGCCTTCCTGATGAAGCCGTTGCGACCGCTTCGGCTGGCATCGGTGACCCGGGACCTGCTCGGACGGAGCGCGTACCTCCACGCGACCCGCCAGGCCGAGACCGTGCCATGAGCGAGCGGATGGCCTCCGGATCGGGTCCGCTCGACCTCGTCCTCGGCGGCGGGCTGCCCCGTGACGCGATAATCCTGCTGACCGGCGCGCCCGGCTCCGGCAAGTCATTGCTGGCGCAGCAGTGGGTGTTCGCCAACGCCACACGCGAGCGGCCGGCGCTGTACATGTCCACCGTTTCCGAACCGCTGGAGAAGCTGCTCCGGCACGGCCAGACCCTGTCGTTCTTCGATCCGCGCGCGATCGGCAAGAGCGTCTGGTACGAGGATCTGGGCGGGATCCTCCGCGCCCGGGGGCTGCAGGGCGTGCTCGACCAGGTGCGCGACATGATCCGGGAGCGACAGCCGGCCATGATCGTGATCGACAGCTTCCGGGCGATGCGTCCGTACGCCGACCGGAGCATCGGATTCGGCCCGTTCCTGCACGACCTCGCCGGCATGCTCAGCGCGTTCCCGGCGACCTCGATGTGGGTCGGTGACTACCTGGAGGAGGACGTCCCGCGGGTCGCGGAGTTCGCTGTGGCGGATGCGATCATCTCGCTGGGGACCATGCACACCGCCGAGCGCACCGCCCGCGCTCTGCAGGTGTACAAGCTGCGCGGCGGTGGCTTCCTGGCCGGCAAGCACGCCTACCGGCTGTCCGCCGACGGCGTGACGGTCTTCCCCCGGCTCGCCGACCAGGCGGACTCGGTCGGCTACGAGCGGGTCAGCCGGCGGGTCGCGTCGGGCATCCAGGCGCTCGACGACATGCTCGATGACGGCTACTGGTCGGGGGCGTCGACGCTGGTGGCGGGACCCACCGGCGTCGGCAAGACGCTGATGGGACTGCACTTCGTGTTCCACGCCGTCGACCACGGGGAGCCCGCGATCATCGCGACGATGCAGGAGGATCCGTCCCAGCTGGAGCGTACGGCGTCGCAGTTCGGTTGGTCCGTCAAGGCCGACAACCTCACGCTGATGTACCGCAGCCCGGTCGACCTGTACATCGACCAGTGGGTGCACGAGCTGCTGGCCGCGATCGAGTTGACCGGTGCCACCCGGGTGTTAGTGGACAGTCTCCGAGACCTCGAGGCCGCCGCCTCCAACCGGACGCGGTTCGAGGAGTACGTCTACTCGCTGCTGCACCGCTCGAGGCGGCGCGGGATCAGCCTGATGATGACCTACGAGCTGACGAAGCCGTTCGGGACGTCCCGGCTGAGCGACGTGGCGGTGCCGCATCTGGCCGACAACGTCGTGCTGCTGCGGTACCGGGGCGACGGGACGATCTCGCGCACCCTCACGATGTTGAAGACCCGCGCCGCCCATCACGAGCCGGGCATCAGGGAGTTCCGGATCACCGTCGACGGGATCACTCTCGTCCCGCTGTCCGAGGGCCCACGGGTCGCTGAGTGACTTCGGGGCTCGGCAGCTACTCGGCACGTCCGGTTGACCTCGGCACTTCCTCGCCAGTACTGGCATGCCCCGGCGATCCGAGACAGTGTGGAACCGTCCGGATTCGCATGGTCAACGAGAGTCAGAGATCTCATGCGTATGCAACGGCGCGAAGGTTGCCGGTCGCCCGGCGGCAACCTCGACGGTGAGTCGCGCGAGGAGCCGGCGGATGGGCACCGCGGCGGCGGTCCCGGCGAGCAGGCTGAGAGGCCGCTCGCCGGAGCTCAGGTCGGTTCACGACCTACTTGAGTCCACCGTGACCGGGCACGGAGCAGTCCTGCTAGTCGAGGGACCGCCAGGCATCGGCAAGTCCCGGCTGCTGAGTGCCGCGGAGGGCGCGACGCATCGAGGGTTCGGCGTCGCCCACCTCGACGAGCTGCCGCGCGCGACGGTGCCGGAGCCGTTGTTCGCGGGTCTGGAGATGGCGTCACCGGCCGGCCTGCAGCACGGCGGATCGTCCGACCGGGGGGATGTGCTGGCGTACATCGGCGAGCTGGCGGTGCACGCCGCGAAGCGGGCGGCGCGAGGCCCGACCCTGATCACGGTCGATGACGCGCAGTGTGCCGAGACGACGACGCTCGAGGCGCTGCGCACGTTGCCGGTCTGGCTGGCGGGTTATCCGGTCGGCTGGATCATCGCGCGCCGGACCGGTGTGCCGGATCCTGCCGTCGCCTGGTTGTTCAACGAGCTGGAGAACCTCGGAGCCGCCCGGACCGTCCTCGGATCGCTCAGCGATGACGCGGTCGCCCAGATCGTCACCGACCGGCTGGGAGCACGACCAGACGGTGACCTGCTGGCGCAGGCGAACCTGGCCGGTGGCAACCCACAGCTGGTCGGTGCACTGCTGGAGGGGCTGCACGACGAGGGTGGGGTGGCGATCGCCAGTGGCCGCGCACGCCTGTTGTCCGGGCGGCCGTCGGCGCAGGTACACGAGGTGATCCACGACTGGGTGGCGCGGCTCAGCCCCGCGGCGCGGCACATCCTCGACCTCGCGGCGTCGCTGGACCGAGAGTTCGCCGTGGAAGACCTGGCCGGCCTCCTCGGCTGGGCGGCCGAGGACGTACGACGTCCGCTCGACGAGCTCGTGGCCGCCGACCTGATCAGCGTCGCCGGCGAGGACGTCCTCGCGTTCCGGCACGATCTAGTTCGCCAGTGGGTGGCAGGTCACGTCCCGGCCGCGCTGCGCCGCGCGCTCCACGGTCAGGTGACCAGGCGGCGCCGCCCGCATCGCGTGCGCAGAGGGTGGCTCTCGCTCACCGAGACCGAGCGGACGGTGGCCGGACTGGTGGCAAGCGGGTTGACCAACCGCGAAGTCGCGGACCGGATCTTCCTCTCACCGCACACCGTGTCCTTCCACCTGCGCAAGGTGTACCGCAAGCTCGGCATCGGTAGTCGCGTCGAGCTGACCCGGTTGTCGATCGAGAACGAACGACATCGGTAGCGCTGCATGGCAGAAAGCCCGCTACACGGCCGGGACAGCGAGGTCGGCCGGCTCAGCGAGGCCGTCATGGCGCTGGCGGCCGGTCACGGGTGCGTCGTCGTGGTCGGCGGTGCCGTCGGGGTCGGCAAGAGCCGGCTGGTGCATGAGGCGGCCGGCTGGGCGAGACACCTCGGCCTGGCGGTCGCGGCCGGCGACGCCGTGGAGCTGCACCGGCTGTCGTCACTGGCCCCGTTGCTGTCGGCGCTGCGTGACAGCAGTCCACCGATCATCGGGCCGGAGGACTTCGAGCCGGTGGAGATGCTGGCCGCGGACAGGTCGCGGCTGGTCGACCGGCTCCACGCGGCGATCGAGCGGATGGCCGGGGAACGGCCGGTGCTGGTCGCGCTGGACGACCTGCAGTGGGCGGATCCGCTCACGTTGGTCGTCGTCGGATCCCTGACCGAGCGGCTGGCGGACAAGCCGGTCATGTGGCTGCTGAGCCGGCGCCGCTGGCCGTCCACGCCCTTGCTGGACAAGGTGGTCGCCGACCTCGTCGACGCCGGGGCGGTCGAGTTCGAACTCGCGCCGCTGCCGCCCGACACGGTGGCCACGATGGCGGGTGAGCTGCTCGGTGCGCCACCGGACGAGGTGCTGCTCGCGCTACTTGAGAAGTGTTCGGGCAACCCGTTCATGGTGACGAAGCTACTGTCGACGCTGGTCGAGCGTCAGGAGCTGGTGGTCGACACGACGCACGCCCGGTTGTTGCCCGGTGGTCCGCCGGGCAACCTCTACCAGCCGCTGATTGGGTGGCTCAACTCGGTCTCGCCGCCCACCCGGCAGCTGCTGGAGGTGGCTGCCGTCTTCGGCCGGTTCTTCGAGGTGGCCTCCGTCGCCCAGGTGCTGCGCTGCGCGGTCGCGGAGCTGCTGCCATCGGTCCAGGAGGCACTGGAGGCTGACCTGGTGGCCGAGGACGGTGCCCGGCTCGGCTTCCGGCACGAGCTGGTGCGGGACGCGGTCTACAGCGCGATTCCGCTGACCGCGCGCCGCGCGCTGCACCGTGAGGCGGCGTACGCACTGCTCGCGACCGGCGGTTCCACCGTCGACGCGGCGGCACACATCACCCGGGGCGCGTACACCGGCGACGGCGACGCCGACGCCGTCGCCGTACTCGTCCGTGCCTCGAAGGAGATCGCGCCGACCGCGCCGGGCACAGCCGCCGACCTGCGCCTACGGGCCGTCGAGCTGATGCCTGCCGACGAGGCCGTCCGGGCGCGGCTGATAGCTGAGTCGGTCGGGCTGTTGCTGCGGGCCCACCGCGGTGCTGAGGCGGAGGCCTTCGCGGAGCTGGTGCTGCGCGGCGACCTCCCGACCGAGGTGGAGGCGCTGGTGCGCCTGCAGCTGGCCGAGACGCTCGGGGTCACCGGCCGGCCGGCCTCCGCGCTGCACCATGCCCGGGCCGCACTCGGCCTCGCCGGAGTGGACGACGCGGTCCGGGCGCAGCTGTACGCGGTGGAGTCACACGCTCACGTGGTGACCGGCGAGTCCGGCGCCGCGCTGCGGGCGGGGGAGCAGGCGCTCGGCGCCGGTCCTGCCCCGCCAGACGCCACCGCGGCCGGCCGGGCGCTGCTCTCGATGAGTGCTGCCGAACGGATGCGCGGCCGTCTCACCAGGTCGCTCGAGCTGGTCGACGAGGCCGTCCGACTGATGGCGCCCGATCCGGCGCAGACACGGCGGCTGGGACCGCAGTGGACCCGCGGACGCACGCTGATGGCCCTCGACCGCTTCGACGAGGCGACCGCCGCGTTCGAGACCGCCGGCCGGTCGAACGGCGGGTCGACCGGACCGTTCGCGTACATCTGCCGCGCCATGCTGTTGCTTCAGCGCGGCGAGCTCGCCGGCGCCATCGCCGAGGCCGACGCCGGACTGGACCGCGCCGCCGAACTCGAGTCGTGGACGCACGTGCCGGAGCTGTCCGCCGTGTTCGCGGAGGCCTGCGCGTACCGGGGACAGTTCGGGCTCGCGCGCAGCCAGCTACGGCGCGGCACGAATCTGGTCGATGAGCCGGGAAGCTTAGCCGCCCAGCGGCTGGCGTGGGCGACGGCCGTGGTCGATGCGACGGCCGGCGAGGATCCCACGCGCCTCCTGTCGCACCTCGCACCGTTGTACGACGGGCTGCCGGACCGGCTGCCGGCGCCGGCGCTGGACCCGATTGTCGGGCCGCGTCTGGTGGACGCCGCCCGGCGGGCGGACGACCCCGGCCGGGCGGCCGCTGCCGCCGAGGCGACCGAGTTCCTCGGACAGCAGAACGACGGCGTGGTCTCGTTCACCGCCGCCGGGCTGCAGGCAGGCGGACTGCTCGACGACGACGCCGACCGGCTGGTCGCGGCCGCGAGCGCCTTCCAGGCGAGCCCGCGGCCGCTGGCACGTGCCTGGGCGTGTGAGGACGCCGCCCGCAGCCTGCTCCGGCACAACCGGCGCACCCAGGCGGTCCATCACCTCGAGCGGGCCGCGGCCGACTACGGTCGCGCAGGCGCCCTGGCGCCCGCCCGGCGCGTCCGCGACCGGCTGACCGCCGTCGGCACCGGGCGGGCGGAACGGTCAGTGGTACACCGGCCGGCGTTCGGCTGGGAGAGCCTGACCGAGGCCGAGCTCCGGGTCGCACGGCTGGCCGCCACCGGTCTCACCAACCGGGACATCGCCGAGGACCTCGAGCTGTCCCCGCACACGGTCGAGTCGCACCTGCGGCACGCGTTCCACAAGCTCGACGTCCGGTCCCGGGTCGAGCTGACCCGGATCGTGCTCACGCGCGACGACCGTTCACCGGGCTGAGCGCGAACTACGTGATCGCGGGATCCGGGCGGCCCGGTCGCCCGCGACACTGGCGAGGGGTGGCGCCGCAGCGTGTTCCAGCGGCTGAGGTGGAGACGATGATCACAGCGGAGATGGTCAACCGGGTACTGCGGTTCGACTCGCACGGCCTACCGGTGTTGTCGGTGTACGTCGGCGTGGACAAGGACCCGCGGTCGCGGAGCAGTGCGACCCGGACCCGGTTGTCGGCGCTGATGCATCAGATCCGTCCGTTGACCGAGGACCGCTCGCTCGGGCACGAGGCGCGGCTGTCGTTGCGCGACGACATCGAGCGGATCGAACGCTCGGTGCCGGCGGACCGGCTGCTGCCGGGCACCCTCGCGACGTTCTCCTGCGCAGCCGCGGGCCTGTACGAGGAGTTCCTGCTGCCGCGGATGATCAGGGATCGTGCCGTCGCCGACCTGAAACCGTGGGTGCGGCCGATGATGGCCGTGCTCGACGAGTACCACCGCGCGTGCGTGGCCGTCGTCGACCGGGAGTCCGCGCGGCTCTGGGCGCTCTATCTCGGCGAGATGGAGCCCGTCGGCAAGATCCGGTCAGGGGTGCTGCGCAAGCCGGACTACGCCGGCTGGCACGGACTGGACGAGCACCGGGTACGGAACAAGGCGGAGACCCTGGCCCGGCGTCACTTCCGCCGGGTCGCGGTCACCCTCGACGACCTGTTCCGTACCGAGGGTTTCGAGCTGCTGATCGTCGGGGGCCATCATGAGGACGTGCCCGGTCTCCTCGAGTTCCTCCCCAAGTCCGTCCGGCCCAAGCTCGCCGGCACCTTCGACGTCGACGAGGCTACGGGCGGCGTCGCGGACATCCGGCGCACGGCTCAGGCCATCATCGAGAGCTACGAACGCGACGAGGAGCAGCGCCTGGTCGCCGAGGTGATGGAGCGAGCCGCGGTCGGTACCGGCGCCGCGGTCGGGCTGGAGCAGTGCCTGCGGGCCGGCTCCGCCGCCGCCGTCGAGCAGCTGCTGGTGCAGGACGGCGCCGTCGCGCCAGGTGTGGTCTGCGACGAGTCAGGCTGGCTGGCCACCGCGGGGGAGATCTGTCCGCTGTGTGGAGGGCGGACCAGGCGTACCGCCGACGTGATCGCCGAGCTGGTGGAGGCGGTGATCGCGGCGAGTGGCTCGGTCGAGCAGGTCGTCGCGCAGACGGCGTTGCGGCGGCACGTGGTCGCCGCGTTCCTGCGGTTCCCGCTTCCCGCGGTCGCGGACGCGGACGCCTGACCGTGGTGGAGCGACGGCCGCTGCTCGTGGTGGACGCGGCGAACGTGATCGGGTCCCGGCCGGACGGCTGGTGGCGCGACCGGCCGGCCGCCATACGATGGTTGCTCAAGGCAATCACCGGGTGACTCGACCACGCGGGGACGTCGTACTGGTCGTGGAGGGCGCAGCCCGGGCGGGTGTGTCGCCAGGCGTCCACGAGGGTGTCGAGGCTCGGCGCCGCGTGCTCGGGCCACGTCAGTTCAGGGAGGAGCTCGCTCCGACATCCTGACCGACGGCCGTCCCGCACGCCTACGCGGTCGCGGGATGCCGGGGCGGGGTGTGCTCGCCACGATGAGGTGACGGGACATCCCGACGTAAGGAGTGGTCATGGAGCGGCAGGCTGTCGAACAGGAGCTCGCGCCGATGCTGGTCGAGCTGATCGACCTGGCACTCACCGCGAAGCAGGCTCACTGGAACGTCAGCGGCATGTGGTTCCGGCAGCTGCACGCGCAGCTCGACGAGCTCGCTGACGACGTCCGGCACTGGTCCGACGACGTCGCCGAGCGACTGACGGCGGTCGGCGTCGCGGCCGACGGCCGGGTGCAGACCGTCGCCAAGGCGACCCCGTTCGCCGACTTCCCGACTGGTTTCGTCGACAGCACCAAGGTGGCGCCGCTGATGGTCGAGCGGCTGAACACGGTCGTCGAGAACAGCAGGCAGCGGATCGACCGCCTCCAGGCGGTCGACCTGGTCAGCCAGGACCTGGTCGTCGGCGTCATCGCGGGGCTCGAGAAGCACGCGTGGATGTTCGCCGCCGAGCAACCCAGTCATGCGTGAGTCCATCCGACTCGGCCGGATCGCCGGCATCCCGGTAGGTCTCAACCTCAGCGTCTTCGTCATCGTCGTCATCCTGGTGGCGGGTCTTGCCGCCAGGAGGTTCCCGGCGGTGTATCCAGGCCGCAGCGCCGCAACCTACCTGACCGCCGCCGTCGTCGCCGCCGTGCTGTTCTTCGCGTCCCTGCTGGCGCACGAGCTGGCCCACGCGATCGTTGCCCGGCGCAACGACATCGAGGTCGACCGGATCACGCTCTGGCTGTTCGGCGGCGTCGCCGAGTTCCGTTCGGAGCCGCGGACCCCGGGGGTCGACTTCCGGACCGCGGTCGTCGGACCGCTGACCAGCCTCGCCGTCGCCGTGCTGTTCGGAGCTGCCGCGCTGCTGCTGCAGCTGGGTGATGTGACCGGCCTGCCTGTGGGCGTGCTCGGCTACCTGTCCGGCGTGAACGCGATGCTGGCGGTCTTCAACCTGATCCCGGCCGCGCCGCTCGACGGCGGGCGGGTGCTGCGCGCGGCGCTGTGGCGCTGGCGGCATGACCGGACCAAGGCCGCCATCGTCGCGGCCCGGGCCGGCCGGGTGTTCGGCTTCGTCCTGATCACGCTGGGCGTGATCCAGGTGCTCACCACGCGAGGCCTTGACGGTATCTGGCTCGTCCTGCTCGGGATGTTCGTGGTCAACGCCGCCGCCGCGGAGGAGCAGCAGAGCAGGCTGATGGCGGACGAGTTCGACCTGCGCGTCCGGGACGTGATGGCGCCGAACCCTGTGGTCGCCGAGGCGTCGCAACCACTCGACCGGTTCATCGACGACACCGTGCTGCGGCGGCCGTTCTCGACGTACCCGCTGACCGACGCCGACGGCCGCCTGCTGGGCCTGGCAACCCTGAACAGGATCCGTGCCGTCCCGCCGCGGAACTGGTCCGCGACCTCCCTCGGCGATATCGCCTGCCCGCCCGGCGAGCTGCCCACGGCCCGGCCCGACGAGCCGCTCGTCTCCCTGCTGGGCCGCCTCGACGGATGCGCCGACGGCCGCGCCGTCGTCGTGGACGACGAGGGTCGCGTCATCGGCCTGGTCACCCCGGCCGACATCAACCGTGCCTTGATGCGGCGTGGCCTGGCCGCACTCGACCCGTACCAGGGCCACCGTGGCGCCGACATGGCCCGGTGGATCTGGCAGCCGGCTCAGCCGTAACGGTGCTCGCCGCCGAAGTACTGCGCGGCCTACTGCGCGGCCCAGGGAACGTCGACCGCGAGCCGCCCGACCTGGGCGTCCGGGCCCGGGTAGACGAGCGCCGGCATCTGACTGCCCGCCCAGTCCACCACGTACGGCGGCGCGCCGTTGTCGCCCCGGACCTCGATGATGGTGCCGTCGCGGACCGGGCCGCCGACCGTTCTGCCGTTCACGTGGATGTGATCACCGACGTGTGCGTACATGGTTCTCCTCAATCAGCCGATCGACCGGCGGGGACTACTTCACAGAAATGCGGCGGCGCCGCCCCGCGGCGCTCTTGGGGACCCGGACCTGCAGCACCCCGTCCTGCAGGGTGGCCTCCACGCCGTCCTCGTCGATGTCCGTGCCGAGGACGATCTCGTAGCGGAAGCGGCCCCAGGAGCGGGCCTGGCGTCGCAGCCAACCGGTCCGCCGCTGCGCCGGACGCTCGCCGCTGATCACCACCCGGCGGCCTTCGATGTCGATCTCGATGTCCTTCTTCTTCACACCGGGCAGCTCGATCTCCAAGAGGTAGGCGTCGTCGGTCTCCTCCACGTCGGCCAGCGGCGTGAAGCCCTCCGGGCCGCCCGCTGACGGCCACTGCTGGTCGAACAGCTGGGACAGCTGCTGGGTGAGCCGGTCGAACTCGCTGATCGGGTTCGCGGCCTCGGCCTCGTTTCCACGTCGTACGGGCAACGCCATCGTGTGCTCCTTCCTGGAGCGGGGCCGGCAGGCTGCCGGTTCTCGATGTAGCCAGCCTTCGGCGCGAGGCCGGCGCGGCGCATCCCGGGTCCGCGCAGTCTGCTCGAGCGCCGAACAAGTCAGCCGCGGGCCAGGAACTCGTGCACCAGCCGGACCGCGAGCGCGCCGTCGCCGACGGCCGCCGCGACCCGCTTCACCGAACCGCTGCGAACGTCCCCGGCGGCGAACACCCCCGGCCGGCTCGTCTCCAGCAGCAGCCGGTCCTTCGGGTCACCGGCGCCGTCCGCGTCGCCGCCGGTGAGGACGAAGCCGCGGTCGTCGAGCGCGATCTGATCGCCCAGCCAGTCCACGTGCGGGCTGCTGCCGATGAAGACGAACAGCGCCCTCGCCGGCTCCGCACGCCGTTGGCCGGTCTTCAGGTCCTCGACCACGACCTCTTCCAGAGCCTGGTGCCCGTGCAGCTCCCGGACCTCGCTGTGCAGCAGCACAGTGATCCGCGGGGTCTGCTCGATCCGGTCGGCAAGGTACCGCGACATGTCCTGGCCGAGCTCCGCGTTGCGAACGACGAGCAGCACCCGGTCGGCGTGGCGGGAGAGGAAGACCGCGGCCTGCCCGGCCGAGTTACCGCCCCCGACGACCACCACCGGGTCGCCGCGGCACAGGTTCGCCTCCAGCTCGGTGGCGGCGTAGTAGACGCTGCTCGGCGCGAACTCGGCCAGCCGGGGCAGGTCGAGCTGCCGGTAACGCACCCCGCTCGCCACCACGACCGTGCGCGCACTCATCCGTTCGCCGGTCTCCGTTCGGACGATGTGGTGCCCGTCCTGCTCTTCCAGTCCAGAGGCAGCGGCGGGCACCAGCAGGTCGGCGCCGAACCGTGTGGCCTGGACGACGGCGCGATCGGCCAGCTCGGCGCCACTGATCCCCGCCGGGAAGCCGAGGTAGTTCTCGATCCGCGCCGAGGTGCCGGCCTGACCGCCGGTGGCCGTGGCGTCCAGCACGACCGTCGCCAGTCCTTCGGAGGCGCCGTAGACGGCGGCGGCGAGGCCGGCTGGACCGGCTCCGACGACGATCATGTCGTACACCGCGTCCGGCGGCGTACGACGCAGGCCCACCGCAGCCGCGAGCTGTTCGTTGCTGGGGTTCCGCAGCACCTCGCCCCGCCAGATCACGACCGGTGTCTGGTCCCGGCTGACACCCAGCTGGCGCAACAGCTGGTCGGCCTCGGCGTCTGTCTCCAGGTCGATCCAGTGGTGCGGCAGCCGGTTGCGGGCCGCGAACTCGCGCAGCCGCCGGGTGTCGGCGGAGAACCGCGAGCCGATGATGCCGAACCCGGCGCCCAGCGACAGCTGCAGCGACCGCCGGATCAGCAACGCGCGCAGGATCAGGTCCGCCAGCCTCGGATCGTCGACGACGAGCCGGCGCAGGTCGTCCACCCCGACCGCGAGCACCTCGCCCGGGTCCCGGACGACCGAGCTCAGGAAGAGCGGCTGGCCGGTCAGCACGCCGATCTCGCCGAGGAACCGGCCAGGACCGTGTACCGCGATCAGCCGCTCCGTCGGGCCCAGGTCCTGGACCGCCGCGACCCGCCCGTCGAGGACCACCACGAAGTCGCTGGTGACGTCGCCGGCCCGTTGCAACACCTCGCCTGCGTGGGTCGGACGCCGGACACCGCGCGCGAGCAGCTCGGCACGCTGCGCGTCGTCGAGCCGCGGAAAGGCGCCGTACAGGTCAGGGGTCTCGGCCGGCGTGTCCGCGCCGGTCACACGAAAGCCTCGTCGACGTAGCACCAGCGCCAGTTCTCGCCCGGCTCGAACGAGCGGACGATCGGGTGGCCCTGGGTCGCGGCATGCGCGCGAGCATGCCGCATCGGCGACGAGTCGCAGCAGCCGACATGGCCACAGGACAGGCACAGCCGCAGGTGCACCCACGCGGTGTGCAACCGCAGGCACTCCGCACAACCCTGCGGGGTCTGCGGTACGACCGGGCGGACCATGCTCAGGTGCGGGTCCAGCACAGCGGTCATGACGCCTCCTGCTTGGCCAACGCCTCGTCCAGCCAGGGACGCAGTACGGCGGCGGGCGCGGCGCCGACCTGGCGCGCGATCACCTGTCCGTTGCGGAGCACCACAAGGGTGGGGATCGCCTGCGCCTCGAACCGCCGGGACACCGACGGGGCGTCGTCCGCGTTGACCTTGACCAGCTTCAGCTCACCCGCCTTCTCGGCGGCCATCTGCTCGAGCACCGGGCTGACCATCCGGCACGGTCCGCACCAGGGCGCCCACAGGTCGACGAGAACCGGCACCGTGGCCTGGTCGGCCACCTCGGCGAAGTCGTCGTCGCCGGCATCGACCACCCAGGGAAGTGCCTGCCGGCAGTTCCCGCAGCGCGGGGCACCCTTCGCCGCCGGGGCGACCCGGTTACGTTTGCCACAGTTGGGGCAGGTGACCACTTTCGGCTCGGCGGTCATGGCGCCTCCAGGGGTCTGGGTCGGGGTCGCCGCGCGGGTCGGGCCGCTCGGGACCTCCACGATTGTCAGGCCCCGGCGGCGGGAGCATCACCAGAACGCG
>Ga0209382_10001496_pt1 | contig 36616 bp, 35 predicted proteins | sample SoiMetdeltSBSDD5_FD_187599 | JGI IMG/M metagenome (GOLD analysis project Ga0209382, IMG submission 187599) | Bulk soil microbial communities from a Populus tree surrounding site in Tennessee, USA - Soil MetaG P. deltoides SBSDD5 (SPAdes) (version 2) | ecosystem: Environmental > Terrestrial >... | reverse complement strand
GCGGCATCGTGCCGAGAGCGGCGTGTTCGAGAAGACCGACGAGGCGATCGCGATGGCCGTCATGTACACGGCCAACCATCTCAAGGTGCGCGCGATCGTCGCACTGACCGAGTCGGGCTCGACGCCGCTGTGGATGTCGCGCATCCGCTCCGACATTCCGATCTATGCGTTCACGCGCCACGAAGTGACCCGGCGCCGGGTCATGCTGTATCGAGGCGTGTACCCGGTCACGTTCGACATCACGCATACGAACGCGCAGGCGCTGTACGCAGACATTTTCAAGCTGATGCTGCGGACCAAAATGGTCGACCCGGGCGACCGCATCATCCTCACCAAGGGTGAGCTGACGGGCGTGTCGGGCAAGACGAACGCGATGAAGATCCTCGAAGTGCGGGCCTGACGGGCCCGGCATGCGCCCGCGCAAAATCGCCGCCTACACAGCGCTCGCGATCGTCACGCTCGCGGCCGTCGCCGCCGTTGCCATCTACCTGACGCTGCGCGCGAGCCTGCCGCTGATCGAAGGCGAAATCGCCGCGCCCACTCTGCACGGTGCAGCGACCATCGCGCGAGACGAGCAGGGTACGCCGACGATCCGTGCAGCTTCACGCCGCGACGTGGCGTTCGCGACCGGCTATGCGCACGGCCAGGATCGTTTCTTCCAGATGGACCTGATGCGTCGTGCGGCCGCGGGCGAGCTCGCGGAGCTGCTCGGCAAGCCGGTGCTCGACCTCGACGAGAAGTACCGCATCCATGGCTTTCGTCGCATCGCGAACGCGATCGTGCAGGACAGCGCGGCGGTGGATCGCGAGCTGCTCGATGCGTACACCGCCGGCGTCAACTTCGCGCTGACGAACGCCGGAGCGCGGCCGTGGGAGTACACGTTGCTGCGCACCCAGCCGGTTCCGTGGCGCGTCGAGGACTGCGTGCTGGTCGCATTCTCGATGTATCTCAACCTCAACGATTCGAGCGGCACCGAGGAGCGGGCACGCGCGAAGCTGCACGAGCTGCTGCCGCGGCCGCTGTACGATTTCCTGTATCCGCTCGGGACCGAATGGGATGCGCCGATCGTCGGCGGCACCTGGCACGGTCCGCCGATTCCGGGCGCAGAAATCTTCAACCTTCGCTCAGCCGATGCGCGCACTGCTGCTCTCACTACGCCGCCATCACCGGGCACGTTCGAGGACGAGCCATTCGTCGGCAGCAATAGTTGGGCCGTTGCGGGCGCGCGCACCCAGGACAACGCGGCGCTGTTCGCGAACGACATGCACCTGAGCTTGCGACTGCCGCACATCTGGTATCGGGTGCGGATGATCGTCGCGGCCGGCGCCGAGACGCCGCGCGATCTGGTCGGCGTGACGTTGCCCGGCCTGCCGATGCTGATCGCCGGCAGCAACGGTCGCATCGCGTGGGGCTACACCAACAGCTACGGCGACTTTTCGGACATCGTGGTCGTCGATCCGGATCCGCAGGATCCCGGGCGCTACCTGACCGATGCCGGTTCCGAGCCGTTCGTGAATCGCGACGAGACGCTCGCCGTGCGCGGCGGCTCGCCGGCTTACCTGGCCGTGCAGAGCACGCGCTGGGGACCGATCGTCGACTACGACGATGCCGGTCGGCCGATGGTGCTGCGCTGGACGGCGCACGACCCGTACGCGACCAATCTGCACATGCTCGATTTCGAGACTGCGACGAACGTCGAAGAAGCGCTGCTGGTCGCGAATCGCGCCGGTGGCCCGGTGCAAAACGTCATCGTGGCCGGCGCGGATGGCCGCATCGGCTGGTCCGTGATGGGCCAGGTGCCGGTGCGTGCGAGCTACGACTCGACGTTGCCGCATTCGTGGCGCGAGCCCGGTGGCGGGTGGACCGGATGGCGCAAGCCCGAAGAATATCCGCGCGTCGTCGATCCGGCGTCCGGACGATTGTGGACGGCCAACGCACGCACGCTCGATACAGAAACGTGGCTCGCGTTCATGGGCGACGGCGGCTACGACCTCGGCGCGCGCGCAGCGCAGATCCGCGACGATCTGCTCGCGCTGCCCACGGCGACTGCCGCCGACATGACTGCGATTCAGCTCGATGATCGTGCGCTGTTTCTCACACGATGGCGCGATCTGCTGCTCGATCTGCTCGACCAGAGTGCGCTCGCGAAGCATCCGCTGCGCGCGCAGGCTCGCGAGCTGATCGAACACTGGTCGGGCCGCGCCGCTGTCGACGATGCGGGCTATCGCATCGTGCGTGCAACAAGAGCGCAGATCCGCAAGGACGTTTACGAATCGCTGACGGCGCTGGCGCGCAAGCGTCTCCCGGAAATGAAGTTCACGCCCTCGGCACAGTTCGAGGGACCCTTGTGGCAGCTCGTGACGCAACGTCCGGCGCACCTGGTCGATCCGCACTATGAATCATGGGAAGCGGCGCTGCTCGGCTCGCTCGATCGCGTTCTCGCGGGCCTGCAGGAAGAGTGCAAGGAGCTGCGACGGTGCACGTGGGGCGAGGCGAACCGGCTGCACATGAGGCATCCGTTGTCGGCGGCATTGCCGTTCGCCAACCGCTGGCTCGACATGGCGGCACAGCCGCTACCCGGCGATGCGCAGATGCCGAGAGTGCAGGGCGAAGCATTCGGCGCGTCGCAGCGATTGGTCGTGTCGCCGGGCCGCGAAGCACAAGGTTCGATGCAGATGCCCGGCGGCCCAGTGGATCATCCGCTGTCACCGTTCTACGGTGCGGGCCACGCGGATTGGGCGCTCGGCAAGCCGACTCCGCTCTTGCCCGGCGCGCCGAAGCACACGCTCACCTTGCGTCCAGCTGCTACTCTCTGACTATCCGCCATCCGCTATCCGCTGCTCTCCGAGGTTCTTGATGTCCTCTCGTTTCAACGGCACCGACAGCTACGTCGCCACCGAAGACCTGATGATGGCCGTGAACGCGGCTGTGACGCTCGGCCGCCCGCTGCTGGTCAAGGGCGAGCCGGGTACCGGCAAGACGCAGCTCGCCGAGGAAATCGCGGGCGCGTTGCAACGGCCGCTGTACCGCTGGCACATCAAGTCGACGACGAAGGCGCAGCAGGGCCTTTACGAGTATGACGCCGTGTCGCGGCTGCGCGATTCGCAGCTCGGCGAAGAGAAGGTGCACAACGTTGCGAACTACATCATCAAGGGCCGGCTGTGGGAGGCCTTCGAGAGCGAAGTGCAGCCGGTGCTGCTGGTCGACGAGATCGACAAGGCCGACATCGAATTCCCGAACGACCTGCTGCACGAGCTCGACCGCATGGAGTTCTACGTGAACGAGACGCGTCAGTGGATCAAGGCGACGCACCGGCCCATCATCGTCATCACCAGCAACAACGAGAAGGAGCTGCCGGACGCGTTCCTGCGCCGCTGCTTCTTCCACTACATCCGCTTCCCCGACACCGCGACGATGGAGCGCATCGTCGGCGTGCACTACCCGAACCTGAAGAAGGAGCTGCTGGCGGAAGCGCTGACGTCGTTCTTCAAGGTGCGCGAGATGCCCGGTCTCAAGAAGAAGCCGTCGACCTCCGAGCTGCTCGACTGGATCAAGCTGCTGGTCGCCGAGGACATCCCGGCGGAAGTGCTGCGCGACCAGGATCCGAAGAAGGCGATCCCGCCGCTGTACGGCGCGCTGCTGAAGAACGAGCAGGACGTGCACCTGTTCGAGCAGCTCGTGTTCCTGCATCGCCGCCAGGGGCGTTGAGCGCGGGGCGCGCGCGATGCTCATTCCATTCTTCTTCAAGCTGCGCGAGGCCGGCGTGCCGGTCTCGATCACCGAGTTCCTGACGCTGCTGGAAGCGCTCGAGGCGCACCTCGCCCAGTCGAGCGCGGAAGACTTCTACTTCCTGTCGCGCGCCTGCATGGTCAAGGACGAGCGGCATTTCGATCGCTTCGACCGCGCTTTCGCCGCGCACTTCAAGGGCGCCGAGGAGCTGTTCGAGGCGCTGCTCGCGCGCATTCCGCAAGAGTGGCTGCAGCGCATGGGCGAGAAGACGCTGTCGGAGGAGGAGAAGGCGAAGATCCAGGCGCTTGGCGGCTGGGACAAGCTGATCGAGACGCTGAAGAAGCGCCTGGAAGAGCAGCAGAAGCGGCACCAGGGCGGCAGCAAGTGGATCGGCACCGCCGGCACTTCGCCGTTCGGCGCGTACGGCTACAACCCCGAGGGCGTCCGCATCGGGCAGGACGAGTCGCGCAATCGCCGCGCGGTGAAGGTGTGGGACCGCCGTGACTTCCGTAACCTCGACGACACGATCGAGCTCGGGACGCGCAACATCAAGATCGCGTTGCGCAAGCTGCGCCGGTTCGCGCGCGAGGGCGCAGCCGATCAGCTCGACCTGGACGGCACGATCGACTCGACCGCGCGCAACGCTGGCCTGCTCGATCTGAAGTTCGTGCCGGAGCGGCACAACGCCATCAAGGTGCTGCTGTTCCTCGACGTCGGCGGCTCGATGGACGATCACGTACGCGTCTGCGAGGAGCTGTTCTCGGCCGCGCGCACCGAGTTCAAGCATCTCGAATATTTCTACTTCCACAACTTCGTGTACGAGAGCCTGTGGAAGGACAACCGGCGGCGCCACGTCGAGAAGATCCCGACGCTCGAAGTCATGCGCACCTATGGGCACGACTACAAGCTGATCTTCGTCGGCGATGCGACCATGAGCCCGTACGAGATCGTGCAGCCGGGCGGCAGCATCGAGCACTGGAACGAGGAGCCCGGGGCGTTATGGATGCAGCGGCTGGCGAAGACCTGGCCGCATCACGTGTGGCTGAATCCCGAGCCGCAGCAGCGGTGGGAGTACACACCCTCGGTACAGATTACGCGCGAGCTGCTGGAAGACAGGATGTTTCCGCTTACGCTCGGCGGCCTCGATCAGGCGATCAAGGCCTTGCATTGAGCCCTGCCCGGGCTCAACTCTTCTTCTGCAGTGCCTTGATGTCGGCGAGCACGTTCTTCGAGTCTGCTTCCGGATCGACGTCGGCGTAGTGCTTGACGATCTTGCCTTGCGGATCGATCAGGAAGGTGTCGCGCTTCGCCAGCTCCATCGTGCCGAGATAGGTCTTGAGCACACCGTACTTCTTGGTGGTTTCCTTGTTGGCGTCCGCCAGGATCGGGAACGGCAGGCCGTGCTTCTCCGAGAACTTCTTGTGCGAGTCGACGTCGTCGACGCTGACGCCGAGGATCTGCGCGCCGGCATCGCGGAAGGCGAAGACGTTGTCGCGGAACGCGCAGGCCTGCTTGGTGCAGCCCGGCGTCTGGTCCTTGGGATAGAAGTACAAGGCGACCCACTTGCCGCGATAGTCCTTCAGCTCGTGCCATTTGCCGTTCTGATCCTGTAGCTTGAACTCGGGCGCGGCGGCGCCCACGGCCGGCGGCTCGCCTTCGGCGTAGGCGCCCAGCCAGACGAGCAGGAGCGGAAGCAGCAGATAACGGAGACTGCGTATGCGATTCATGGGGTTCCCCCAACAGCGATGAGAAATTTCTGGAACTGGCGCCCAAATAGTGGCGCGAGGCTCTGTGCCATACTAATCCGGACACATTAGATCCGGTACTGACCGCCGGCAGTTCACGCTTCATAAAACTTCATGAGTAGCGAGCGCGAAACGCAGGTCGCCGTGCCGCCCAAAGTCGGGCTGGTGCTGCCTGGTGGCGGCGCCAGGGCGGCGTACCAGGTGGGCGTGTTGCGGGCCGTCGCCGACCTGCTGCCCGCACGATCGGCCAACCCGTTTCCAGTCGTCACCGGCACCTCCGCGGGCGCGGTGAATGCAACCGCAATCGCCGTGCACGCCGATCGGTTCCGGGTCGCGATCGGCAACCTGGAGCGCGTCTGGCGCAATTTCCAGGTCGGCCAGGTGTTCCGTGCCGATACCGGCACGGTGGCCCGCACGGGCCTGCACTGGTTGCTCGCCATGCTGTCCGGCGGCTGGTTGCTGCCGCCGCCGCGCTCGCTGTTCGACAACTCGCCGCTGCGCGAGCTGCTGCGCCAGCAGTTCGATTTCGCGCGCATTCGCCGTTCGATCGATGAAGGACATCTCGATGCGATTGCGATGTCCGCAGCCGGGTACATGACCGGTCGCTCGGTGTCGTTCTACGAATCGAAGCCGGGCTGCGAGCCGTGGAGTCGCACGCGCCGCACCGGCGAGCCTGCGGACCTGTCGCTCGATCACGTGATGGCGAGCGTCGCCGTGCCGTTCCTGTTCCCGCCGGTCTCGCTCGGCGACGAGTACTACGGCGACGGCGCGATGCGCGAAGCTAATCCGTTCAGTGCTGCGATCCATCTCGGCGCACAACGCCTGCTGGTCGTCGGCACCCGCAACGAGAGCCGGCTGCAGACACCGCTCCCGCCGGTGTCGCCGACGTTCGGCCAGATCTTCGGCTACATGCTCGACGCGCTGTTCTCGGACGGTCTGTACTCGGACCTGGAGCGGCTGACGCAGCTCAATCACATCGTCGAGCGGGTCGGGCCGCTCGCCGGCGTCGGCGAGAACAACGTGCAGCTCCGCCGCATCGACATCATGGTGATCATGCCGAGCCGCGACCTTGCGGAAATCGCGCGGCATCACACTGCATCGCTGCCGCGGGCGCTGCGCGTCCTGCTGCGGACGATGGGTGCCCTGAATACCGGCGGCGGCCAGCTCATGAGCTACCTGATGTTCCAGGACAGCTACACGCGCGAGCTGATCGCGTTGGGCTACCAGGATGCTATGAAGCGCTCGGACGATCTGCTCGCGTTCCTCGGCGGCTTCACGGTGGACAGGACGGGTGCGACGCAGATCATGCGTCGCTTCCACTTACGTCAGGAACAGCGTGCCGAGACCCAGTAGCGAGGCGAAGCCGACCGTGTCCGTGACGGTCGTGAGCACTACGCCTCCCGCGAGCGCCGGATCGATGCCCAGTTTGCGCAGGATCAGCGGCACGCTCACGCCGGCGAGCGCAGCGGCCAGCAGGTTGATCATCAGCGCCGCGAAGATGATTACGCCGAGCGTCCACTTGCTGAACCAGATACCGGCGGCGATGCCGACCACTCCCGCGAGCAGCACGCCGTTCAGCAGTCCCACCAGGATCTCGCGCGCCAGCAGCCAGCGTGCGTTCGACGTCTCGACCTGGCCGAGCGCGAGGCCGCGGATGATCAGCACCAGCGTCTGACTGCCGGCGATGCCGCCCATGCTGGCGACGATCGGCATCAGCACGGCCAGCGCGACGACTTTCTCGATCGTCGCTTCGAACAGCCCGACGACGTTCGCGGCCAGGAATGCGGTCGCGAGATTGATCGACAGCCAGACCGCCCGCCGCCGCGCGCTCGGCAGCACGCCGGCGAACATGTCTTCGTCCTCGGTCAGGCCGGCCATGCTCATGACGGAGTGGTCGGCTTCCTCGCGGATGACGTCGACCACGTCGTCGATCGTGATGCGCCCGAGCAGCTTGCCGTCGCGGCCGACGACCGGCGCCGACACCAGGTCGCGGTCTTCGAACAGCTTCGCAACCTCGCGCGCCGGCGTTTCGGGCGCGATGCCTTCCAGGCTCGACATGATCTCGCCGACCGTGCGTTCCGGGTCTTCGGTCAGCAGCCGCGTGATGTCGAGGCCGCCGAGGTATTTGTCGTGCCGGTTCACGACGAAGAGCCGGTCGGTGCGCTCGGGCAGCTCGCCGCGCATGCGCAGATAGCGCATCACCGCCTCCAGCGTGACGTCCGGGCGCACGGTCACGGTGTCGAGGTTCATCAGGCCGCCGGCGCTGTCTTCCTCGAAGCGCAGCACGGCGGACAGGCGGGCGCGATCCTGTGCGTCCATCGAGCGCAGCACGCGCTCGTTCAGCGTCTCGGGCAGGTCGCCGATCAGGTCGGCGAGGTCGTCGACTTCCATGCCTTCGGTGGCTGCGATCAGCTCTTCCGCGTCCATGCCGCCGATCAGCTCGGCGCGCACTTCGTCGTTGAGCTCGATCAGCACGTCGCCCTCGAGCTCGGGGTCGACGAACTCCCACACGATCTCGCGCTTGGCGGGCGGCAGCGACTCGATCAGCGAGGCGATCTCCGCCGGGTGCATCGAGTTGATCATGCGCTGACCGTGACGCATCGAGCCCTGCTCGAGCGCGCTGCGCAGCGCCGCGAGTCGGCTCGTCTTGGGTGCCGGGGCTTCGGTCATCCGCGCAGTGTAGCGGGACCTATCCGCTTCGTGTCGTTCCGACGACCTGGTGACGCGCGTGGACCTGCGCGTATTTGGCGGAGAAGTGCTGCGCGAGACGCTCGACCAGATAGACCGAGCGATGCTGGCCGCCGGTGCAGCCGATCGCGATCGTGAGATAGCTGCGGTTGGTGCGGATCAGCTCGGGAATCCAGTGCTCGAGGAAGCCGACGATGTCCGCGAACATCTTGGCGACGATCGGATGGCGCTCGAGATAGTCGACGACCGCGGGGTCGCGTCCGGTCAGGGCGGCGAGGCCGGGCTCCCAGTAGGGATTCGGCAGGCTGCGCACGTCGAAGACGAAGTCCGCATCGCCAGGCACGCCGTGCCGGTACGCGAAGGATTCGAACAGGATCGACATGCGGCCTTCGCTGCGACCGCCGACCCGCTGGCGGATCAGCTCGCGCAGCTCGTGCACGGTGGTGCGCGTCGTGTCGATGATGAGGTCCGCGGCATCGGCGATCGGCTCCAGCAGCTCGCGCTCCTGGCGCAGCGATTCGGCGAGGCCGAGCCCTTCCCGGCTCAGCGGGTGCCGGCGGCGCGTCTCGCTATAACGTTTGAGCAGTGCTTCCTGGTCGGCGCGCAGGAACAGCACCTCGCAATTCACGCCGCTCTTCTTGAGCTCCGCGACCAGGCGCGGCACCGAGGCGATCTCGGCCGGACGATTGCGGGCGTCGACGCCGACGGCCGTGTAGCCGTACGTCGGCTCGTTCGAGCGCACAGTGTGCGAGATGAACATCGGCAACAGCCCCGCCGGAATGTTGTCGACGCAGTAGTAGTCCAGGTCTTCGAGCATGTGCAGCGCCACGCTCTTGCCCGAGCCGGACAGACCACTGACGATGACCAGACGCATGCAACGAGCATAGCCGATTCCCGCGGCAGCGTGCCGCGGGTGCGACGTAACCGGGCTTGGGCCGAAAGGCCTAGGTCAACTCGGCCGGGGCTTCTGCGCCTCGATGGCGTGATGATCCGAGAGCTTTTCCTTGTGCTTCTTGACGCGGCGGTCGAGCTTGTCGGCGAGCGTGTCGATGGCGGCATACATGTCCTGCTCGACTGCGTCGGCGTACACGGTGCCGCCCCTGAGCAGGACCGTGGCTTCGGCTTTGTGGCGCAGCTTCTCGACGGTGAGGATGCAATGAACGTCTATCACGTGGTCCGAGTGCCTGACGATGCGGTCGAGCTTTTTCTCGACGTATCCCTTGAGGGAGGAAGTAACATCGACGTGGTGGCCGGTGACGTTCAGTTGCATGGAAGCCTCCTTCGAACTCTACCTACCTGACTGGAACCCTCTTGCGTTCGCTCGACGGCGGAATGCCGAGCGCCTCGCGATATTTCGCGACCGTGCGTCGCGCGACCAGCACGCCCTCGCGCGACAGGATCTCGGCGATGCGGCTGTCCGACAGCGGCTTGTCCGGCTCTTCGGCCGACACCAGCTTGCGGATCTTGGCGCGGATCGCCGTGGACGACATCTCGGTGCCGTCGCTCGCCGCGACGTGGCTGGAAAAAAAGTAGCGGAACTCGAACACGCCGCGATGCGTGTGCATGTACTTGTTGGTCGTGACGCGCGAGATCGTCGACTCGTGCATCTGCACGGCCTCGGCGACGTCCTTGAGGATCATCGGCTGCATGTACTCGTCGCCGTGCTCGAGGAACGCCGACTGGCGCTGCACGATGCAGCGCGCCACTTTCAACAGCGTCTCGTTGCGGATTTCCAGGCTGCGGATCAGCCAGCGCGCTTCCTGCAGCTGCGTGCGCAGCATCGCGTGATCGGCGGAGCGGCCAATGAGACCCGCATAGCTCTGGTTGACGCGGATGCGCGGCAGGCTCGCCGGATTGATGTCGACTGCCCAGCCGCGCTCGGTGCGGCGGACGAATACGTCCGGAACGATGTACTCGGCAGGAACGGAATGCACGCTGGAGCCCGGGCGCGGCTGACAGGCGCGCACCAGCACCAGTGCGTGCTCCATTTCTTCTTCGGTGACCCGCAACTGCCTGCGTAGCAATGCGTACTGCTGATCGGCGACCTGGTCGAGGTAGTTCGCGGCGACGATCAGCGCCGTGTCGCGTCCGGGAGTCTGCGGATCCAATTGCCGCAATTGCAGCTCGATGCATTCACTGACGGAACGCGCGCCTACACCTGCGGGATCCATCGCCTGCACGTGGGCCAGGACGTGCTCGACCTCGGCGGCCGTGGCGACGATTTCCGGCTGCAGGTTGCGCGCGATCTCATCGAGCGATTCGATGACGTAGCCGTCGTCGTTGATGGCGTCGATGATCGCCGCGCCGATGCGCATGTCGCGCTCGGAGAGCCGCGACATTTCGAGCTGCCAGGTCAGATGTTCCTGCAGCGTTTCGCCACCCGCGGCGGAGAAGTCCTGCGAGTGCTCGTCATCGCCCGACCACGGCGCTTCCGACGGGCCGGTGACCTGCGCATCGCTCCAGTCCTGCTCGTCGAGGTCCCCGTCGCGCTCGGCGCGCTCGGTGTCCTTGCTCGCGGGAGTTTCTGCAGGCTGCGCGCTCGGCGTGGGGTTTTCGAAGACCGGGACTTCGAGCTCGGCGGTTTCGAGGCTCCCGCTCTCGTCCTCGGACTCGAGCATGACGTTGCTTTCGAGCGCTTCGCGGATCTGCGCCTGGAGTTCGAGGACCGGGAGCTGCAGCAGGCGGATGGCCTGTTGCAGCTGCGGGGTCATCGTGAGCTGCTGGCCAAGTTTGAGCTGCAGGGCTGGCTTGAGCATTCGTCTCGCAACTTCGGGAGCTTGCAGGCGCGTGGAGGTGACGCGCGCTCCCAAAATGTCTTCGAAGATTTACAGACGGAAATCCTGGCCCAAGTACACCTCACGGACCTGCCGATTTGCAAGGATCTCTTCCGCAGTTCCGGCGGCAATCACCGAACCGCCGCTGACGATGTAGGCGCGGGCGCAAATTCCCAACGTTTCTCGGACGTTATGATCGGTGATCAAAACGCCGATATTGCGTGCGCTGAGGTGGCGGATGATGCGCTGGATGTCGAGCACCGAGATCGGGTCGACGCCGGCGAACGGCTCGTCCAGCAGCATGAATTGCGGCTCTGCGGCAAGCGCGCGGGCGATCTCGACGCGACGTCGCTCGCCGCCCGACAGACTCTGTCCGAGGCTGTCGCGGATATGTCCGATGTGCAGCTCGTCGAGCAGCGACTCCAGCATGGCCTCGCGGCGTTGCGCGTCGAGGTCGGGCCGCGTTTCGAGGATCGCGTGGATGTTGTCGCGCACGCTCAGTTTGCGGAACACCGACGGCTCCTGCGGCAGGTAGCCAAGGCCGAGCCGTGCGCGCCGATGCACCGGCAGCCGCGACACGTCCTGGCCGTCGATGATGATGCGGCCGGCGTCGGTCGGCACGAGTCCGACGATCATGTAGAAGGCGGTCGTCTTGCCCGCGCCGTTCGGGCCGAGCAGGCCGACGACTTCGCCGCGTGCCACTTCCAGCGACAGGTCCTTGACGACCTGGCGCGAGCGATATTTCTTGGCGAGTCCCTCGACGCGCAGCAGGCTCATGCGCCGCTCTCGGGCTGCGGCGGCGGCGGTGGTGGCGACGGCGTCGGCGTCGGCGCAGTGGTCCGGGTGCGCTCCGGCCGGATCACGCCGTGCACGCGACCCTGGCCGCCGGGATTGATCTGCACGCGCTCGTCGCGCACGTTGTAGATCACCACGTCGCCGCGAAACTCGTCCTTGCCGTTGCTGAACCAGACGTTGTCGGTCAGCGTCACGATGCCGGCGGCGAAGTCGTAGTCGATCACGCCGGCGCGGCCGCGCACCTGGCGATCGGCGCGACCGTTGCGCTGCGCGAATTGCGCCGGCGATCCTGAGGCGCGCGCACGCGCGAGCTGTCCACCGACGACGGCCGCGCTCGCAGAATCTGACTGCAGCTCCGCTTCGCTGGTGACGATGTGCACGGACTTCTCGAAGTTCCAGCGGCTGTTCTGCGAGCGAACGTCGTTCGCCTTGGCTGCGCCGGCCTCGATCGACATCGGTCCCTGGGTCACGCGCACGTCGCCGGAAATTTCCAGGGTGTCGGTGCGGAAGTCCGAGGTCACGACCTTCGCGTCCCACTTGAACTCATCGCCCGGACGCACCAGGTCCGCGGCGCCTGCAGTCCCGCCGAGCGCGGCGAGCCACAGCGCAGCGAACATCCCCGCGGGGCTATTGCGGATCGAAGCGGCCATTCACCGACTCCAGCCGGATCTTCTCGTTATTGAGATCGGCGCGAAAATTCTTGACCACCATCGAGTGTCCGCCGAAGCGCACGTGCACCGGCGACGCAGTGCTGTACGCGATATTGGTCTGCGTGTCGATCGCCAGCGCATCGGCTCGCAGGAACGCCGTCGGTTGCGCGTCTGCAGGTCGCAGGACCACGTCACCGACCAATTGTACGACGCGGAAATTGGCGGGCACGAAGCCCTGGCGCGCGTTCAGCAGCCACTCGCGGGCCGGCGATTGGCCGGAGCTCGCCTGAAAGTAATTCACGCGTACCGTGTCGAGCGCGATGCTGTCGTCGCGCCGCTGCTGCTCGATGCGATTCGCGACCAGCCGCAGGCTGACCGAGCCATCCTGCTGGGTTTGCGTGATGATCGCGTCCCGCAGGAAGTAGCCGGGCTGCTCGACCTGCGCGTCGTTGGTGGCGGGCGCCGGGCTGCGCTCGACGAGCGCGCCGTAGCCGATGACGAGCGCGGCGAGCAGGGCAGCGAGAGAGATCCAGCGCCAGTTCATTGCACGCTCATGGCTGGCTGCGCCGCTGGGCTTCGAGGATCAGGTCGCACACTTCGCGCACCGCGCCGGCGCCGCCCTGCGCCTGCGTAATGAAGTGAGCGTGCGACTTCACGCTTGGATGCGCGTCCGCGACTGCAATCGCGAGGCGCGCGATCTCGAAGATCGGCAGGTCTGCCGTGTCGTCGCCCATACTGGCGACTGCCTGCGGGCCGAGGGCAAGGATGTCCAGCAACTCGCGCAACGCCGCGAGCTTGTCCTGCACGCCCTGACGGATCCAGGTCACGCCGAGCTCGCTCATGCGACGCTCGACCGCACGCGACTGTCTGCCGGAGATCACCGCGATCTGCAGCCCCGCGCGCAGCACCTGCACGATGCCTGCGCCGTCGCGGACGTGAAAACATTTCAACTCCTCGCCGCGGGCCGAGAAATACAGCCTGCCGTCGGTCAGCACTCCGTCGACGTCGAGCACCAGCAGGCGGACGTCGTTGGCTCGCTCGACCAGGGTATCCATCACATCACGCCGGCGCGGAACAGATCATGAACGTTGAGTGCGCCGACCAGCACGTTGTGCTCGTCGACGACCAGGAGCTGCGTGATGCGATGGGTTTCCATCAAGTGCACGGCCTCGGCCGCCAGGCGTCGCGGCGCTATCGTCTTCGGGTTCGGGGTCATCAGCTCACCCATGCGCCGGGTTCTGAAGTCGATCGGTTGATCGAGTGCGCGACGCAGGTCGCCGTCGGTGTAGATGCCGAGCACGTGGCGCTCGGCATCGACGATTGCGGTCATCCCGAGCCCCTTGCGGGTGATTTCCAACAGGCCATCGCGCAGCGAGGCGTCGGAGCCGACCATGGGGATCTGATCGCCGGTACGCATCACGTCTTCGACGTGCAGCAACAATCGCCGGCCGAGCGTGCCGCCCGGATGCGAGCGCGCGAAGTCATGTTCGCTGAAGCCGCGCGCTTCGAGCACTGCGACCGCGAGGGCATCGCCCATCGCCAGCGTCGCAGTGGTGCTGGCAGTCGGCGCCAGATTGTGCGGACACGCTTCCTCGGCGACGCTGACGTCCAGCACCGCGGCGGCGGCCTTGCCGAGCGTCGATTGCGGACGGCCCGTCATCGCGATCAGCGCAATGCCAAGGCGCTTGATGACCGGCAGGATCGTCAGCAGCTCGGCGGTTTCGCCGGAGTTCGAGATTGCGATGACGACGTCGTCGTGCGTCAGCATGCCGATGTCGCCGTGGCTCGCCTCGGCGGGATGCAGGAAAAACGCCGGCGTCCCGGTGCTCGCGAGCGTGGCGGAAATCTTGTTACCGATGTGACCCGACTTGCCCATGCCGGTCACGACCACGCGGCCGGTGCAGTTGTGGAGCAGCCGGCAGGCCTCGACGAATCCGGTGCCGAGGCGCTCCTGCAGCGCCGTGACGGCGGCGACTTCGGTCTCGAGGACACGTCGGCCGCGCGCCAGCAGCTGGTCGGGATCGAGCGCGGCTTGCCGGGGGCGGGATTGCATGCGCGAATCATAGCGCGCCGCGTCGATCCGCAGCGACGCCGCGCGCTCTTGAGCTAATATCGCGCCCTCTATGAACGCCGCCGAAGTTCAATCGTTGATCGAGGCCGGCCTGCCGGGCGCGCAGGTGCGCGTCAGCTCGCCCGACGACACGCATTTCGAAGCGGTCATCGTGGCCCCGCAGTTCGAGGGCAAGCGCACCCTGCAGCGCCATCAGCTCGTTTACGGCACGCTGGGCGCGCTCATGGGGCGCGAGATCCACGCTCTCACCATGCAGGTGCTGACTCCGCAGGAAGCGCGCCCCGGTGGATAAGCTGCAGATTCAGGGCGGCGCGCCGCTGGAAGGCGACGTCCGTATTTCCGGCGCCAAGAACGCCGCGCTGCCGATTCTCGCAGCGACGCTGCTGGCCGAAGGCACCGTGTCCGTGGGCAACGTCCCGCATCTGCAGGACGTGACGACGATGATCGAGTTGCTCGGACGCATGGGCGTGAGCGTCACGATCGACGACAAGATGCGAGTGGAAGTCGACGCCGGCACGATCCGCGAGCACGTCGCTCCCTACGAGCTGGTGCGCACGATGCGCGCGTCGATTCTCGTGCTGGGGCCGCTCCTGGCGCGCTTCGGCAAAGCGGACGTGTCATTGCCCGGCGGCTGCGCGATCGGAGCGCGTCCGGTGAACATCCACGTCGACGGCTTGCAGCAGCTCGGCGCCGATATCCTGATTGAGAATGGCTACATTCGCGCACGCGCGTCGCGCTTGCGCGGGGCACGGCTGGTGCTCGAAACCGTGACCGTCACTGGTACTGAGAACCTCGTGATGGCGGCCGCGCTGGCAGAAGGCGAGACCGTCATCGAGAACGCGGCGCGCGAGCCGGAGGTGGTCGACCTCGCGGACTTTCTGAATGCCATGGGCGCAAAGATTCGCGGCGCCGGCACCGACACGATCGTGATCGAGGGCGTCGAGCGGTTGAGCGGCGCCAGCTATGACGTGCTGCCCGATCGCATCGAGACCGGCACGTACCTCGTCGCCGGCGCGATCACCGGCGGTCGCGTGCGCGTCAAGGGCACCCGGCCGGAGCATCTCGACGCGGTGCTGGCGAAGCTGCGCGAGGCCGGCGCGAAGATCGAAGTCGGGGACTCCTGGATCGAGCTCGACATGGGCGGGCGCAGGCCGCGCGCGGTCGACATTCGCACGGCGCCCTATCCGGCATTCCCGACCGACATGCAGGCGCAGTTCGCTGCGCTCAATACGGTCGCCGAGGGTGTGGGTGCAGTCACCGAGACGATCTTCGAGAACCGGTTCATGCACATGCTGGAGATGCGCCGTCTCGGTGCGGACATCCGCATCGAAGGCAGCACGGCGATCATTCGCGGCGTGCCGAAACTGACGGCTGCGCCGGTGATGGCGACGGATCTGCGTGCATCTGCGAGCCTGGTGCTGGCGGGCCTGGTCGCGCAGGGCGCGACCGAGATCCACCGCATCTACCACATCGATCGCGGCTACGAGTGCATCGAAGAGAAGCTCGAACAGCTCGGGGCCCGCATCAAGCGGATGGCGAGTTAGCCGCCTGCCTGCCGCTGGTTGCGCGGCGGGCGCTCCTCCAACGTCGCCTGAAACGTCAGTCGCTGCGTACCGCGCCGCGCCTGGATGTTCAACAGTGAGCCTGGTGCCATCGCCGCGACGCGGTTGAGCGCTTCCAGTCCGTTGACGATCGGCTGGCCGTTGAGGTGCGTCACCAGATCGTCTGGACGCAGTCCGACGTGCGCGGCCGGCCCATGCGGGTCGACGCTGTTGATGCGCAGTGCGCCCGGCGGATCGATGCCGAGCGCCGCGGCCGTCGCACGCGGCACATCTTCGGACTGCACGCCCAGCCAGCCACGCCGTACGCGCCCGTGCTCCAGGATCTGATCCATTACGCCACGCACCATGTTCACCGGGATGGCGAAGCTGATGCCGTCGGTTCCGAGGTTCTGTGCCAGCACCGCAGTATTGATGCCGATCAGCTCGCCCTGAGTGTTGATGAGTGCGCCGCCGGAATTGCCGAAATTGATGGCGGCGTCGGTCTGGATGAAATCTTCGAAATCCGTGACACCGAGCCGGCCGCGCCCCGTCGCGCTGACGATGCCTTGCGTAACCGTCTGGCTGAGCCCGAAAGGATTGCCGATCGCCAGCACGACGTCGCCGGCGCGCAGCTCGTCGGAGCGGCCCATCGGCATGACCGGCGGATCCTTGAGCGGCACGCGCAGGATCGCCAGGTCGGTGTCCGGATCCATGCCGACGATCTCGGGTGTGGCGATGCGCCCGTCGGCAAGCTGCACACGAATCTCATCCGCACCCTGAACGACATGATGGTTGGTGATGATGTGGCCGGCCCCATCGACGATCACGCCCGAGCCGAGACTCCCCTCGACGCGCTGGCGCACCGCCGGCAGATGCTGTTGCAGCAGGGGATTGGCCCCGGAAGGGCGGGCGGCAGACGCATCGACGACTCGCGCCGTATAGATGTTGACGACGGCAGGGCCGGCACGCCGCACGGCGTCTGCGAACGAGCGTTGCGGCTCGCCGGCGGCACGCGGCTGTTGATCGCCGTTGCTCTGCGAAGCGCTCATCGTGTTGCCGATCAGCCCGGGACGGATCAGCAACAGCACGCCGGCGCACGCCAGACCGACAATGGTCCAGCGGAGCAGGAAGACGGCTGTCTGTCGCAGTGTGGGCACGGTACGCACGGGCGGGGTGCGGCGATTGAAGTGTGTATAATGCGGAATTCCTTGGAGGTTTGAAACTACGCGTCTGCCGCGAACTCCGACTGCGCATTGCGCGCGGGGCACCGGCGGCTACTCGCGGAGGTCGTGAATGAGCGAAACGGATCGAGTAGACGGTGGCGTCGACACCGGCCGGCGGCACTTCCTGGTGGTCGCGACGACCGTTACAGGGGTCGCTGGCGCTGCGCTGACAGCCATACCCTTCCTTGCATCGTGGAAGCCGAGCGCGCGGGCCCAGGCATTGGGCGCGCCGGTCGAAGCGGACATCAGCAAGATCGAGCTGGGCGCGATGATCAAGGTGAACTGGCGCGGCCAGGCGATCTACATCGTGCACCGCTCCCCGGAGATGCGCTCCAAGCTGGACAGCCCCGAGCTGACCTCGCACCTGCGCGATCCCGAGTCCAAGGAATCCGAACAACCTCCTTACGCGAAGAACAGCGCACGCGCGCTCAATCCCGAATACCTGGTGCTCGTCGGCGTGTGCACGCACCTCGGCTGCGCGCCCATGAACCGCTTCCAGGCCGGCGATGCCGAGCTCGGCGCCGACTGGCCGGGCGGCTTCTACTGCCCCTGTCACGGCTCGAAGTTCGATCTGTCGGGACGCGTGTTCAAGGACGTGCCGGCGCCGCTGAACTTGAAAGTGCCGCCTTACCGCTTCATGAATGAAGGCCTGGTACAGATCGGCGTCGACGCGGAGGTGAGCTGATGAGCGCCACTGTTCCGAGCCCGCAGTCGGGCGAGCGCTCGCGCCTCGGAGCGCTGGTCGACTGGATCGACGCGCGCTTCCCGATGACGCGCATGTGGAAGGAGCACGCGAGCGAGTACTACGCGCCGAAGAACTTCAACTTCTGGTACTACTTCGGCGTGATCGCGTCGGTGGTGCTGGTGCTGCAGATCGTCACCGGCATCTTCCTGACGATGAATTACAAACCGTCGGCGGCGGATGCGTTCGCATCGGTCGAGTACATCATGCGCGACGTGGAGTGGGGCTGGCTGATCCGCTACATGCACTCCACCGGCGCGTCGGCGTTCTTCGTCGTCATCTACCTGCACATGTTCCGCGGCCTGATGTACGGCTCGTTCAAGAACCCGCGCGAGCTGGTGTGGATCTTCGGCATGCTGATCTACCTGTGTCTCATGGCGGAAGCGTTCTTCGGCTACCTGCTGCCGTGGGGCAACATGTCGTACTGGGGCGCGCAGGTGATCGTGTCGCTGTTCGGCGCGATTCCCGGCATCGGCGAGTCGCTGGTCGAGTGGATCCGCGGCGACTACTACATCTCCGACATCACGCTCAACCGCTTCTTCGCGCTGCACGTCGTGGCCCTGCCGATCGCGCTGATCTTCCTGGTCATCGCGCACATCCTGGCGCTGCACGAGGTCGGCTCGAACAATCCGGACGGCGTGGAGATCAAGAAGGTCAAAGGCCCCGACGGTCACCCGGTCGACGGCATCCCGTTCCATCCTTATTACACGGTGCACGATACGGTCGCGGTGGTGGTGTTCTTTGCGATCTTCGCCGCCGTGATGTTCTTCGCGCCGACGATGGGCGGCTACTTCCTCGAGCACGCGAACTTCGAGCCGGCCGATCCGTTGCGCACGCCGGAGCACATCGCACCGGTGTGGTACTTCACGCCGTTCTACGCGATCCTGCGCGCCGTGCCGAACAAGCTGTTCGGTGTGGTGCTGATGGGTGTCGCGGTGCTGGCGTTCTTCTTCGTGCCGTGGCTCGACCGCTCGCGGGTGAAGTCGATCCGCTATCGCGGCTGGTTGTATCGCGGTTTCCTGATCGCGTTCGCCATCAGCTTCCTGGCGCTCGGCTATCTCGGCCTGAAACCGGCGACGCCCGCTTACACGAACGCCGCGCGAGTCTTCTCGGTCGTGTATTTCGCGTTCTTCTTCCTGATGCCCTGGTATACGAAAGCTGACCAGACGAAGCCGGTGCCGGAGCGAGTGACCTATCATGCGCACTGACAAGAAGAAGCGGCTAGCGGATAGCGGATGGCGGATAGTCCTGGCGCTGACTGCGCTGGTGGCGGGCGCGGCAGCCGCGTCGGAAGCACCCGGTGGCGTCATCAAGCCGGCGCACAACGACATCACCAATCTCGCCTCGCTCCAGCGCGGCGCGCGCAATTTCGTGAACTACTGCATGGGCTGTCATTCGGCCCGTTACGTGCGTTACAGCCGGCTCGGCACCGATCTTGGCTTGTCGGAGCAGCAGGTCATCGACAACCTGATGTTCACCGGCGAGCGCATCCACGACACGATGCGCATCAACATGCGGCCGGAAGACGCGGCACGCTGGTTTGGCACGCCGCCGCCGGACCTGTCGCTGATCGCCCGCAGCCGCGGTACGGACTACATCTATTCCTTCCTGAAGTCGTTCTACGTGGATCCGAGCCGCCCGAACGGCGTGAACAACCTGGTGTTGCCGGGTACGGCGATGCCGCACGTACTGTGGGAGCGCCAGGGGTTGCAGGAAGCCGTCTATGACGGCGAGAGCGACGCCGAACATAACGTCGTCCACAAGCGCTTCAAGGAATTCCAGCTGGTGCAGCCGGGCGGCGATACGCCGAAGGAATTCGACGAATTCGTGCGCGATACTGTGAACTTCCTCGACTACATCGGGGAACCTATGCAGCTGGAACGGCGTAGCATTGGATTGCGAGTACTGGCCTTCCTGCTGGTCTTTTTCCTCTTCGCCTATTTCCTCAAAAAGGAGTACTGGAAAGACGTGAAGTGATCCGCACCACGTCTGCCAGCAACCGACTGCCGTGATGACCCTTTTCTCCAGGGCCGACGATCCGTGGAGCCACCGCACGCGCATCGTCCTGGCGGAGAAGAGCATTCACGTCGAGACGATCGACGTGCAGGGCGGCAACCTGCCCGAGGATCTGCTCGACCTGAACCCGTACCACACCGTGCCGACGCTGGTCGATCGCGACCTGGTGCTGTACGACTCGCGCGTCATCATCGAGTACCTCGACGAGCGCTTCCCGCATCCGCCGCTGATGCCGGTCGATCCGGTGGCGCGCGCGCAGTTCCGGCTCGCGCTGTATCGCATCGAGCGCGACTGGTACACCCTGGCGCAGCAGATCGACGACGTCGCCGATCGCAAACAGGGACAGCGCGCACGCAAGATCCTGCGCGACAGCATTCTCGCCAGCACGGACGTGTTCAAGGCGAAGCCCTATTTCCTGTCGGACGAGTTCTCACTGGTGGACGCATCCATCGCGCCGATCCTGTGGCGCCTGCCCGGTTGGGAAATCGACCTGCCGCCGCAGGCGCAGGTGATCAGCAAGTACGCGAACCTGGTGTTCTCGCGGCCGGCCTTTCGCCACAGCCTGTCGCGTGTCGAGCAGGAGATGCGCCCGTAGACTAAGCGCGGACTATGGCGGATACACCAGTTAGATCACGACGACCGTACCTGCTGCGCGCCATGCACGAGTGGATCAGCGACAGCAACCAGACGCCCCACATCGTCGTCGACGCCTCGATCGAGGGCGTGGAAGTGCCGCGGCAGTACGTGCAGGGCGGCAAGATCATCCTCAACGTCAGCAGCAATGCGACCAGCATGCTGAGCCTCGGCAACGACCTCGTGCGCTTTCGGGCGCGCTTCGGTGCCGCGACCTACGACGTCAGCGTGCCGATCGTCGCAGTGCTCGGCATCTACGCGCGCGAGACCGGGCAGGGGATGATTTTCTCGGAAGCGGACACGCCGCCGCAGCCACCGTCGCCGCCGAGCGAGCCCACGCCGACGACGACGAACGAAGGCAAGCGCAGCAAGCCGACGCTGAAGGTGATCAAGTAGTCAGGGATTGAGCCGCGTGCTGCGCCAGGGCGCAGCGGTGAACGAGAATTCGTCGGCTCGTTGCACCGAACGCGTCCAGACCGCGCGATCGTGCACGCGGTTCGTGCCTTCCGACCACAACTCGATTGCGTCGACCCACAAACGATAGCCGCCCCAGTGCGGCGGTCTCGGCACCGTGCCAGTCGTGCCGCCCGGTGTAACGCCGAAACGCGCAGCGACCTCGCGCACACGCTGACGGAGCACATCGCGAGACTCCAGCGGCTGGCTTTGGGCGCTGGCCCAGGCGGCGATCCGGCTGTCGAGCGCGCGGCTCGCGAAGTACTGGTCGCTCTCGCTGTCCGGCGAGCGGATGATCGGCCCTTCGATGCGCACTTGCCGATGCAGCGCGTCCCAATGAAAGACCGCTGCAGCGCGCGGTCGCGCCGCGAGCTCGTGTCCCTTGCGCGACTCGTAATTCGTGAAGAAGACGACGTAGCCGGCGGCGACGTCGATGCGCTTGCACAGAACCACGCGCGCGGACGGCTCGCCGCTGCTTGCAGTCGTCGCGAGGATCATCGCGTCCGGATTGGGCTGCGCACGGCGCACACCCGCCTCACGAAACCATTCCTGGAACAACGGCATGGGATCGGCGGGTAACGGTTCGGGCAACGTCAGGTCGGCGCACATCGCAGTCAGTCCGGTAGCTGTCAGCGCTAATTATGCCAGCGTAATCATCCCGATAGCGGCGTTCCGCGCCCGCGAGGGGCTTCCGCGCTTGCGGGGGTCGCTTGGCCTTAGTACAAAGTGTCAGGTCAATTTTGCATACAACCGGGACCCGCCCGCGCATGACTCTGGATGAGCTACGCGAACGTTTGAGCGCGCTCGACCGACAGCTCCTGGCGCTCATCGCCGAGCGGCAGGCGCTGAGTCGCGAGGTCGCCGAAGTGAAACGCGCGGCCGGGCGCCCGACGCGCGACTTCCGGCGCGAGCGCGACGTGCTGCTGCAGGCTCGGGAGACTGCGGAATCGCTCGGCGTTTCGCCATCGCTCGCGGAATCAGTGCTGCGCCTGTTGATACGCGGCTCTTTGACCGCGCAGGAACGTATTCGCGTCGCCGCAGGCGGCCGCGGCAGCGGGCGCACGGCTCTGGTCATCGGCGGCGCCGGCAAGATGGGTCGCTGGTTCAGCGACTTCCTGACTTCGCAGGGCTACGCCGTGGCGGTGGCCGATCCTGCAGTCGCCACGGACTGGCACGACAGCACGCTCGATCAAGACCTCATCGTGGTCGCAACGCCGCTGCAGATCGCCGACGGCATCCTGCGCGAGCTCGCGGCGCGACGGCCGCGTGGCACGATCTTCGACATCGGTTCGCTCAAGACGCCGCTGCGTGCCGGAATCGCGGCGCTCAAGGACGCTGGATGCAACGTCACGTCGGTGCATCCGATGTTCGGTCCGGATACCGAGCTGCTGTCCGGCCGCCACGTGATTTTCATCGACGTCGGCTGTCCGCAAGCAGTCGGCCAGGCGCGGGAGCTGTTTGCGTCCACGATGGTCGAGCAGGTCGTGATGACGCTCGACGAGCACGACCGGTTGATCGCGTACGTGCTGGGACTGTCGCACGCGCTTAACATCGCGTTCTTCACCGCGTTGGCCGGCAGCGGCGAAGCCGCGCCGCGCCTGGCGCAGTTGTCCAGCACGACGTACGACGCGCAGGTCGACGTCGCAACCAAGGTGGCCGGCGAAAGTCCGGAACTCTATTTCGAGATCCAGCATCTCAACGAGTATGGACGCGAGTCGCTGCAGGCCTTGCGCGGAGCCGTAGAGCTCCTATGGCAGTCGGTCACAACGGGCGACGCCCGCCAGTTCGCCGAACTGATGCAACGGGGTCGCGAGTACCTCGCCGGCCGCGCGCGCCCGGAGGGCGCCTGATGTCGGCTCGCGATCTCGAGAGCGAGATTCGCGAGCTGCGTGCGCGCATCGCAACGCTCGTCGACGAGGCCGCCAACAACGAGCGCCTGCTCAAGCGCAGCCAGGAGCGTGAGCTCGATCTGCTCAAGGCGGAGAATCTGGCGCAGACATTCGATGCAATCTGCGGCGGCCTCAAGGAGTCGTACGCGCTGGAATCGGTCACGCTGCTGCTGCTCGATCCGCAGCACGAGATCCGGCACCTGCTGATCGCAGATCATCTGCGCGTCGAGGATTTCCCGAACGTGCTGTTCACCGACAGCCTCATCGGGCGGGCGCCGCAATTCAATTCCTTTCACCGACCGTGGCTCGGGCCGTACATGGGTTGCGACCACCAGCTCCTGTTCCCTGGCAATGCCGGCATCCGCAGCGTCGCGCTGATTCCGCTGCGACGGCAGGATCGATTGCAGGGCAGCCTGAACTTCGGCAGCACCGACGAGCGTCGCTTCTCGCGCCACCTCGCCACAGATTTCCTGGCGCACCTCGGCGTCATTGCGTCGTTCGCGATCGAGAACACGATCAACCGGGCGCGCCTGGTGCGCAGCGGCCTCACCGACTTTCTCACCGGCTGGCACAACCGCCGCTATTTGAATGCTCGACTGAAGGAAGAACTGGCGCGCGCGCAACGGCAGGGCACCAGCCTCACGTGCCTGCTCATCGACCTGGATCGTTTCAAGCAGATCAACGATCAGCACGGTCACCTCGCCGGAGACATGGCATTGCGTGAAGCCGCGCAGCGCGTCGACGCGCACATTCGCGGCAGCGACGCGGCGGCCCGCTTCGGTGGCGATGAATTCGTGGTGCTCGCGCCAGGCATCACGCCGGAGCAAGCGGCGGTGCTTGCCGAGCGCATCCGCCTGGCCGTGTGCGAAACGCCGCTGGAGATTCAGCCCGGCGTGCAGCTCAACATGACGGTGTCGATCGGCGTCGCCGGTACCGTGCTATCGCGCGACGAAGCGGATTTGAAAGCGGCGGCGGAGCGGTTGCTCGCAGACGCCGATTCGGCGCTCTATCGCGCCAAGCAGAAGGGCCGCAATCGCGTCGAGCTTGCGTGAGGGTCGCACGCCTCAGCGTGGCTTTCGCCGCATCAACAGCAGAAAGAGCGGGACGCCTGCGATAGCAGTCAGTGCACCGACCGGCAACTGTCGCGGTGCGAACAGTGTGCGCGCGCAGACGTCGGCGATCATCACGAGCGTACCGCCGAGCAACGCCGAACCCGGCAATACCAGGCGATGATCCGCGCCCACCAGCAGGCGCATCAGATGCGGGGTGACTAGGCCGACGAAGCCGATCGTGCCGGTGGTCGTCACGCAGGCGGCAGTCAGAATCGAGCTGACGAGAAACATGCCCATTCGCAGGCTCTCCACCGGCGCTCCGAGCACACGCGCCTGCAGCTCGCTGCGCGCGAGCAGGTTCAGATGGCGAGCAAAGGGAAACGCCAGGGCGAGCGCCGCGGCGAACACTGCGAGCAGCGGACCAGGACGGCTGCTCAGCGAAAGATCGCCCATCAACCAGAACAGCATGCCGCGCAGTTGGGTCTCCTCGCCGAGGCTGAGCAGCATGCTGATGACCGCACTCGCGCCGGCTGCAACGACAACGCCGGTCAGCAATAGCCGCGCGGCGGTCCATCCGCCTTCGCCGCGCGCGAGCGCAAAGACCAGCAGCGTGGTTCCGAGAGCGCCCAACGTGGCGCTTGCATCGATGAGCAGACCGGTCATTCCCAGCAGCATGGCTGTCAGCGCCGCAACCGCCGCACCACCGGAAACGCCCATGACGAAAGGATCCGCGAGCGGGTTGCGGAGGAGGACCTGCATCAGCACACCGGCGAGCGCCAACACACCGCCGGCCGCGAAAGCAGTCAGCGTTCGCGGCAGGCGCAGCTCGAACACCAGCGTGTGTGAAAGCGCGTCGGTAGAGCGCAAGCCACGCCACAGTTCTGCCACGCTCACCTCGACGCTGCCGCTCATGAGCGACACGACGAACGCGGCGAGCGCGAGCAGCACCAGAGCAGCGCAGACCGCGGTCACGCGGCGGACAGTTTGCACGGACGCTTATCCCGATTCATGGCTTCGAAGGTTACAATCCCGGTCAATCCGGTTGCCAATCCGCGCACTGATGACTGCCCTCTGATGACAGATTTCATCGACGCCGAAGGGTTTCGCGCCAATGTGGGCATCGTGCTCATCCGCGACGATCGTCAGGTGCTGCTCGGCGGCCGCACCGGCGGTCGCGGCTGGCAATTCCCGCAGGGCGGCGTGCGGCGAAACGAGACGCCCGAGCAGGCACTGTATCGCGAGCTGCAGGAGGAGATCGGCTTGGAGCGCGACGACGTCGAAATGCTGGCGTCGACGCGGAACTGGCTGCGCTATCGCCTGCCGCGGCAGTATGTCCGGCGCAATACCGACCCGCCCTGCATCGGCCAGAAGCAGCGCTGGTTCCTGTTGCGGCTGACCTCATCGGAGGACCGCGTGCGCTTCGATGCAACGGGAGAGCCGGAATTCGAAAGCTCGCGCTGGGTCGACTACTGGACGCCGGTTCGCGAGGTCATCTACTTCAAGCGCGCCGTCTACGCGCGCGCGCTCGATGAGCTGGCGCGGCGCGCCTTTCCGCAGGATCCGCCGGAGTTGCCGGAGTGGTCGGCGCAGGAGAAAAACCTGCGCAATATCGCCAACAGAAGGAAGCGGATGGCTGAAGGCGGCGGCTAGTCAGAACGGCTTGACGACCACCAGGATCACGATCGCGATCAGCAGCAGCGCCGGCATCTCGTTGAACACGCGATACCACGTCGACGAGCGCTTGCGGCCGGCGCGCAAATCGCGCATCAGGCGATAGCACCACACGTGATAGCCGATCAGCACCAGCACGAGCGTCAGCTTGGCGTGCAGCCAGCCGGCCTGCCGGAACCCCGGAACGACGATCAGTAGCGAAATCCCGAACAGCAGCGTGAGCGTTGCCCCGATCGTCATGATCGCGAACAGGCGCTTTTCCATCGACTGGAAGCGCTCGATGCTCACCGCGTCCGTGGCGGTCGCGTGGTACATGAACAGCCGGGGCAGGTAGAAGAGCCCGGCGAACCAGGTGACCACGAATACGATGTGAAAGGCCTTCAGCCACAGCATGCGCGAACCTTTGGGGTATTCTTTGCGGCGCCTCTCAATTGCCGTCCGGCGCCTGTGCTGTAATTTCAGCAGGTTCCGCAAGGCCCGTATACGACGTCACAACGGTTTTCCGATCGATGCGCACCGGTCATCTCGTGGTTCGGTATCAGTCGCCGTGGCGCCGGCGAGGGCTTGCGATCGTCGGCGTGCTCGGCGGCCTGCTGCTGCTGTACGTGATTTACGAGTGGGGTCGCTTCGCCGGCGGCTACAGCAAGTTTGCCGAAGTGCAGCGGCGGCGCGAGCTGGCGGCGCAGATCGATACGCTGGAGCAGGAGAACGAGAAGCTGCGCGCCAGCGTCGCCAAGGCGGAGCTCGCGCGCAACGTCGACAACAAGTCGTACGGCGTGGTCGAGAAGAACCTGGAAGACCTGCAGGCGCAGGTCCTGAAGCAGCGCGAGGAATTGACCTTCTACCGCGGCATCGTTTCCCCCGAGGACGGCATCGGCGGACTGCGTGTTCAGGGATTCCAGGTCCAGTCCGGCGGCGCGCCGCGGCATTACCGCCTGTTGCTGGTACTGCAGCAATCGATGCGTGAGGATGCGGTCGTTTCCGGCTCCGTCGTCATCCAGATCGAGGGCGTGCGTGCCAACCGGCCGGAGCAGCTCGGCCTCGCGCAGCTCGCTGATGGGGCCCGCGCCGACGGGCAGCTGCCGTTTAAATTCCGCTATTTCCAGAAATTCGAGCAGGATGTCGTCCTGCCCGAAGGCTTCGAGCCGCGCGCAGTCAACGTCGAGGTGCGCTCGACGCGCCTGGCACCTGTGCGAGAATCGTACCCGTGGCACGTCCAGGCCGAGAGCCTGACGGCGCCGGCGCCGTCCGTCACCGAACCAAGACAACCCGATGTTCAAAAACAGTAAGCCGAAACTTCAGCGCATCGACACGCTCATCGGTGCCGGCACCCGCATCATCGGCGACGTACAGTTCTCCGGCGGTTTTCACGTCGACGGGCACGTCAAAGGCAACGTCGATGCGCCCGCGGATTCCGGCGCGACGCTCAGCGTCAGCGACAGCGGTGTCGTCGAGGGGTCGGTCGCCGTGCCGAACGTCGTGCTCAACGGCACTGTGAAGGGCGACATCCTCGCGCATGACCGGGTCGAGCTCGGTGCCACGGCACGCGTCACTGGCAACGTTTACTACGCGCTGATCGAGATGGAGATGGGTGCGGAGATCAACGGCAAGCTGATTCACGAGCCGGGCAAGGCCGGGCAGGGCCGCAAAGAGCCGTCAGCCGCGGCGGGTGAGAAGGCGGCCGACAGCGAGCGTGGCGCCCCTTGATCCCGGAGCGTTCTATCCCCATGCTGACGCCATGACTCCCGAATCCGCCGCCCCAAGCCTTGCTCCGACGTTGGTCTTCACCGCCGCTGCCGCCGCCAAGGTCGGCGAGCTGATCCGCGAGGAAGCCAATCCGAACCTGAAGCTGCGCGTCTTCGTGCAGGGCGGCGGCTGTTCCGGCTTCCAGTACGGGTTCACGTTCGACGAAAACAGCGAAGATGGGGACACGCGCGTGGAGAACGGCGGGGTGACGCTGCTGATCGATCCGATGAGCATCCAGTACCTCGCCGGCGCGGAGATCGATTACCGCGAGGACATCGAAGGCGCGCAATTCGTCATTCGCAATCCCAACGCTGCGACCACCTGCGGTTGCGGCTCGTCGTTCTCGATGTGAGCGCGCTCTAGCAGTTTCCGCTGCCCCCATGGCCCGCAAAGTCCCGGACGTCATCGCCGCGGTCGATTTGGGCTCCAACAGTTTTCACATGGTCGTCGCCCGTTATTCGCACGGGCAACTCATCATCCTGGATCGCCTGCGCGAGATGGTGCGTCTCGGCGCCGGGCTCGACGAGCAGGGACGACTGACGCGCGAGGCGACCGAAGCCGCGCTGGTGTGCCTGGAGCGGTTCGGGCAACGTTTGCACGACATGAAGGCCGAAAGCGTGCGCGTCGTCGGCACGAATACGCTGCGACGGGCGCGACGCAAAGGCGCTTTCCTGGATCGCGCGCGCGCCGCGCTTGGCCACCCGATCGAAATCATCTCCGGCATCGAAGAGGCGCGCCTGATCTACCTCGGAGTCGCCAACACCATGCCGAGCGAGCCTGGGCGCCGGCTGGTCGTAGACATCGGCGGCGGCAGCACGGAAGTCATCATCGGCGAAGCCAAGCACGCCAAGAAGCTGGAAAGCCTCTACATGGGCTGCGTGGGCATGAGCTCGCGCTATTTCAACGACGGCGGCATCACCGACAAGCGCATCAAGCGTGCGCGACTCGCGGCGCGTCTCGAACTGGAGCCGGTGCGCGCGAGCTTTCGGAATTACGGTTGGGACCAGGCGGTCGGCTCGTCCGGCACGATCCGCTCGGTCGGCGACGTCATCCGCGCGCGCAACAATGGCGACAGTGCAATCACGCCCGCTGCAGTCGAGTCGCTGATCGATCAGGCGGTCAAGGCCGGTGACGTATCGAAGCTGCGCCTGGCGGGGCTGAGCGAGGAGCGTCTGCCTGTGTTTCCGGGCGGACTGGCAATCCTGGTCGAGGTCCTCGAGGCATTCGACATCAAGACCATGCGCGTGGCGGACGGCGCGCTGCGCGAAGGATTGCTCTACGACCTCGTCGGCCGCTTCACGGATGAAGATGCTCGCGTGCGCAGCGTGCGCGCGATGCAGGGTCGTTATCACGTCGACACCGTACAGTCGGAGCGGGTGGAAGCTTCAGCGCTCGATTTCCTGAAGCAGACGACGGGCGAGTGGCAGCTCGACGAGCCGTTCGCAGAGCTGGTGCTGTCGTGGGCTGCGCGTCTGCACGAGGTTGGATTGGATGTTTCCCATTCGCACTACCACAAGCACGGAGCGTATCTGCTGGAGCACGCGGACATGCCGGGATTCCCGCAGGAAGAGCAGCGAATCCTCGCGGCTGTAGTCGGGGCGCATCGGCGCAAGGTCAACGTTCAGTCGTTGCAAGAACTGCCGCCGCCGTGGCACATCAAGGCCGAGTACTTGATCGTGCTGTTGCGCTTGGCGGTCCTGCTACACCGCGGCCGCAGCGCGACGGCACTGCCGAAGCTGGAGTTGCTCGCGAAGGGGCGCTCGCTGGAAATCGTGTTTCCGAAGGGCTGGCTCGATGCGCACCCGTTGACCGCGACCGACCTGGAAAACGAGATCGAGTACCTGAAGGCCGGCAATTTCCGGCTGCGCGTCAGCTAGTCGTACGGATCGGCGTAGCGTCGCAATAGCGTGTCCTGAGCACTCATCGCCGGCGCGTTGTCGGCTGCCACTCGCGCGTAGTTGCCGTCCGGGCCGAGCGCCCACGCTTGCGTGTTGTCGGCCAGGTAGGTCTGCAGGTCTTCGACGATGCGGTCGCGATGCTGCTTGCGCTCGATCGGGAAGCAGACTTCGATGCGCCGGAAGAAATTGCGCTCCATCCAGTCGGCGCTGGCGCAGTAGATCTCGGGATTGCCGTCGTTGTGGAAGTAGTAGACGCGCGAGTGCTCGAGCAGCCGACCGACGATCGAGCGAACCGTGATGTTCTCCGAGATGCCGCGAATGCCAGGACGCAGCGCGCAGATGCTGCGCACGATCAGATCGATCTTCACTCCGGCCATCGCGGCGTGATAGAGCGCCTGGATGATCTGCGGCTCGATCAGCGCGTTCAGCTTCGCGATGATCCGGGCAGGCTTGCCTTGCTGTGCGAGCGCGATCTCGCGCTTGGTCTTTTCGAGCAGGGACTCGTGCAGCGTGAACGGCGACTGCAGGATCTTCTGCATCGTCGCGACGCGCGTCGGGCTGGTGAGCTGCAGGAACAGCTCGTGCAGGTCCTCGCCGACTGCCTCGTCGCACGTGAACAAGCCGTAGTCCGTGTAGAAGCGAGCCGTGTCCGGATGGTAGTTGCCCGTGCCACAATGGCAGTAGCGACGCAGCTTGCCGGTCTCACGCCGTACGACCATGATCAGCTTCGCGTGCGTCTTGTATCCGACGACGCCATACATCACGTGTGCACCCGCTTCCTGCAGGCGGGTCGCGAGGCGGATGTTCGCGGCTTCGTCGAACCTCGCCATCAGCTCGATGATTACGGTGACTTCCTTGCCCGCACGGGCTGCGTCCACCAGGGCATCGACCACCGGCGATTGCGGGCCCGCGCGATAAAGCGTCTGCTTGATCGCGAGCACGTCGGGGTCGCTCGCTGCCTGGCGCAGAAAGTCGATGACCGGCGCGAAGGATTCGAACGGGTGGTGCAGCAGCAGTTCGCCCTCGCGCATGACCGCGAAGACGTCTTCCTTGGCGATCAGCCGTTTCGGCACGCTCGGCGTGAACGCGGGATATTTGAGATCGGGACGCTCGACCAGATCGTAGATCGCCATCAGGCGATTCAGGTTGACCGGGCCGTTGACCTGGTACAGGTCGCCCTTGTCGAGCGCGAAATGCCGGAGGAGGAAATCGGCGATGTCCTGCGGACAGTCGAGCGAGGTTTCCAGGCGCACGGCCGCCCCGTAGCGCCGCTGGGCGAGTTCACCTTCGACGGCACGCAGCAGATTGTCGACTTCTTCGTCGTCGACGAACAGATCGCTGTTGCGCGTGACGCGGAACTGCCAGGCGCCTTCGACTTTCATGCCGCTGAACAACTGCGCCACGAAAGTCGAAATGACCGTCGAGAGGAACACGAAATGGGTCTGCTCGGCCGCACTCGACTGCGGCAGACGGATGATGCGCGGCAGAGAGCGCGGCACTTGCACGACGGCCAGCTCCGCATCGCGTCCGAATGCGTCCTTGCCTGACAGGCGCACGATGAAGTTCAAACTCTTGTTCTGGATGCGCGGGAACGGTCGGGCGGGATCCAGGCCGAGCGGTGTCAGCACCGGTTCCACTTCCTTCGCGAAATAGTCCGCCAGCCAGTCGCGCTGCTTTGCCTTGGCAGTCTTGGCGTTCACGAACTGGATGCCTCGGGCCGCCAGTGCAGGGAATACGAGCTGATTCAGCAGCTGATACTGGTCCTCGACCAGCGCCAGCGCGCGCTTGTGAATGGCCGCCAGTTGTTCGGGCACGCTCATGCCGTCGGGGCCGGCGCCTAGCGAGCCCAGCTCCTGCCGCTGCTTCAGGCCGGCGACGCGGATCTCGAAGAACTCATCGAGGTTCGAGCACGAGATGCCGAGAAAGCGGATGCGCTCCAGCAGCGGCAGCGATTCATCGTGCACCTGCGCGAGCACGCGCTGGTTGAAATCCAGGAACGACAACTCCCGATTGATGTAGTGCTCGGGAGCCTTGAGATTCACATCGAGCATGAGGCGAAGCCGTGACGGGGGAACCCGGAGGATACACCGGGCCCCTGGCGCTTGTGTGTTACAGCGCTCCAGACCCGGATTCGCGTCCGGAATCTCAGTTCGTGGCGACGACGCCAACGCCGGCGTCGTTGGCGCGGTCGAGGCGCGCCTGCAGGAGTGCGCTGTGCGACTTGAACTCGGCCAGATAGCCCTCGGGGATCGGAGCGGCATCGGGCAGCGAGACGGTACGGGGATTCTTGTGCATGCCGTTGACGCGGTATTCGTAGTGCAAGTGCGGCCCGGTTGCCGCACCGGAGCTGCCCACGTAACCGATCCCGGTCCCTTGCTTCACGCGAGTGCCGTCGTGGAGGCCGCGTGCGAAACGTGACATGTGGCCATAAAGCGTGGAGATTCCGCCGCCGTGCTCGAGGATGACCACGCGTCCGTAGCCGCCTTTGTTGCCGACGAAGCTGACTCGGCCGTCGCCGGCGGCCTTGATCATCGTCCCCGTCGGTGCCGCATAGTCCACGCCTTTGTGCGCGCGGATCATGTTCAGGATCGGATGGCGTCGGCGCGGATCGAAGTTCGAGCTGATGCGCGTGAAGTCGAGCGGTGCGCGCAGGAATTGCCGGCGCATGCTGCGTCCGTCAGGTGAGAAGTAGTCGGCGATCTTGCCGTCCGCGGACTCGTAGTACACGGCGCGATGAACCGTGCCGTCGTTGGTGAAATCCGCCGCGAGGATGCGGCCATCGCCGATGTATTCGCCGTCGCGGAATTTCTGCTCGTAGATCAGGTTGAAGCGATCGCCAGGCTGAATGTCGAGCGCGAAATCGATGTCCCAGCCGAAGATGTCGTTGGCGAGCCGCAGGATGATTTCCGGGCTGACGCCAGCGGCGCGCGCAGCGACGAACAGCGAAGAGTCAATCGTGCCCTGCGCGTGGCCTTCGCGGATCTCTACGGGCGTTGCGACGACTTCAGCGGCAAATGTCGCGCTGCCGGGTTCTTCGATTCGCGTGACGGACAGCACTTCGGTCTCGCTGATGCGGCGACTCAGCGACTGCACGAGTCCCTCATCATGGACCAGCGTGATCGTGTCGCCGGGGCGCAGTCGATCCAGTTGCTGCTGTACGCCGGGCAACTCGCGGATGCTTGCCAGATCCGTCAGGTTCAGCTTGAGCTGACGGAAGATCCGGTCCAGCGTGTCGTTGCGGCGGACAACGAATTCGACAGTCTGTCCGATGGGCTGAGGAATCGGCGACTCGATCGGAAGGGACGAGAGATCGAGGCCGAGTGCGTCCGCTTGCAGCGGCGGCGGTGCGAGCGCAGGGGATTCGCGATTGGCGAAGACGTAGGCGATCGCGCCGCCGATCAGCGGCAGCAGCAGCCCGGAAATGAACCACCTTGCATGGGTCGCGCGGCGCGAGGCTCGCGAGGCGGGTTTGTAGTCGAATGCAATCCTGGGCTCTTGAGTCACCTGAGAAATCCCACCTGCGATCAGTGAGTTGTAGGGGCGCCGCGAAGTTAGAAGATGGACGGCGCCGTCGTCAACACCGTAGAGTCGCGCGTCTGGCGCAATCGGGAATCCAATGCTGACAGCGGAAGAACAACTGGCCGAGCTGAAGCGCGGCACGTCTGAAGTGCTGCTTGAGTCGGAGCTGCTGACCAAGCTGCGCCGCGGCCAGCCTTTGCGCGTCAAAGCGGGCTTCGATCCCACAGCTCCGGATCTGCATCTCGGGCATACAGTGCTCATCAACAAGATGCGGCGATTCCAGGAATTCGGTCACGAGGTGCTGTTCCTGATCGGCGATTTCACTGGGCTGATCGGCGATCCTTCCGGGCGCAACGCGACGCGCCCGGCACTCACGGTCGAAGAAGTCCAGGCGAACGCCACGACCTACCAGCAGCAGATCTTCAAAATCCTCGATCCGCAGAAAACGCGCATCGTGTTCAATTCGCACTGGATGAATGAGATGAGCTCCGTCGGGCTCATTCGGCTCGCCGCGAAGCACACGGTCGCGCGCATGTTGGAGCGCGATGATTTCGCCAAGCGCTACAAGGGTGGTCAGCCGATCGCGATCCACGAGTTCCTGTATCCGCTCGTGCAGGGCTACGACTCCGTGGCGCTAAAGGCCGATGTCGAGCTCGGCGGCACCGACCAGAAGTTCAACCTGCTCGTCGGCCGTCAGCTGCAGGAAGCATTCGGTCAGGAGCCGCAGGTCGTCATCACGATGCCGTTGCTCGAAGGGCTCGATGGCGTCAACAAGATGTCCAAGTCGCTCGGCAATTACATCGCAGTCACCGATCCCGCCGACGATATGTTCGGCAAGCTGATGTCGATCTCCGACGAGCTCATGTGGCGGTATTTCGATCTGCTGTCGTTTCGGTCGAACGCCGACCTAGTCAGGTTGCGCGATGCGGTGAATGCGGGTCGCAATCCGATGACGGCGAAGCTGGAGCTCGCAAAGGAAATTACCGGACGTTTTCACAGTTCAGCCGCTGCTGAGCAAGCCGAAGAGACCTTCCGAAATCGCAGTCAGAAGCGTGAGGTTCCCAACGACGTTGCGACGCGAGTCGAGGCGATCGATGAAGCTTCGATTTCGCTTGCAAGACTCCTTAAGCAAGCAGGCTTGGTCGAGAGCACTTCGGCTGCACACCGCCTGATCGAGCAGGGTGGAGTGAGAATCGACGGTGAAAAGGCCGACAATCCCAAAGCAGTTCTCAGTCCCGGCCCGCCGAGGCTATTTCAAGTCGGCAAGCGCGCCTTCCTTCGGATCGAAGTCGTGCAGAAGAAAAGTTAAAAAACTGCCACTTAGGTGTTGACTCCCCGGGCGCTGTCAGTAAACTGCGCGGCCTTTCGCGGTACGACTTTGGCCACAAAATGGCCAGTCGCCGGCAGTCAAATTCCCTCAACAGTTCAGCGGTTTGCTTAGGTTGACGGGGTGTGGATGTCGGTTATAATTCCGCTTCTGTCTGCGCCCCGCGTGCAGATCGCTCTTTAAAAATCGAAACAGGTAATTTGTGTGGGGACTCGCGTCGGTTCGTTGCGAAGCGCAACACGACGATGAGTAACCAATTAGCCAGTAGAGCTTATTGGATGCTCTCGTCACTTGAATGGTCTCAAAGCCTTTAAGTGAAGAGTTTGATCCTGGCTCAGATTGAACGCTGGCGGCGTGCCTAACACATGCAAGTCGAGCGGTAACAGGTGTAGCAATACATGCTGACGAGCGGCGGACGGGTGAGTAACGCTTGGGAATCTGCCTGATAGTGGGGGACAACCCGGGGAAACTCGGGCTAATACCGCATACGCACTACGGTGGAAAGCCGGGGACCGCAAGGCCTGGCGCTAACAGATGAGCCCAAGTCGGATTAGCTAGTTGGTAGGGTAACGGCCTACCAAGGCGACGATCCGTAACTGGTCTGAGAGGACGACCAGTCACACCGGAACTGAGACACGGTCCGGACTCCTACGGGAGGCAGCAGTGGGGAATATTGGACAATGGGCGAAAGCCTGATCCAGCGACGCCGCGTGGGTGAAGAAGGCCTGCGGGTTGTAAAGCCCTTTCGGTGGGGAAGAAAAGCCTCGAGTTAATACCTCGGGGTCTTGACGTAACCCATAGAAGAAGCACCGGCTAACTCTGTGCCAGCAGCCGCGGTAATACAGAGGGTGCGAGCGTTAATCGGAATTACTGGGCGTAAAGCGCGCGTAGGCGGCTTTGCAAGTCGGGTGTGAAATCCCCAGGCTTAACCTGGGAACTGCATTCGAGACTGCATTGCTAGAGTATGGGAGAGGGAAGTGGAATTTCCGGTGTAGCGGTGAAATGCGTAGATATCGGAAGGAACATCAGTGGCGAAAGCGACTTCCTGGACCAATACTGACGCTCATGTGCGAAAGCGTGGGGAGCAAACAGGATTAGATACCCTGGTAGTCCACGCCATAAACGATGAGAACTGGATGTCGGGAGGGTCTGCCTCTCGGTGTCGTAGCTAACGCGTTAAGTTCTCCGCCTGGGGAGTACGGCCGCAAGGTTGAAACTCAAAGGAATTGACGGGGACCCGCACAAGCGGTGGAGCATGTGGTTTAATTCGATGCAACGCGAAGAACCTTACCTGGTCTTGACATCCCAGGAACCCTGCAGAGATGTGGGGGTGCCTTCGGGAACCTGGAGACAGGTGCTGCATGGCTGTCGTCAGCTCGTGTCGTGAGATGTTGGGTTAAGTCCCGCAACGAGCGCAACCCTTGCCCTTAGTTGCCAGCATTCAGTTGGGAACTCTAAGGGGACCGCCGGTGACAAACCGGAGGAAGGTGGGGATGACGTCAAGTCATCATGGCCCTTATGACCAGGGCTACACACGTGCTACAATGGCCGGTACAAAGGGTTGCCAACCCGCGAGGGGGAGCCAATCCCAAAAAGCCGGTCGTAGTCCGGATCGCAGTCTGCAACTCGGCTGCGTGAAGTCGGAATCGCTAGTAATCGTGAATCAGCGATGTCACGGTGAATACGTTCCCGGGTCTTGTACACACCGCCCGTCACACCATGGGAGTTGATTGCACCAGAAGTAGGTAGCCTAACCGCAAGGAGGGCGCTTACCACGGTGTGGTCAATGACTGGGGTGAAGTCGTAACAAGGTAGCCGTACGGGAACGTGCGGCTGGATCACCTCCTTTAAAAGACTCCGCCTAGCTTTCGTGCTGGCGCGAGTTCCCACTCAAGTTACCTGTTTTTCGGTTCCCGCGAGGGCTGGCCCCGGTTGACCTATCAACAAACCCGGGTCTGTAGCTCAGTTGGTTAGAGCGCACCCCTGATAAGGGTGAGGTCGGAGGTTCAAATCCTCCCAGACCCACCAGTCCTACCATTGTCATGGCGAGGGGCGATTCAGGGGCCATAGCTCAGCTGGGAGAGCGCCTGCTTTGCAAGCAGGAGGTCGCCGGTTCGATCCCGGCTGGCTCCACCAACCTGTGGTTCGCATGGCGCGCAGCCACACATGCATCGCGTGCGACGCATGTGTGGCTTCGTGCGGGCTCCTCGAGAGCTCGACCGTTCTTTAAAAATTCGGAAGTTGTTTTGACGCATCAGATTCAGCGAAATCTATGTAGATATAGAGTTCATTGAATCATGTCGCATTCGAGAATCAGCAAACGTATGACTCCAGGCTCATTGGGGTTATATGGTCAAGCGAATAAGCGTATGTGGTGGATGCCTAGGCGATAGAAGGCGATGAAGGACGTGGTAGCCTGCGAAATGCTTCGGGGAGCTGGCAAACAAGCTTTGA
>Ga0209382_10001494_pt1 | contig 36648 bp, 29 predicted proteins | sample SoiMetdeltSBSDD5_FD_187599 | JGI IMG/M metagenome (GOLD analysis project Ga0209382, IMG submission 187599) | Bulk soil microbial communities from a Populus tree surrounding site in Tennessee, USA - Soil MetaG P. deltoides SBSDD5 (SPAdes) (version 2) | ecosystem: Environmental > Terrestrial >... | reverse complement strand
GCTCGCGTTCGAAGTGGGCGCCGGCGGCGTAGTAGGCGGTCTCGAGGAGCGGAAGGATCGGCCAGTCCGGAGCTGGGTAGCGCATCAGCACGAAGAAGCCCCAAATCGCGACGACCGTTCCAACATACTGAGGATGGGCGAACCAGGTGAACGGGAAGCGTCGACACCAGGGAATGTCATGTCCGAAGCGATTGCCGTAGAAGACTCCGACGGTACCCAAACGGCGGAACACCAGCAGGTTCAACGCCTGTCCCGTCGCGACGAGGACGATGCCGACCGACGCGATGCGCCACTCGGGTGAATAGGGCCACAGCCGGCCGCCGCCGTAGGTGGCGATCCAGCTCAGAAACACTCCGAGCTGGATCAGCTTGAATATCAGGCAGAGGAGCATCAGCGCGTCGACCGGCCCGCCGAGCGTCGAGAATAGCGATCGCAACGCCCATCGTCGAAAGGCAAGCGGGTTGCGCCAGATCACGGCGTAGGCGACCCGCTCGATGCCGAGGAGCGCGGCGGCCCACGCGAGCAGCGAGCCGTTCACTCGATGACGCGACGATGAAGCCGGTTACGCGCGCTGGCGCCGCGGGAAGTAGGCGATCACGTCGGTCAGCGGATCGGTGACCAGCTTGACGTACCAGATCATCGACGTGCGGAAACTGAACGTCCAGATCAAGTAGGCGATGCGGCAGCCGATCACGAACAGGGTCCAGTACCACCAGTGCTCGGCGATTGCCGGCAGGCGATTCATGAACGCGCCGACGCTGAACGCGTGTGCCTCGATCAAGTGGGCGAACGGAATCGCGACGTACCCGAGCACGATCATCGTCTTGTTGCGCGTCGTGTAGCCGAGCAGCGTCATCTCACGCTCGTGCGCATCGGGCTCCAGCACGGCGTGCCCGAACTGCCGCAGGAACAGCGCACCCAATCCCAGGCACATCGTCGTGGTCAGGTCGAAGGCGAGAATCGCATAGCAGTAGAGAAACACGCTCGAGCTGACCAGATGCAGCATCTGATTACCGAAGTCGTTATGTGAGGCGTGGTGGTCGTCTTCCTTGCGCCGCATCACTTCAGAGGTGAACGCCTTCAATCCGGTCGGCAGGAGACTGCCGATCATCTCTCGCATCACGCGCATTCGCATCTGTCGTTTCCTTTCTGGATGACCGGCTGGGTCGAGCCACCAGCCGTCGTGCTGCATCTGCGTGACCGCGTTGACGAGCGCAGTCTGCAGTGTCGTGTAGTCGGCGGGGGAGAAGTCCATGCTGCAGAGACAGCGGCCCGTGCCGACCCAGCTCAGAATGATGCCTTCCGCCCGAAGGTAGTACTGGAGCAGCCAGTTGTAACGTCCCGGCTCCGAGAACAGAACCGTCCAGATCGTTCCGAGGTGAGCGACGCGCACCGCCAGGCCGCGATCTCTCAGCGCGCGATTCGTCGATTGCACCCACGCGGCGCATCGAGCGTTCATCTCTTCGTAGAGCGGCTCAGTCGTTGGCGCCGTCGCCCATTTCAGGAACTCGTGCATCGCCCCCATCACGCCGGGATGGGCCGAGAACGTGCCGACGACATACGCCAGGCGCATCGGGTGAGCAGGATCGAACCGTCGCATCAAGTCGCGTCGTCCGCAGACCACTCCGATCGGCAGTCCTCCCGCGATGGTCTTGCCGTAGACCACCATGTCGGCAGAGGCGCCGAAGTATTCCTGCGCGCCGCCGGCCGCGAGCCGGAAGCCCGAATAGACTTCGTCGAAGATCAGCGGCACGTCCGCCGCGGTGCAGAGACGCCGCAGTTGCCGCAGCCACTGGCCGTAGCGCTCCGCCGATCCTTCGGCGCTCCTCGCCTCGCTCGTCAGCAGTACCGCATCGTTGGGCGGCGGGGAGTTGGGGTGGAACGATTGAATCGGGCTGACCAGGACGCCGGCGATCTCGTGCGCGCGTCGGGCGATCAGGTTCAGCGATGCCGCGTCGAGATCCTTCAGCACTAGACAGTCGTCCAGTGGCCGTTCGCTGCCGAGGCCGGGCATCGTGCCGTCCCACCAGCCGTGATAGGCGCCGGCGAAGCACACGATCAGCCGTCTCCCCGTGTTGAAGCGAAGCAGCCGCACGGCGGCCATGACCGCCTCGGTCCCGCTCATGTGGAACGACACGTCGTCCAGCCCCGAGATGTCCCTGAGCATCGCGATGTTGTCCCTGACGATGGGGTGGACGGGGCCCAGTACGGGGCCGAGCCTGCGGACGTGCTCCCAGCCGCGCTCGATCCACTCCTTGTAGCGCTCGAAGCCGGCCACGTTCAGCCCGTACGAGCCGCTGACGTCAAGGTTCCATTCGCCGTCCAGATCGCACAGGCGTGGACCGTCTGACGCGGTGACGACAGTGGTGAGATCGAATCGCTCGCGCATCAGCCGTGCGAACGGGAAGGGCACCCGGTTGGCGTCGGCGAAGCGGATGTCGGAGAAACCGTCGCGCATCGAGTCGCCCCACTCCGCCGATCGCGCATGCCGGGCGCGGCACAGCCGCGCCAGGCGATCGAGGGCCGCGGATCGTCGCTGCGCCACGATCTCGTCGGCGCCGTCGGCGGTGAAGAACCGATCGGCCCCATAGTCGAATCCGGTCACCCACGGCGCCAGCCAGCGCGAGACGACCGGCGTCCATGCACGTGCGCGAAGCGTCGCCGCGGCAACCGACAGACGTCTGACGGCAAACCACAGCACACCCAGACCGACGACGAGCGTGACGCCATACAGTGTGATGTCGCTGTTAGTCACAAGACCGCCCTTCACCGATGATCGATTCACCTGCGCTGTCCACGTTCAGTCCGTTCACCATCCGATACTGGTAGGTCATCGTCATGGTCGACTTCCCCGCGATGCGCACGTGCGCGACCGATTCCATGCTGAGCGGGACGCGCACGCCGGCGACGCGCCGTATCGGCGCACCACGTCGATGCGGGTCGTCCAGAACGATGGGTTGCGCGCGACCCGGCCCTCGACGCGGACGAGATCGGCATCGGTCTCGCTCACGAACACCGCGCCATCGACCAGGGTCACCTCGCGCCGAAGTGGCTTGATTCGAGGCGGACCAGCCCCGTTTCGACCGGCGCTTCATCGGTGAATGTGTAGTTCAGCGTGGTCAGCGCCGATTGCGACGCGCCGCCACGCCCGATGAGGTCGCGCTCGCCGTCGAGTACAGGGCGGAGGACCTTGCGTCTGATATAAGCCGACCCGCCTTCGGCCAGGACGTCGACGCTGAACCCCCCGTCCGCGGCGAGCTCCGTGCAGACGTCCACCCAGCCACGCTTGTTGAACCGTGTGTTCTCCGCTTCGAGGTGGCGTGCCGCGCGGAACCTGCGCAGCGTTTCAGGAGGCCGTTCGAGGAATCGCGCGCTGACAGGTGTCGGTGCCGAATCTGCGGATGAGGCGGCGATCGATGTCGAAAGAAGGCCGGCGAGGATCACCCCAATCGCCAGCGTGGACCTGCTCATGGGCCACACGATGCAGGTGTGCTGTGTCCTTCGCGCGACGGAGCCGCCACGTCATCGTAAAAGTCGTACAGGTTACGCACCTGTGACGCCTCCGTCATCGACGGGTCATTGCCGCTCGCTACCGTCGGCGCATGCCTCTGACCCGATCGGTTCTTGCTGCATGCTTGCTCGTTGTCTGCGTTGCGTCGGCGGCCGTCGCGCAATTCGAGACGGCCACGTTGATTGGCACCGTCACTGACGGCTCCGGCGGAGTCGTCGATGACGCGCAAATTACCGTCACCAACACCGAAACCGGCGTGACGCAAACTCGAAAGACCGATAGCAACGGTCATTTCGAATTCACGACGCTGCGAATCGGGCTCTACATCGTGATGGCGGAGAAGCCGGGCTTCGCGGTGGCGCTCGCGGAGGACATTCGCCTGACGGTCGGCGCGCGCCAGCGGGTCGATCTGGCGCTGCAGGTGGGTCAAGTCAGTGAGCGGATCGAGGTTACGGCGGCGGCGTCGGCCCTGGAGACCGACTCGAGTCAGCGCGGGCAGATCATCACGGGGGAGCAGACGCGCGCCCTGCCGCTCAACGGACGCGAGTATTCGACGCTGGCGCTGCTCACCACCGGCGTTCGGCTGTCGGCGCTCAACACCGGCGGCAACACGCCGCGAGAGGGGTCGTTCAACGTCAACGGCCTGCGCAGCACGTTCAACAACTTCATGATCGACGGTGTCGACAACAACGCCTACGGCACGAGCAATCAGGGCTTTTCGAACCAGGTGATGCAGCCGCCGCCCGACGCCGTGGCGGAGTTCAAGGTCGTGACCAACAACATGAGCGCCGAGTACGGGCGTTCGGGTGGCGCCACGATCAACGTCGCGTACGCGAGCGGCACCAACCGGTTTCATGGCAGCGCCTGGGAGTTCCTGCGCGACACCTCGCTCAACGCAACCGGATTCTTCAAACCGGCGACGGGAAAGCCGCCGCTCGAGCGCAACCAATTCGGTGGCGTGCTGGGCGGACCGATTCTTCGCAACCGCGCGTTCTTCTTCGCCGACTACGAGGGCTTTCGTCAGACCCGTGGCCTGGTGACCGCTTCGACGATCGCGACGATGTCGCAGCGGCAGGGCATCCTCAGCGTGCCGGTGGTGAACCCGTTGACCGGTGAGACCTACGCCGCCGGGACCTCTATTCCGATGACTGCGTTCGCCCGAAAGGTGTTGAGCGAGTTGCCGGCGCCGACCAACGAGCTCGCCGCCAACAACCTCACCGTCATGCAGCAGTTCAGGAACGTCACCGACAAGCTCGGTGGCAAAGTCGACGTGACCGTCAGCCCGGCGTTGACGCTGTTCGGGCGGTTCGGCTACCGCGACGTCGATATCGAAGACCAGGCGCCGATTCCGCTGCCGTCAGGCGGCAACAGCAACGGCCACACCTACGTGACCAACAAGCAAATCGCCGCGGGCGCGACGTACGTCCCGTCGCCGGTCTCGCTGGTCGAAATCCGCTTTGGCTGGTCGAAGACCCAGGCCGGCAAGGATCCGCTCGCGCTTGGCAGCACGTCCGCGCTCGAGGCCTACGGCATCAGCGGCCTGCCGACGGACGCCCGCGTTGCGGGCGGGCTCCCGACCCAGTTGATCACGGGCTTGACGGATCTCGGTCGCCAGCCGACCAACCCACAGTGGCAGTACCCGACGGTGTTCAACCCGAAGTTGAACTACACCCGCATCATGAACCGGCACTCGCTCAAGAGCGGTTACGAGTTCCAGTACATCCAAACCGAAGTGCAGGACGTGAATCCTCTCTACGGTCGCGATCAATACGCAGGGCAGTTCACGCGACCGGCCGGCGCTGCGACGAATAACCTCTACAACCTTGCCGACTTCATGCTCGGGCTGCGCACCACCTACGCCCTGAGCAACATCCTCGTGGCGAATCTGCGGCAGCAGATGCATTTCGCCTACGTCCAGGACGACATTCGCGTGAACGAGCGGCTGACGCTCAATTTCGGCGCCCGCTACGAGTTCGCGACGCCGTGGGTCGAGAAGGACAACGTGCTCTCGAATTTCGATCCGGCGACGCGCACGATGGTGTTCGCGCGCGACGGTTCGCTCGAGGATCGCGCCACCGTGAAGCCCGATACCAACAACATCGCGCCGCGCCTCGGCCTCGCCTACACGCTGACGGAGCGCACGGTCCTGCGCGGCGGCTACGGTATCAGCTACGTGCACTTCCATCGCGCCGGCGGCGCGAACGTGCTGCCGATCAACGGTCCACAGGTCATCAACGCGGTCGTCGTGCAGACCAACCCGCTCGACCCGACGTTCCGACGAACGGAGCAGGGGTTTCCCGTCGGGTTGACCGACCCGTCACAGTTCAATCCGCTGGCCGCGAACATCACTTACATGCCACGCGACTACCACGCCAGTCAGGTCCAGAGCTGGTTCGCCTCGGTCCAGCGCGAGCTCGGCCAGCGCATGATTCTCGACCTCGCGTACGTGGGGAATCGCGCCGACGATCTGTTGCTGTTCGCCAATCTCAATCAGGCCGCGCCGAACAACAGCGCCGGGACGATTCCGCTGCAGGCGCGCCGGCCGATTCCCGAGTTCGCCGATATCACCTCCGCCTTCAACGGCGGCAAGTCGCGGTATCACGCCCTCCAGGCCAAGTTGGACTGGCGGCTGCACGACGACTTCTCGCTGCTCAGCTCGTTGACGCTGTCGCAAACGAAAGACAACGGCGCGGGCTCTCTCGAGAACCAGAACGGCAACGCGCCGGCACCGCAGGATTTCCACAACATGGAGGCCGACTTCGGTCTGTCCAACTATCACCAGCCGTACAACAGCACGACGAGCGTGATCTGGAGCTCGCCGTATCGTCATCCACTCGTCACGGGGTGGCAGCTCGCGGCGATCAACACGATCACCTCCGGCGAGCCGGTCACGTTCACCTACACGCCGCTCACGTCGTTTCAGGTTTCGGGTATCCAGCAGGATTTCCGTGGCGCCAACAACTATCGTCCGAACGTCATCGGTGATCCCTACGCCCCGGAGAACCAGCGCACGATCCAGAACTGGTTCAACCGCGACGCCGTCCTCGTACCGACGGATCCGAGCCAGCCGTTTGGCAACGCGCCGCGCAACAGCGTGCGCGGTCCGGCGTTCTGGCAGATCGACCTGGCCGTGTCGCGCCTGGTGGCGATGCCGTGGCCGTCGGGCGGAGTGGAACTGCGAGCGGAGTTCTTCAATCTGCTCAATCGCTCGAACTTCCGTGCGCCGAACGGCAATCGCAGCACGGGAGCCTTCGGCACCATCACGCAGACCTACGATCCGCGACAGGTCCAGTTGGGCCTGAAGATGAATTTCTGAGGCAAGGGAGTACGACGATGAGGCCCGATAGGATCGATGATCAGACGGCTCAGGAACGGTTCTCCGTCGCGCTTCGCCGCGCGCAGGCCGAGTTCAATGAGATGCCAGGCTTGCAGCTGACCGTGGCGCAGGCAGCACGCCTCTGGGCGTTCGACTCCGCGCTCTGCACCGCGGTTCTCTCGACGCTGGTCGAGCAGCGCTTCCTCGTGCAGACACGCAGCCAAGCGTTCGCGCGCGCGTAGAGCGCAGGCTCATCCGCAACGGGTCGTGGGCCGCCTGAGCCGCAACGGTGACCACGACTTCATTCGCACGTCACCCGCGGGTCACCTATGAGCGGTAGCTTTCGCTTATGGACGACATCAAGGCACCGGACGCATTCGCCGACGCGCTGCGGCGCGCTCAGGCAGATTTCTTGGAGATGCCGGGCCTGAAGCTCACGGTGGCGCAAGCCGCACGCCTGTGGAGCTTCGACTCGGCATTGTGCACCGCGGTTCTCTCCACTCTCGTCGATCGACGGTTTCTCGTCAGAACGAGGAACGAGTCGTTTGCGCGTGGCTAGCGCCGCGGAAACTGGTCGGGGTTGTCGGTGAAGACCGCATCCACGTCCAGGTCGAACAGGAAGTAGCGCATTTCGTCGGTCAACGTCTTGAACCGTGGCGTCGCGGTCACGTAGGCCCGCGACGTGAACGTATACGGCGTCACGGTCAATCCAACCGCGTGCACCTGACGAATGAGCTCTGGTTTGCCGTCGAGCAGACCCTTCGACGGACCGATGCCGGTCGCAAACGAAGCCGCCTCCTTCAACCCTTCATCGGTCAGCCAGCGGCCGCCGTCCTTCGTCTCGATGAGCAACACGCGAGGAAACATCGGAAGGCGACGTGACAGCTCGCGCAGTGGCAGCTCATCGAACGACTGAATGATCAGTGAGCCGGCCGGACGGGCGTCGAGTTTCAGCCGTGACACCGAGTCGATGAAGAGCGCCGTCTGATCGATGCCGCGCGCACGATAGAGCGCCGGCGTCTTCAGCTCGGGATAGAGGCCCGCCGCCGTGCTAACGGTTGCGACCGCTTCTTCCCACGTCGGCACCTGCTCGCCCGCGAACTTCGGGTCGAACCAGCTGCCGGCGTCGAGCTGCTTGATCTCGGCGAGCGTGAAGTCCAGCGCGAGCCATTGCTCGCGGCCGGTCGCCGGATCGAGCACGCCGCGATCGGGAAAGACCTCCTCGACGTTCGTCGTCCGATCGAGCGAGTCGTCGTGCAGACAGATCAGTACGTTGTCTTTCGTGACCGCGAGGTCCTGCTCGACGAAGTCGGCGCCTTGGCTCATCGCGAGCCGGTACGATGCCAGCGTGTGTTCAGGCGCGTACGCCGAGGCGCCCCGATGCGCAACAAGCTGCTTCATGACCGTTGATTGTCGCGCGATCGCCGGCATATTCGCGGCAAACGAGGCCACCACGGTAAGCAACAGCCAGCCGGCGCGCATCCTTGAAAAGCCTAGCAGTCGCATTCGAAGTTTGTGTAACGCCCGGTACACGCCGGGCCTAAAGAACAGGCCCGGCCTACACGTATCCGCTAACAGGCAGATCGCTTAACCATTTCAAAACAGGATCACACTCGCCAATCCTAGAAACAAGAAGAACCCCATCGCGTCGGTCACGAAGGTCAATAACACGCTGGATCCGTACGCCGGATCGCGACCCGTCGCGTGCAGCCCCAGCGGAATCGCGACGCCGGCACAGGCCGCAACCAGCAGATTCAGCACGACCGCACTCATCATCACCGCGCCCAACGCGATGTTCGAGTAAAGCGCGAGCGCCACGACCCCCACGACGGCGCCCCACACGCTGCCGTTGAGCAGGCTGACGATCAGCTCCTTGTTCAGCACGCGCCGAGCGCCAGACGGCCTGACCTGGTCCACCGCCAGCGCGCGGATCATCAGCGCCATCGTCTGATTGCCGGTATTGCCGCCGATGCTGGCGACGATGGGCATCAGCGTCGCCAGCGCCGAGAGACTGCTGATCGTGCCCTCGAACCGGCCGATGACGCGCGAGGCGACGAAGGCTGTGACTAGGTTGATTGCCAGCCACGGCCAGCGGTTGCGCGCGCTGTCCCAGGGACGCGCGAACAGATCCTCGTCACCAGTCAGACCGGCCTGCTTCAATGCCCGCAACTCCGCCTCGGCGCGGACGAAGTCCATGACGGCGTCGACGGTCAGCCGGCCGATCAGCTTCCCGCGATCGTCGACCACCGCGGCCGAGACGAGGTCATATCGCTCGAATGCCTTGGCGGCATCGGCGATCTGCTCGCCGGGATCGAACGTCACGGTGTCTGCCGCGACGGCCGCAAGCACCGGCAGCGATGGATCTTTCAGCAGCAGCGTCTGCAGCGGAAGCGACCCCCGCAGAATGTGGCGAGCATCCACGACGAACACGCGGTCGGTCTGTGGCGGCAGCTCGGCCCGCGCGCGAAGCTCCTCGATGGTGCGTTGAATCGTGGTGGTTTCCCCGACCATCACCATCTCGCGCGTCATGTGGTGGCCGACGCGGTTCTCCTCGAACTGAATGGAATCCTCGTACGTCTGGCGATCAGCAGAGGCGAGGGCGCGCGAGACTTCGCTGAGAATCTCTGGCGGGATGGTGTCGGCGACGTAGCCGAGATCCTCGGGCTCGAGCGTGGTGAGCATCGCGACCAACATGTCGCGGGGCGTCGACTCGACCAGCCACTCACGGACGACGGTGGACACCTCGACGAACGCTTGTCCAGCCTGCTCGACACTCGCCTGCTCCCATACCGTGCGGCGGTCGTCGGGCGGCAGCGCTTCGAGCACGAATGCCAGGTCGGCCGCGTGGGTGGCCCGGACACGCTTGAACAGCTCGGCCAGGTTCTGACGGCGCTGCAGGCTCTCGATGAGATCTCGCTTCGGACCCTCCTGGCGAGCCGCGAGCGTGTCGAGCACGCGATGTTTGTTGAGCAGACGCACGATCTCGTCGAGCGTCTGTTGCAGTCGAGCTTCGGAACGGGTTGCCGTAGCCATTGTTGATTTGAGGATCTTTGATTGTTGATTCGTTGTTGATTGGTGATTATTGAATGGTGATTGAAAACGCCGCGAGCTGGCTCGTTGCCGCTCTCAATCAACAATCACAAATCAATAATCAACAACGAGTCACAAATCAGAGATCACCAATCAACAATGCGATGGGCCGCCTAAAGGCGGCCCCTACTCAGACCGTGTCAACCCCGCCGTCTGGTGGCGTACGTCTTCACCGGCGACGACGAAGAACACGTCCTCGGCGATGTTGGTGGCGTGGTCGCCGATGCGTTCCAGATGCCGCGTCATGAGCATCAGCTCGAGGGCTGACGTGACCACGGCGGGTTTCGCGATCATCACGTCGACCAGGCGGCGGTAGGCCTGCCCGCGCAGCGAATCGAGGGCATCGTCGCGTTCCAGGACGGCTTGCGCGACGCCCAGATTGCCAGAAACGAAGGCTTGGAGGGCGTTCTCGAGCATCGTCTCGGCGATTTCGCCCATGCGGGTGAGCAGCGACTCCTCTTCGAGCCGGCCCGAGGCGAGGTAGCGGCGCGCCGCCTCGGCGAGGTTCACGGCGAGGTCGCCGACACGCTCGAGGTCGGCATTGATCTTCATCGCCGCGACAATCATCCGCAGATCGATTGCGACCGGCTGATGCAGCGCCAGCAGCTTGAAGGCCTGATCGTCGATGGCCATCTGCATCGCGTTCACCTCGACGTCGCCGATCGCGACCTCGTCGAGATCGTCGAGATTCTGCTCGACGAGACCGCGCATGGCGCGCGAGGCGCGGCTGGCGACCAGGCGGCCCTGCACCGTCAGCTGTTGCTTCAGGCTCGCGATGTCGTCGAAGAAATGCGGCTTGGCCTGGGACGAAGATGAGAGTGTCATACGCGCTTATCCGAATCGGCCAGTGATGTAGTCTTCGGTGATCTTCTCGCGCGGGTTCGTGAAGATCTTGTCGGTCCGATCGAACTCGACGAGCCGGCCCAGCCAGAACAGCGCGGTCATGTCCGATACGCGTGCGGCCTGCTGCATGTTGTGCGTGACGATGACGATGGTATAGGCGGTGCGCAGCTGATAAATCAGCTCTTCGATGCGCTGCGTGGCGATCGGGTCGAGCGCCGATGCCGGCTCGTCCATCAGCAGAATCTTCGGCTTGATCGCCAGCGCGCGCGCAATGCACAGGCGCTGCTGCTGGCCGCCGGAGAGCGCGAGGGCGGAGTCGTGCAGTCGGTCCTTGACCTCGTCCCACAGCGCCGACTGGCGCAGGCTCTCTTCGACGATTGCGTCCAAATGCCCGCGATCAGCTGCCAATCGGTTGAGCCGTACGCCATAGGCGATGTTGTCGTAGATCGACTTGGGGAACGGGTTCGATTTCTGGAACACCATGCCGACTTCGCGGCGCAGGCTCACCGGGTCGATCTTCGGGTCGTAGATGTCCTTTCCGTCGACCTGGATCTTGCCAGTGACGCGCGAGCCCGGGATGATGTCGTTCATCCGGTTGAGCGTTCGCAGGAAGGTGCTCTTGCCGCATCCCGATGGGCCGATGAACGCGGTCACCAGCTTCTCGCGCAGCTTGGTGGTGATATCGAACAGCGCCTGCTTCTCGCTGTAGAAGAACGACATGCCCTCCACGTCGATCGCGACGTTGTGTTTGTCAATCGGCGCCCCGCTCCGCGGCGGAGGCGCGACGGTCATGCCGTGAGTGGGACGGGCGCCCGTGACGGTTGTCATGATGGACCCATGGTGAAAGGTGCCTAGTGCCCGGTCTGCAGACGCTCGAGACGCCGGGTCGCGACGCGTGCGAGGATCGAGCACAGCAGGACGAGCATCACCAGCACGAGCGCGCCTGCCCAGGCCTGCCGATGCCAGTCCTCATACGGCGAGATGGCGTAGGTGAAGACCTGGACCGTCAGCGAGGAAATCGGCTGATCGAGCGAGGTCGAGAAGAATCGGTTGTTGAACGCCGTGAACAGCAGCGGCGCCGTCTCGCCGGCGATGCGGGCGAGCGCCAGCACGATCCCGGTGATGATGCCGGGAGCCGCCGCGGGCAGCACGACTGAAAGAGTCGCGTGCCCCCGGGTGGCGCCCAGCGCAAGCGCACCTTCGCGCAACGACATCGGCACGAGCTTGACCAGTTCCTCGGTCGTGCGCGTGATGATCGGAATCATCATCACGCCGAGCGCGAGGCCGCCGGCCAGCGCGCTGAACTGCCTGACCGGCAGCACCGCGATGCCGTAGACGAACACACCGATGACGATCGACGGCACGCCATTGAGCGTATCGGCGGCGAACTGCACCGCCGTGGCGAGCTTCGTCCCTGCGAACTCGGCAGCGTAGACGCCGCTGATCACGCCGATCGGCACCGCAAACAAGGCGCCGATGCCGATCAGCATCAGCGTACCGATGATGGCGTTCGCCATCCCGCCGCCGGGTTCGCCGACGGGTGCGGGCAGGTTGGTGAAGAAGGCGAAGTTCAGCGACAGCAGTCCGCGTGAGAGGACGAAGAAGAGGATCGCCGCCAGCGGCAGGAGCGCCACCACGACGGCCAGCGCGGACAGCCAGACCACCACGGTGGAGCGGAACCGCCGGATCGCGTCGTAGTTCATGCCGACGCTCCGACAGCCGCGGCCGCGGGGACTGGCTTTCGTACCGTCGCTGGGCGATTCATGTTCCAGATCAGCAGGCGCGAGCCGGCATTCACGAACAGCGTGATGATGAACAGCACCAGCCCGACTTCGATCAGGGCGTCCAGATACAGTTCATCGGCGGCTTCGGTGAATTCGTTGGCGAGCACGGCGGCCATCGTGTACTGCGGCGCCAGCAGCGACAGTGAAATCTGCGGGTTGTTCCCGATCACCATGGTGACGGCCATCGTCTCGCCGAGGGCGCGGCCGAAGCCGAGCATGACTGCGCCGACGATGCCGGTGCGTGCGTAAAACAGCGCCGCCTGAATGGCTTCCCATTTGGTCGCGCCGAGGGCGTACGCCGCCTCGCGTTGCGCCATCGGAACGGCCCGGAGCACCTCCCTGGCCACCGATGACGTGAAGGGGATCACCATGATGGCGAGGATGAGAACGGCCGACAGCATTCCGACGCCGACGGGTGGGCCGGCGAAGAAGGGCAGCACCTTGAGCGAGGAGGGAAGCGCGCTTTCCAATGAACGAACGATGGGGACGAGCACGAAGATGCCCCAGAGTCCGTAGACGATCGACGGGATGGCAGCGAGGAGCTCCGTCAAGAACGTGAGCGGCGTGCGCAGCCAGGCCGGGCAGAGCTCGGATAGGAAGATGGCGATCCCGAGGGCAATCGGGCCAGCGAGCAGCAGCGCCAGCACGGAGGAATACAGCGTGCCCCAGATGAACGGTCGCGCGCCGAACTCGCCGGAGACCGGATCCCAGATATCGTTGATCCAGAATCCGAATCCGAACTTCGCCAGCGCGAGCTGGGACTGTCTCACGAGCTCGTAACCAATCGCGGCAACGATCAGGACGAGACAGAACGCCACGGCGCCAGTGCCAAGGCGAAACCCGAGCTCACGCTGTTTGAAGATACTGTTCATCTCGTGGGCTAGGACACTTTGATCGTGTTGAGTGCCGCCATTTCGAGCTTGACGACTTCCTGCGGCAACGGCGCGTAGCCGAGGTCCGCCGCGAACTTCTGCCCGTCGCTCAGCGCCCATTTCATGAACTCCACCATCGCCTTGCTCTGGTTCTTGTCCTTCGGGTTCTCGTACAGAAGAATCCACGTGAACGAAGAGACTGGGTAGACGCCTTTGCCGGGCGCGTTGGTGATCGACACGCGGAAGTCCTTCGGCATGTTCTTGACCGCGGCGGCGGCAGCGGCGGTGACCGACTGAATCGACGCCTGCACGAATTCGCCGTCGGCGTTCTGCACCGGGCCGTAGGCGATCTTGTTCTGCAGCGCGTAGATCAGTTCGACGTAGCCGATCGATCCGGGCGTCTGCTGCACGAGACCGGCGACACCCTCGTTGCCCTTGCCGCCCAGACCAACCGGCCATTTGACGGAGGTGTTGACCCCGACTTTCTGCTTGAATTCCGGTGAGACCTTGGACAGGAAGTCGACCCAGATGTAGGTCGTGCCGGAGCCCTCGGCGCGATGGACGACGCTGATATCCGTCGACGGCAGGTTCGTTCCCCCATTCAGCTTGGCAAGCGCTGGGTCGTTCCATTTGGTGATCTTGCCCAGGAAGATATCGGCGAGCACGGGGCCGCTGAATTTGATCTCGCCCTTGAAGTTCGGGATGTTGTAGACGGGTACGACCGCGCCGAGTACGGTGGGCAGGTGCAGGATCCTGCCGGGTGCCTGCTGCATCTGCTCGTCGGTCATCGGCCCATCAGTGGCGCCGAAGAACACCGTCTGGCTCGTCAGTTGCCGGATCCCGCCGCCGGATCCGATCGACTGGTAGTTGATGGCGACTTGTTTGAGCTTGCCGTACTCCGAGAACCACTTCGAGTAGATCGGATTCGGAAACGTCGCACCGGCGCCATTGATTTGCGTCTGCGCCGCGCTCACGCCGACAAGCAAGGCGGCACCGGTAAGCGCCGCGAACACTCTCTGGCTGACTGTCATCGTGCCTTCTCCTCAGAAGTTGAGCAGACCATGAACGGTCACCGACTTGGTTTCCGGTGTGGTGATGTTGTCGAAGCTCTGACTGTCGTAATCCACCAGAATCGCCGCGCTGACGTTTCCTTCATGCGGGAACCAGTAGGCGACGCCGAAGATCGTCCGGTTCTGATGCTGGTCCCGGAACAGCGTCGAGCCCGGAACCGGTGACGAGCCCGCCGGTGCCGGCGTGGCGCTCGTGTTCGGCGTCCAGTGGTCGTAGCGCAGCAGCAGTTCCCAGGACGATTGGTTTTCGAACTGATAACGCGGCGTCGCCCAGATGGAGTACCCGTCGCCATCGACGCTCGTCACCGTCGGCAGCGTCTGATCCGTCGCGTCGAGGTAATCGAACCCGGCGTTCAGATATTTGTGCTCGAAGGTCACGTTGCCCATCAGGCGCTCGCGGTCGCTGTCGCTGACGTAGGCGTCCTTGTAGTAGACGAGATGCGCGCGGAGGCCGCGAAGGACGGGCGCCATCCGCGCAAAGGGCCGAAGCGTGCCGCGAAATTCAAAGCCCTTCTGATCGTTGGTCTCGGTTCGCTGGTAGTTCTCGCCGTTGTAGAGACCGAAGTGGACGTCGCCGTAGTTCTGCGCGAAGTTGTAGTGAAACGACACGCCCGCATCGGCCGACGTCATCGTCGTCGGGAGTGGAATGCGCTCCGCGAAGACCGTTCCCTGGAAGCGGTAACGGTAGATGCCTTCCTCGAAGTCGACCCACGGCGTCTGTTGGATCCCGAGCCGGACCCACGAGCCGCGGCCCACCCAGTCATCGAGGTTGAACTGTCCGTAGGCGTACTTGATGCGGAACACCAGGCTATCGTTGGTCACGTTCGCAGCGCTGACCGTGCCGCTCTGGCGTGTGATGTCGGGCGTGAGCCTGAAGGCGACGATGTGCGAGAGCTGACCCGTCAGGTTGATGTACGCGCGCCCGACGTCGAACGCGTTTCGACGCACCAGGTTTCCGGCCGCGTCCGTAATCCTGGGCTCGGTCTGGACCGTGTATTGCGGAAAGAGCGTCAGGCCGACGCGGATCGAAGGCGTGTCGTCAGGTGGCGTATACCCAGCTGCTGGAGTTACCTGGGCACTCGAGACGCGTGCCCAGCTCAACGCGCTCACCCCGATTGCAACCATCACACTCCGCTTCGCTCTCCGCACACGGCACCCCCAGTTCGACGCCTCTGTCGAGACCGTCTACGCTAGGCGAGGCGAGTGACGCGGCTGCGTCGGCGGTACCTCCTCGAGGTAAAACGATCGATCGTGTCCTTCGATCAGTTCCGATGCCAGCCGAGGCGAGTCAGTTGTTCGGCTTCGACTGTGAAGGAACGAATGGCGAGCTCGACGCGATGCCAGTCGTCGAAGGTGACCTGACGGATCACTTCCGCGTCCGTTTCGTCGCGCACGTGCCATCCAAGATTCGCCCGCTCCACCGCGAAGCGTCGCTGATGCGCGCCGTCGGTGAGATTGAGAGAAAAGACGGCTCGAGCGGTAGTAAACGGCATTGGGAGAATCCTTTCGATACTCCGATCTTTGCCTCCATTTGCACACGACGGCTGTAAACGTTGTGTAGCTTTCGTGTGACTGAGCATCCGGGGGGAGTCGGTGTGATACCGATTTCATCGCGATGTCACGCGACTTTGAACGGGGCCGCATAGCGTCACTCTCTTCCGGCCGGATGTGCCGGCACGGAGCTCAGGCGAAAGGACCCCATCGATGTCCAAGTTTCCGACCGCGCTTGCTGCGATGCTGGCGAGCGCTATCACGAGTGCGCCAGTAGCCGCCCAAACGCTCGAGGCGTACGCGGTGCTGCCCGCCGATACCTTCGAGCCCGGGCCGACCTCCGGTCAGTTCACGCCCGCCGCCAACAGCCGCATCCCTCCTTTTGTCAATCGGCAGCCGGTCCAAGGGGTGTCGGCGGTCCTGCGGACGTCGAAGGGCGACTTCCTGGTTATGTCCGACAACGGGTTCGGCAGCCAGACCAATTCGGCCGATTACGTGCTGCGCGTCCACCGCATCTCCCCGGACTTCAAGACGAAGACCGGCGGTACGGGCACGATCGACGTGCAGTCGTTCATCACACTGCGCGATCCCGATTTCAAGATCGATTTCCCGATCGTGGCGGAGAAGCCGACCTATTACCCGACCAGCAACATCCCGGTCGATCTCTCGATCGTCGCGAATCGCTATCTGACTGGCGCCGATTTCGACATCGAGTCGGTGCGGGAGGCGCACGACGGCACGCTGTGGTTCGGCGACGAATTCGGTCCGTTCCTGCTGCACACCGACGCCACCGGCAAGGTGCTCGAGGCGCCGTTCTCGCTTCCGGGTGTGTTTGCGCCGCAGAACCCGCATCTCGGCACCGGCACGCCGAACCTGCCGTCGAGCCGTGGCTTCGAGGGGATGGCGATCTCGCCGGATGGCAAGACGCTGTATCCGCTGCTGGAGGGCTCGCTCACGACCGATCCCGACCAGCGCAGGTTGACCATCAACGAGTTCGACATCGACGCACGGCAGTACACCGGCCGGCAGTGGTTCTATCGCCTCGACGCGCCGATCTCGACCGGGCAGTCGATTGGTGACATGACGGCGGTCAGCAAGTCGGTCTTTCTTATCATCGAACGCGATGGCGGGCAGGGCGCGACCGCGCTGTTCAAGAAGATCTTCTACGTGGACCTGAACGACGTGGGCGGCGACGGCTTCCTCGTCAAGCACCAGGTGGCCGATCTCCTGCACATCAAGGACCCGAACAATCTCGGCGGCCTCGGGGCGGAGTTCACCTTTCCGTTCGTGACGATCGAAAGCGTCCTGCCGCTCGACGATCGGCGGCTGGCGGTGCTGAACGACAACAACTATCCCGGAAGCTCGGGACGCACGCCGGGGCAGCCCGACAACAACGAGTTCATGATCATCCGGCTGGATCGACCGCTGCCCCGGTGAATCACACGCGGGGAACGGGATTGATCACACGGGGGGAACGGGGGACAAATCCTCCGTTGCTCCCGTGTGCACGAACTAAGGTTTCGCGAACAGGAACGTTACAGTCACGCCACAGAAACGACGAGGCCAGCGACTACCGTGACGGGTCCCGAAACCACGTCAAGGAGTCGCCCATGAAGAAGCCAGCTGCCAGTGCGATCGTGCTGTTCTGCCTAGTCATTCTCAACTGGCGGGTTGCCGCCCAAGACGCGCCGGACTGGGGAAACGGCGTGGCACCGTTCGCGTTTGCCCTGATCGGCGACATGCCGTACGGCGCGGCCAGAGAGACGGCGTTCACCAGACTCGTCGCCGAGATCAATCGGGACAACGACGTCGACTTCGTGATGCACGCGGGCGACATCAAAGCAGGCAGCGAACGATGCGACGACGATCTCATCCGTCGGCGGTTCGCGCTCTACGAGACGTTCCAGCGCGCATTCGTCTTCACTCCAGGCGACAACGAATGGACCGATTGTCATCGCGTGAACAACGGCCAGTACAACCCGGTCGAGCGGCTGTCCTTCCTGCGGTCCGTTTTCTTCCCGCAAATCGGGCAGACAACCGGTGGGCATGTGCGTCAGGTGCGGTCGCAGGCTGACGGCGGCGCGTACACCGAGTTCGTCGAAAACGTGATGTTCCGCAAACAGAGCGTGCTGTTTGCCACCGTACACGTGGTCGGCAGCAACAACAATCTCGAGCCGTGGGTCGGCATCTCGCCTGCGGACAGCTGCTCTTCTCCGCTTCGCGAGCGCCTCGCTGAATTCCAGCGACGCCAGGCGGCCGCCCTGGCGTGGCTCGACGAGGTGTTTGCCGCGGCAACTCGAGCGAAGGGGATATTCCTGTTGATCCAGGCAAATCCCTACAATGCGCCGTCGAGTCCGCAGTGCCCCAGCGGGTTCCAGGCCTTTCTCACGCGCCTCGAGAGCCGCGCGCAGGCGTTCGGCAGGCCAGTCGTGCTCGCCCACGGTGACGACCACTTCTTCTTCGTCGACCAACCGCTTCCCAACCTGCTCTTCTCCCGAGTACAGACGTACGGCGAAGGTTTAGTGCACTGGGTCAAGGTGCACGTGGATCCACAGTCGAGCGGTGTGTTCAGCGTCGAGCAGAAGATCGTGAGGTCGAACCTTCAGTAAGGGTCCGGCCGCGTTATGAAAGCACTCGCTCGACGCGCCGCGCGAACGCCTTCGGCGGCTCGCTGAACTGACGCTCGCCCGAGGTCAAGGCGACGCGGCGAAGCGCATGCTGTCGCTGTTCGGCGAGCGAGAACACCCGTGCCACGCCGGGAACGTTGAGGCTTCTCGACAGACGCGTCCGCAGCACGACCAGGTTGTGATCCTCGCCGAGCGCGGTCTCAACGCGCTCGAGCGCGTCCATGACTCGTGTGATCCCGGGCGTGTGTCGTGGCAGGAGCCGGAGCGCGCACCACAAGGTCTTGACGCGTTTGCGCCAGGAGTGGAGCGCGTTGGCGCCATGGCGCGGGCGCGCCCGTTCCAAACCTCGTCGCGCTTGCTTGTAGCCACGCTGGATCTCGGCGGCGAGGTCCGACGCGTCGATCCGTCCCCAGTTCCACCGCTTGGCCAACCGCTGCGTCTTCCTCAGCTCGGCAGCGGCCTCCTTGTTCAATCGACGACTTCGGCGGCTGCCCGAGAGGCGACTCTGTCGCTCGTCCAATCGCTCGCGCACCGTGGCGCACACCGCCCTCGACAGTGACGTGTGCTGCCGGGCGCACAACTTCTTCGCCGTGTCCGTCAACGCGTCCGCGTCGCGCAATGGCGCAAGTAACCGGCCGGCACGACGCAAGTGCTTCAACGTGCCGTTCGCACCGATGTCGTCCCCCACGAGCTGCAATACAGCGCGGACTTTCTTGATGCTCTTGCGCGCCTCGTGGATCGCCTCTTCGGACAGGTCGATGCCGCCTAGCTGATCGACGGCGCGACGCAATTCACCCCTCACGATTCGCTCGAGTCCGGATCGCACTGATTCATCCGTTCGCAGTCGAAACGCCATGTGGTCCCGTGATCGGCTGCAACAAGTGCGCCGTGCCGTGGGTGTCGAACGTGTGCGGGTTCGAAACGACGGCGACGATCGCCCCGCACTTTTCATATGTAGTACTCGCGGTTGCCACCATTCGACCTGAGGTGGAGTGGAGATCGTTGTCGAGACGCGAGGCTCGACGGTAGCTGAACGAGCGGCCACAGCCCGAACTCCACCACTGTCGCGACACGTCGAATTGATGAAGCTGTCGCCGCCCTGTCAGAGCGCGGCGATACAACGTGCCTCGCGACGCGCGCCAGGCGCGTCGAGGAGGGCACCACGTGCACACGCGCACCAGCAAGGTCTGTTGCCGGGACGTGACTACTTCTTCCAGTTCGACGCGGGCAGCGAGGAGAGCAGCGTCGGACACTTCCGGACCGCGCCGCCGGTGCTCGAGCTCGCGAGTCGCGTGCGCTTCGCGTTTGCCACGTGTCAGGACTGGCCGAGCGGGTACTCCACGGCGTATCGAGACATGGTGAAGGACGATCTCGACCTCGTCTTCCACCTCGGCGACTACACATATGAGTACGCGATCGGTTCTCCGACGGAGCGCGGCGGGCCGCCGCCGCCGGGGTTCGAACGTGAAACGGTCGACCTCGAGACCTATCGTCTTCCCCACACGCTCTCCAAGCTGGATCGCGACCTCCAGGCCGCGCACGCCGCGTTCCCATTCGCCGTGATCTGGGACGATCACGAGGTCGCGAACGATTACTCAGAACTCGCGCCGGAGTGGGGCTCGCCGTCTCCGGAGTTCACGGCACGTCGCGCCGCCGCCTACCAGGCGTACTACGAGCACATGCCGATTCGAGTGGCCGTGGCGCAGACGCCGGCGCCGGGACTGCGTATCTACCCCAGCTGCAGTGGGGACGCCTCGCCGAGTTCACGACGCTCGACGACCGACAGTATCGAACCGACAACCCGTGTGGCGACGGCGAATCGTACCGGTGCGACGACGGACTCGACGACGGTTGCCACCGATTTCGTGACTCCGGCCATCACCACCGGTGGCGACGGTACGCCGTACGGTCTCTACTACGCGCCGACCGGCCCGCATGAGATGCAGACCGATCGGTGCGCCTTGGCGGCTACGGCTTGGTGCGCAGTCGCCGGCGTGGGAGACCCTCCGACTTCATGATTGCCGCGGTCAGCTTGACCTCATCGAGATCCGGTCGGCTGAAGTCCACGTCTTTGGTGAGGAGCGGCCACAGCGGATTGACCCCGGCGAACAGCACCTGCTGGTGGGTGTAGGGCGTGAAATCGGGGGTGCTGGTGAACAGATCCCGCAAATCGGTCGCGGCCGCGTCGTACTGATTCAGCGGCGGCAAGCCGAGAATCAGGTTTACCGTCTTGAACACGCTCGCCAGGCTCGTGTGGGTCTTGCTCACGTACTGTTTCTTCACCCACGGGCTGATCGCGAGGAAGATCGAGCGATGACCGTCGACGTGATCGGCGCCGTTCTGCGTATCGTCCTCGACCACGAAGATCAGAGTGTCCTTCCAGCAGGGGCTGTGTGAGATCAGTTCCACCGTCAGCCCGAGTGCGGCATCGTTGTCCTGAACGAACCGGCGGAACGACCAGCCCGGTCCGTTGGGATTGATGTCGCGCGCGCCGCCGCCGTGGTCGTTCGGATAATACAGATCGACGTACTGCGGCAGCGTGCAGGTGCCGCGCGCGCGATCGACATACTGCGACTCGAACACCTGCTTGAAGCGGCCGAACCGGCTGAAGCGGGTCGGATCCTCGGGCAGCGGCGCGTCAGGGATGTGGGTGTTGTAGGTCGGGAACAGGTGGTCGCTGTTGTCGCGAACGACCTTTTCCATCGGCACGTTGACGTTCTCGCGAGCGCCGGTCGGGTCGGCGCCGCCCGGTTCGTCGATCACCGCGAACTCGTAGCCGTTGCCGAAGTTGATGAAGCTCTTCCCGTGACGATTGAGGTGGAGGTAGATCCCGCCGTGCTGGTTGTAGTCGTTGGGCTCGGGCGACGCGTTGGCGTCGGTAAAACCGAGGCGACCAGGGAAATTGGCGATCACGACGGGGTCATCACCCGCATCGTTGCGACGCCCGCCATACGAGGCCGGCCAGTGGGTCTCTTCGAATTCGGCGGTGTATTGACCGGTCAGCCAGCGATGGCCGTCTGAGGAGACCGAGGGTTCGAGGAAGAAGTTGTCGCTGAAGGCGAAGCGCAGCGCGAGTTCGTGATGATTCGGGCTGGCGGCGTAGCCCAGCGAGAAACTCGGTTCGCCATCGACCGGGCGGCCGCTGCGAGTGCTGGTGATGTCACCCAGCATCAGATCGTGGGTCGCGTTCTCCTTGTTGATGAAGATGATGTGTTTGATCTGGGAGCTGGCCAAGCCGCCCCGATTTGGAATCGGATTGTTCGGATCGGTGTCTGCACTCGGACCCTTGTCGTTGGCGCCGAAGCCGTTGTTGGCGTAAACGCGAGCCGTGAACGCATCCAAGCGCGCGTCGCTCGGCACTTGGATGATGTTGACAGTTCCCAGCACGGTGAATTTTGGTGATTGGCTCTCGCCGACCAGGTTGGGGCTGGCGCCGCGCCCCCGCGCGTTGGCCACGTAGAGCGTCCGACCGTCGTCGCTCACCTGAATGCTGCTCGGCCACCAACCCGTGGGGATGTGCCCGACCATGTGTCCGTGCTTGCCGGTCAATTTGATCACGCCGATCGCGTTCACGCCGGCCTCGGCGACATACAGGTACTGCGCATCCGGACTGAGCGCGAGTGCGACGGGCTGGACGCCCTTCAGCGTGCTGTCCTGACCGCGCAGCAGTGACAAGCCGATGCGGCCCAGCTCGCCGTAGTTCTTCGGGTCGAGCACGGAGATCGTGTCGTCGTTACCGTTGGCCACATAGATGGCCTCTGGTCCAACCACGACCGAGTTCGGGTGGCTGCCGCTGTAGACCTGGATGCCGTTGTCGTGATCGCCGACTTGCGGTCCCGTCTTCACGACCTGCCGAGTGCGCGGCAGGACCGGATTGCTCACGTCGAGCGCGTACACCGACGAAGACTGCGGCGCGTTCGGGCTGCCCAGGCCTGGAACGGTGTAGCTTCGATTCGCCGGCACGTATCCGCAGCGGATGCCATCGGCATCGCGAAGACTGTTGGGCAGATTGCGAGGATCGACCTTGGTAATCGAGATCTCACGAGCGGTCGCGGTTTCGTCCGGATACCCCGCTCCCGGGTAGCAGAGCGGGTAATCGAGGTTGGCGTTGCCAGTTGGGCTCGCCGGTCGAAGATGCGTGTACTGGAACACGCCGACGTGCGTCACGAACAGCGTCTGATCGTCGTCTGACAGCGCGATGCCGAACGGATATCGACCCACTGGCGCTCGTGCGACGACCGCGGCGAAGTTGTCGGGTTCGACGACCCGTCCCTGGGCGTCGACGCCAGTCACGATCTTCGTCGTGTCGATCACGAAGACATGAAAGCTGCCCTGATCGACGACGTAGAGGAAGCGACCGTTGTTGGTGAGCGCCATATTGCCGGGGAAGGTGCCCTTGAAACGCAGCGCTGGCGTGGCGACGACGCCGAGCGGCCGATCGAGCGGATGAGCCCCGCCGTTCAAATTCACCGATCCGACGATGCGTCCAGCGGCCGTGTCGCCGATCCAGATATTGCCGTTTTCGCCGCCGGAGAGATAGATCCGCTGGCTGTCGGGTGAGAACGTCACGCCCATGAAAGTGGCGTTGACGTCGATGCGCTTGACCGCTGGCGTTGCGGTGTTGATCTGCGAGATCAGCGTCAGCGAGAACGGCGCGGCGCCGCTGTTGAGCGTGGCCAGCATGCTGCCGTTGGGCGCGAGCGCCAGCCCGAACGGCTTCGGCGCTTGCACGTTGACCTCGGTGCCCGCGGGCGTCACGAGACGCCCGTTCGGCAGAATGGCTGCGCTCACGCCGTCGATGAGCGTGTTCCTGGTCGCAGGACGATTGCCCGCCGGTGCCGCGAAGCTCAAGAACGCGGATGCATGACCTTCGGAACTGCTGCGACCGGAGGCCACCCAGCCTGCAACGATCATCATCGCGGCGCCGACCATTGTTACGAGCGCCTTGTGTCGAGCGACGTACCGACTCATCGTCTCCTCCTCGTCCGTGGCGCCGCTGCACTCAGACGCCGAGCCTCTTCGGGGGGAACACAAGATCGCTTCGCGCCATGTCGCTCTGGTGATTGCGGTGTAACTTCTTAGCGCCAGTTGCGTGACGAGCGCGCGCTCGATCGGCGCGTCCGTTGAACGCATCGTTACACCTGCGCGCTACGATGCGCGGCCATGTCCGATCATCCGGCGCTCGAAGCCGCCGCCGTATCGAAGTTCTACGGAGATCGACCAGTACTCAGCCGTGTCGACCTGACCGCGCACTCGGGTCGTCTCCACGGCCTGCTGGGCCCGAACGGTGCGGGGAAGACCACGCTGATGCGCGTGCTGCTCGGTCTCGTCACGAGTGACGGCGGTACCGTGCGCTTGCTTGGACGCCGGCTCGAATCGACAACCGGACCAGTGCCCGAGGGCGTCGCTGGGGTCGTGGAGACGCCGACGTTCTACCCGTATTTGTCGGGGCGCCAGAACCTGTTGGTGTCGGCGCGTCTCGACGGACTGCCCTCGTCCCTCCGGCGCCGGCGCATCGACGGCGCGCTCGAGCAGGTCGGACTGACCGCGCACGCGAGTGCGCGCGTCGCGGGGTACTCGGCCGGCATGCGTCAGCGTCTCGGCCTTGCCGCGGCGCTGATACGCGCGCCACGGCTGCTGTTTCTCGACGAGCCGACGACGTCGCTCGATCCCCGTGGCGCGCACCAAGTGCGCGCCCTCGTCCGTCGGCTGGCCGATGAAGGCGCCGCCGTCGTTTTCAGCAGCCACGACATGGGCGAAGTCGAGGAGCTGTGCGCCACGGTCACCGTGATCGACGGCGGTCGCGTGATCTTCTCCGGTGAGGTCGAAGACTTGCGCATGCGCGCGCCGTCGCTGATTCACGCGCTTCATACCAGCCACGATGGGCGTGCGCTCGATCTGGCGTCGGCGCAGCCAGGCGTACGCATCAGACCGATGCCCGACGGCGGCCTCGAAGTGCGGGCCGACCTCGACGCCCTCGACTCGTACATCATCGCGCTCGGTTGCGCCGGAGTAGCGGTTCGCGCGCTCGAACGTCGCATGCGCTCGCTGGAATCGTTGTTTCTCGAACTGACGAGCAACCCCGCACCCGGCGAGCCAGCCGAGGCGGTGGCAACCGCGGCGTCTGAGCGGCATCATGCGACGGTGGCGGTCTCATGAGCGCGCGCGCTATCGGCGCCGTCGCGGGCGTGGAGTTCGTCAAGCTGCGTGGCCAAATCAAGACGTACGTGGTACTCGCGGCCTGTGTCATCGGCCCATTTGCGTTCGCCGCGGCGATCCGCCTGCAGAGCAGTCTGCCGTCGGATACGTTGTTCGGCCGCGCCGCCAAGGAATCGGGCTTCGCCGTTCCACTCGTGCTGCTCGGATTCGCCGCCCTGTGGGCCTTCCCTGTGTTGACCAGCATCGTCGGCGGTGATCTCTTCTCGGCAGAGGACCGCTACGGTACGTGGAAGCTGGTGCTCACGCGAGGGTGCAGCCGCGCCGACGTATTTGCCGGAAAGGTGATCGCGGCCGTGGCCGCGTCGGTGCTCGTGATCGTCGCGTTCGCGGCGAGCAGCATCGCCGCCGGGTTGCTCGTGATCGGGAACGATCCGCTGATCGATCTCTCGGGCATTTCGCTGTCGCACGATCGGGCGTGGAGCCGTGTCGTGCTGGCATGGACGTCGATCCTGGCGCCGTCACTGGCGTTTACCGCCTTTGCCGTGCTGCTGTCGGTGATTTCGCGCAACAGCGTCATCGGCGTCGGACTGCCCGTCGTGATCGGACTCGTGATGCAGCTCGGCGCGATGCTGGATGGACCCGAAGTGTTTCGACGCCTGCTGATCACATCGGCCTTTGGCGCGTGGCACGGGCTGTTCGTGCAGCCGTCGTACTACGGGCCGCTGTTCGACGGCATCGTCCTGAGCGGCGCCTGCTTCGTGCTCTGTCTGGCGCTGGCGTTTCGCAGTCTGCGGCGGAGGGATATCGCGGGATGAAGACCAGCCGATCCTGCCTCGTCGCTGTCCCTCTTGCCGTCGCGTTGTCGGCGTGCGCACAGAGTCCGATTACGTCGATGCGCGTCGAGCGTGCGATTGCGCCGACGTTTGCCAATCTGGTCCACACCCAGATGGTCTGGATCGGACTGCCGCCAATGGCCGCGTCCGACTTCGCCGTCCAGGCGCGCTGCCGACGGCTCCAGGGCGCACCTGCCGGATCGGGTGAGTGGACCTGCTCGCTGATGTGGCGCGGGCCCGATCGGCGGACGATGCGTAACAACTACGAGCTCTTCGTCACGACCGACGGGTGTTATGCCGCCACCGCCGCCGGTGAAAACGTCGGCGGCCCGATGCTCAAGTCGGAGGACGGCGGAGAGATCCGGAATCTGCTCTACGCCTTCGAAGGCTGTTTCGACACGACTTAGAGAGCCGGGTCTCTCGACCGGCGTCAGAAAATCAGCTTCAACCCAAACTGCAGCTGCCGGGACGGGTCGACGTTCGTGATGCCGGCCACCGGCTTCAAGAACGTCGGCAACGGCTCCGCCAGTTTGACGAGGCGCTGAGCCAGTGTTTTCGCTGTTCACGAAGCCTGACCTGACACCGTACCAGGTCCGGCCGAATCAGATCGCGCTCGACGAGATGAATCCGGCGCTGGCGGGCCTGACCGGATTGCAGCGCCAGCTCGCCGAGTTCTCGATGACCATCGACAGCTGCGAGCCGGATTCCACGGACGCGAACATGCTGAACCAGGCGATCTGGCATTCGGTCAAGGGGTTTCGACACGCCATACAACTACGGGCGCCCGGTCGTCTCGCGACATCCGTCGTTCGAGTGGCTGCTGCGGCTGTCGAATCATTGAGCGGCTCGGCGCGCCCGAGGCGCGCCAACGAGACACTGAATTGCTGTCACAGCAAGTTTGCGTCGAGGTGTTACGGAGATCAGTCGTTCGTCACATCGGATGACTACCGTGCTGAACCAGCCAAGGGACTCCGCCCCTTGATTTCCCCGCGGAGCCCCTTGGCTGGTTAGCAGTATCTTCTGGCGCGCTTCGCGCGCTAGGACCGCTATGCGGGTCGCAACGAGCACGAAATCGCGCGACGAGCCGCACAGCGGTCCTGCAAGGAGTCATCGATGAATGCATCCCGTTCGGTGTTCGCGGCGCTCGTCCTGATCGCCGCTGTTGTGTCCGATGCCGCGGCGCAAGACCAATCGGCCGTTGTTCAGGATCGCCGGTTTCTGTTTTCGGTATCGACGCTCCCGGCCGAAGCGCGCCGTGCCAGTGTCCACCTCGATTCCGGATTCGGTGAGCGCGCCTTCGATCTCACCGAAAGCGACCGCCCCGAACAGCGTGTCGGTATCCAGGCCACGCTCGGCCATCGGCTGACCTTTCTTGGTCGCGTCGGGCTCGCGAGCGACGATCGCGACCTTCGATCGTCGCAGCAGGGTGAGCTCCTCTACAGTCTCGTGCAGTCGCCCACTACCGAAGGAAGCCTGGCCCTCGGCATGGGAATGCGCCACGAGACCAACGGGGTCAACGTGCTGCTCGGTCGACTTGCTGCCGGCCGCTCGTTCAGCGCGTGGCGAGTGGACGGCAATGCGCTGTTCGAGAAGCCGTTTGCCGTCGGCCGAGACTCGGTCGATCTCATCACCTCGTTCGGCATTGCCCGCCGTCTGCTGCCGGCTCTGTATACCGGCCTCGAGTTGATCGGCGAGGACCTCGAAGGCTTTTGGGAAGTCGAGGAAGCCGAAGGCGGCGCACGTGTGCTGATCGGGCCGTCCATCCGCGTGGCTCCAGCCGGAAAGCGCTGGCAGGTCAGCGCGGCAGGTGGACCGGTGATTCACGCCACGCGCAGTAGCCGCACCAGCGAGGCGATACGCGGGCTCCCCAATTCGGGCAGCGGCAACGGCTACGCCGTTCGCGCCGCTCTCAGCTACGGGTTCTAACGCACAACGTCGAGCGGAGGCTTCAGCTTCCGCGTCGGAAAACAAGGAGTCGTCAATGAAGAACGCAATAAGGTTTGCGTGCGCGGCAGTGGTGTGCCTCGCGATCGCTTCGGCAACCCGCCTGGTCCTGGCGGCCCGAGCCAACATTCAAGATCGCGCTGGTGTCCGGCAGGCGCTCGTCAATGTAAACGACGGCGCCGGTCCTCATGATGTTCTTCAGCTGGCCACGGGACAGTTCGTCACGCCGACAGCGATGAAGGACTCCGTGCAGCAGTTCTTGAATCCAGGTTTGCCGCAGTACCCTGACTTCGTCGCGGGCATGGCCGTACGCTCGCAGCTCAGCCCAGACGGCACGACGCTCGCCGTGCTCACCGCTGGTCAGAATTCGTTGTACAAGCCCGACGGCACGGTGGATACGGCCAACTCGACGCAATACCTCTTTCTCTACAACGTCGAGGGCGCCAACCAGGCTGAACCGGCGCTCACGCAGGTGATCCAGCAGGTCAACTCCCACGTCGGCCTCGTCTTCTCGCCCGACGGCAACATGCTCTACGCCGCCGGCGGTGCTGACGATGCGGTCTATGTCTATACGAAGGGTGGCGCGGGCTTCACCGCGGCCGCGTCGATTCCGCTCAACCACTTTCCGCCTGGCGCTCCGAGCAATCAGCGGAACCGAGGGCTTGGTCTCAGCGTGCGGCCCAACGCCGGCGGCCTGGGCATCTCCGCCGACGGCAAGACGCTCGTCGTCGCGAACAACTACAACGATTCGATCAGCGTCATCGACACCACGACGAAGGCCGTTCGGTACGAACACGACCTGCGTCCGTTCTTCGCACGCAACGAGGCGGTGAACGGCGGCATTGGCGGGACGTTCCCGTACGCGGTCGCGATCAAGGGGAACGGGATCGCGTATGTGTCGTCGGACCGCGATCGCGAGGTCATCGCCGTCGACATCTCGTCGCCGACACAGGGTCGGTTGATCAAACGGATCAAACTCGATGGCAACGCGCTCGGCATGACGCTCGATGCGTCCCAGGCGAAGCTCTACGTGGCGCAGGACAATGCCGATCAGGTGGCCGTCATCGACACCCTGAACAACCGCGTCGTCACCAAGATCGATGCGCGTGCGCCGGAGGGGACGCTGCCGGATCGGAGATACACCGGCGCCGCCACGTCGGCCGTGACACTCTCGCCTGATGGAGACACGCTCTATGCGGTCAACAGCGGAGCGAATTCGATCGCGGTCATTCCGCTGACCGGCCGCAGGGCGAACACGGTTCGCGGCCTGATCCCCACTGCCTACGAACCGCACGACATCACGTTCAGCGCCGATGGCGCATGGATGTACATCATCAACGGCAAGAGCATCACCGGCCCGAACCCCGGTCATCTCGCCAGCAGCACCGGCAGCATCACCGGCTATCCCATTCCGGGTGGTGCCGCGGCAGCTGCGGTGGCGTCGCGAGCGTCGAATCAGTACCAGTTTCAACTCGAACGGGCGTCGCTCGTCAGCGCGCCGGTGCCGAACGCCGGTCATGTCGTGGCGCTGACGCAGCAGGTCGCGAAGAACAACTTCTACGCGACGCACACCGATCAGCGTGACAAGCATGTAGTGGATTTCCTGCACGGCCGCATCAAGCACGTGATCTACGTCGTCAAGGAAAACCGTACGTTCGACCAGGTCCTCGGTGACCTGACCAACGGAGCGAACGTCGATCCGTCACTCACGCAGTTTGGCGACAAATACACGCCGAATAATCACCGGCTGGCCACGAAGTTCGTGACGCTCGACAACTTCATGCACCCAGGCGACGGCAGCATGGACGGGTGGTCCTGGACGATGCAGGGAAGGGTGACGAACACGGAAACAATCACTCAGCAGATCAACTACGCGGCGGTGACGCGTGGCCTGTCGTACGAGTCGGAAGGCACCAATCGCAACGTGCCGGTCAACTTCGCCAGCGTCGGCGAGCGTGATGCTGCGGCCGGCCCCGCCGGAACGACCAATTACAGCACCGCGTCGGCTGCGCTGCCCGGCGGCACCGCGAACCTGCTCAGCGGGGCGGCCAATCATGCGTCGGCCGACGCGCCGTTCGGGATCGAAGACGGCTACATCTTCAACGCCGTGTTGAACGCCGGTGGCACGGTGCGCAACTACGGGTTTCTCGTGAACAACATCGGCCTGATTGCGACGGCTGGAGTGCCGATCTCGGATCCGTTCGCGGCCGGCGCCATTCAGGTCGCGCCGCTCGATCCCGCGCTCAAATCGCTGACCGACGTCTACTTCCGCGGCTACGACCAGAACTACCCGGATTTGTGGCGCTACAACGAGTGGAAGCGCGAGTTCGATCAGTACGTCGCCAACGACAACCTGCCGAGCCTGTCGCTCGTGCGCATCAGCCACGACCACATGGGGAACTTCGGGAGCGCGCTCGCGAAGGTCAACACGCCGGAGACGCAGCAGGCCGACTGCGATATCGCGTTGGGCCTGATGGTGCAAGCGGTCGCCAACAGCCGCTATGCGGCCGACACGTTGATCATCGTCACGGAAGACGACGTGCAGGACGGTCCGGACCACGCCGATTCGCACCGCGGTACCGCATTCGTCGTCGGCCCTTATGTGCGACAGGGTGCCGTCGTCAGCACCCGGTACAGCCAGGTGAACGCGTTGCGCACGATCGAAGACATTCTCGGCACCGAGCACATCAACCTGAACACCGCGTTCCAGCGGCCGATGACCGACGTGTTCGACATTCACTCGTCGGGTGAGTGGACCTATACGGCAGTGGCCTCCACGCTGCTGAAGTCGACAGACCTGGTGCTCCCGCAGGGAGCCGCCGGCGTACAGTTCGTCGAGGGCCCCGCGATCAAGCCCAAACACGATGCGGCCTACTGGGCGAAGGTGACCGCCGGATTCGATTTCACCGAGGCGGATCAGGTGCCGCCGGCGCTCTTCAACAGGGTGCTGTGGAACGGACTGATGGGCGGCAGGCCATATCCGATGATCGGGCCGATGTTCGCGGGGGGTGGCCAGCCCCCGCAGGCACACGTGATGCGCGGCCGGTAGCTGGTGTGCGTGTAATGCAGAATTCAGAATGCAGAATGCAGACAGTGTCTGAATTCAGAATTTTGCATTCTGCATTACACGGATATCGCGTCAGCGACCGATCGATGGATGCACGTAGAGCGCCGCCAGCTGGCCGCCCTGCACGAGCTCGGCATCGGCGACGTTCTGTTTGTGATTCTGGACGACGAAGAGGAACCAGCCCTGACCGAGCACGTGCTGTGCGTCGATGATCCCCGACGATTCCTCGTCCTGTGTGATGAAGCGCCCCGGGTTCACGCCGGTCAGGAACAGCTCGGGATCGTGATGCGCGACTTCGACCAGCGCACCGGTGTCGAGCCCGTAGACCCAGATCTTCGAGACCCATGGATCGTTGCCCGTATCTTCCTGAAGAAGGGCGCGACCCAGCTTGTCGATCGTGATGTTGTCGAACATCCGTCCGGGCGTGTTGGTCAGCAGGATGTCGATCTGCCCGCCGCGTTCCGGATGCCGGATGTCATCGAACGTGAGCCGCCAGAAACGGCTGTTCCGAACCGGATTGACGCTCGCCGTCGTGACGAAATACAGCGCATCATTGCCATTGCCACGTGGATCCCACGCGCCGTCCTCGGGCCGCAGCATACGGAAGACGTTCTTCGCGATGGCATCGGTCTCGAGCTGCAGCCCCGATAGCTGCGACACGTTGCCTGCGGTTCCAAGTTCGACGAGCTCGAAGCGACCGCTGCCGACGAACCCCGTGCTCGCCGTGCCCAAGCCGAACTCGTTGCTCTCCGCCGTGATCAGCGTCGCGCCGCGAAAGACCTTCATCCCGTACAGCTTCCCGTTGGTCAGGCCGGCACGCTCGATCTCGTTGCCCTCGGTCAACTTGGTGCCGACGTAGATGAAGACCTCGCTCGGATTGTTGGCCGCTGGGGCCGCTGTGTCGAGATCCCCGTCGTCGAACAGCGCGACGATCGTCTTGTTTTTCCCGTGCGGGCAGGCGACGGCGTTCTCCCACGCCTGCTTGCCGAGACGCGGCAGCTCCCAGGCTTGTCCGGCATTGGGACCGGTCACGATGCGAGCCCAGACGCGTCCGAAGTTGACCTCTTCTCCGCCCAGGAACAGCCGCTCCGACGTGCCGCGGTTGCCGTGACGGAGTGCCTCCTCGACAGGCAGGTCGGCCGAGCAGAGTCGGTCCCACGCCGTCGTCGCGGTGAAGTACTGGCTCGACTGCGGGCCCCACTGGTAGACATGATTTTCTGAGGGCACGAGATCGCGTCCGTCGAGAACCCGGAGCGTGCTCTTGTCGATCGTCCACGCCGAGATGAACGCGCCGCTGCTTCCATGCGCGCGAACGATGCCGGGCCCAGAGGTTCCCGACGTTTTCGTGAGCTCGTGGTGTACGAACAGCGAGAACGTCGGACCGTGATCCAATGCGCCGAGGCCGTCAGGGACTCCGACAAATCGATACCCGTTCTCCGCCGCCTCGCCCACCGTCAGGATGGGCACGATCTCAACGCCTTCCGTCGAGGGGAGCACGTACGATGGTCCCTCCGTGGCGGGCGTGAACCGCTTGGCGGATGCGGGCTGAATGCGACTGAGCATCAATGCGCCGGTCGCGGCGGCGCCTTTCAACAACGTTCGACGTGACAGTCCGTCGGGTGGGGTCATACGCGCAACGCTCCTAGTTGAGGTGATGTCGTTCGACGGGAGGTGAGCCTATCGAGCGGGATTCGATGTTTCGGTGACAGCGGAATCACGTTCGCGCGAAATTTGCGCGACGCACACGAACGCTCCCCGCCGTTCTCCTATAATTCCGCGCCATGGGAACGTACGCCGCCATCGGGAGGACTCTCGCGCTCGCATTCACTCTGGCCGTTGTGCCACGCGCCCAGACCTCGTCGTCAGGCCAGGCCGCTTGCGACAAACTCGCCGCGGCGAAGCTGCCGGGTGGAACCGTCTCGAAGGCTGAGTTCGTCGCTGCGGGCGCATTGCCGCCACCGCCGGTGCGAGGTGGCGGGCCAGGAGCGGCGAGCGGCGCGAACCCGTTTTCCGATCTCCCAGCGGTCTGCCGCGTCATGGCGACGATGAAGCCGAGCGCTGATTCGAACATCAAGATCGAAGTGTGGATGCCGGCCACCGGATGGAACGGCAAGCTCCGTGGCACCGGCAACGGTGGTCTCGGCGGCGGCACCGGCGCCAATCCGAACGCACTGGCCGCCGGCGTGCGCCGCGGCTACGTCGCCGTCGGCAGCAACACCGGCCATGAGGGCAACTCGAGCTACGCGCTCGATCATCCCGAGCAGATCAAGGACTTCGGCTACCGATCGGCGCACGAGATGACGGTTGCGGCCAAGGCCCTGATTCGCACGTTCTACGGCAGTGCCCCCAAGCTGTCGCTGATGGCGGAGTCCGGCGGCGGCACGATCGCGGCGCTGAGCGCGGCACAGCGCTACCCGGAGGACTACGACGGGCTCGCCGTGGTGGCGATGTCGTCGTATCTCACCCGTCACACCTTCGGCCAGATGTGGGTGTGGATGGCGACGCACAAGGACGAGGCGAGCTTCATTCCGCCGGACAAGTACCCGCTGCTGGCGCAGGCGGCGTTAGGGGCGTGCGATCAGCTCGATGGAGTCAAGGACGGCATCATCGGCGACGCCGAAGGCTGTCGCTTCGATCCGGTTTCATTGCAGTGCAAGGACGCCGCCGCGCCAAACTGCCTGACGACGCCACAGGTCGAAGCCGCGCGGAAGATCTATCAGGGTGCCAAGCACGCGCGCACCGGCGCCGAACTCTACTCGCCACTGTATCCGGGAAGCGAGCTTGGCTGGGGGCAGTTGGCCGGCGGTGCCGAACCGCTCGGCATCCCCGTCGAGTTCTTCAAGTATTACGTGCTCCGCGATCCGAAGTGGGATTACAAGGCACGGCCGATCAATTTCGCGAGCGACGTCGAGGCATCGGATCGCGCCGAGATCCAGCCGGTGAACGCGGTGAATCCCGACCTGCGCAAGTACTTCGCGCGCGGTGGCAAGCTGCTGCTGATCGGCGGCTGGGGCGATGCGGCTGTGCCGCCGAAGGTCGCCGTCAACTACTACAACCGCGTCGTCGCGACGGTTGGCGAGCGCGCGACGCGTGAGCACATGCGCTTCTTCATGGTGCCCGGCATGGGTCATGGGCCGGGCACGACCGGGGCGCACAACTTCAACTTCGATGCGTTGAGTCTGATCGAGAACTGGAAGGAGAAGGGCATCGTCCCTGACCAGTTGATCGTCACGCACTTCGCCGACGGCAAAGAGGTCGGCAAACGCCTCGTGTGTCAGTACCCGCAGATCGCGCGGTACAAGGGATCCGGTAACACCGAGGATCCGTCCAGCTTCGAATGCCGTCCGCGATAACGTCGCGCTCTCAGCGTGCGCTCATAGGACCGATCGCGGGCGCCCGACGCGGCATCTTACTGAGCGTTCTGTCGGCGTCGCTTGTCGCATGTGGGCAGCAGGAGGCGAAACCAACGGACGGCGCGACCGCGCCCGCATCGCAGCCGCCTCCCGTGGCGCAGTCTCTTGCCATGGGCGGCGCGAAATCGGTGATGACGCTCTTCGTCACGAGCCGGGGAAGCGGCAAAGGCGGCGATCTCAGGGGGCTCACGGGCGCCGACGCCCACTGTCAGGCGCTCGCGAAGGCCGAAGGCGCCGGCGACCACACCTGGCGCGCGTACTTGAGCGCCTCCGCGACAGGAAGCCAAGCCGCCGTCAACGCCCGAGACCGTATCGGCAAGGGGCCGTGGTACAACGCAGAAGGCGAGCTCGTTGCCGCCAACGTCGACCAGCTTCACGGCGCTAACAGCAAGATCAGCAAGACCATGGCCGTGACCGAACGGCTCGATACCGTGAATGGCGTTGGTGACACGCCAAACGTGCACGACGTCCTGACGGGCTCGCGTGTCGACGGCACGGCGTTTCCGCCGGGCGACGATCTCACGTGCGGCAACTGGACGTCGAGCGGCGCGGGCCGCGCACAGGTCGGCCATCACGACCGCATGGGCGAGGGTGACAACGCGAGCTCGTGGAACTCCGCTCATCCGACGCGCGGATGCAGTCAGGCAGATCTCCAGAGTACCGGTGGCGACGGACGCTTCTACTGTTTCGGTATCGATTGACACGACACCAAGTGTTTACGCTTCCGTTCGTGTGCTGACATAGCGAGCGGACAGACTCCTGCTGCGGTTGCGGACACTCTCCGACGCGATCGCAGTCGAGGAGTCGAGATGGATCGTCGTTCGTTCTTGAAGAGCGCCGCGGCCACTGCGGCAGCTGCTGTTCCGTTCAGCGCGCTCGTCGCACGCGTCGAGGCAAAAGTGAAGCCGTTTGGCGGCGGCTATGGACCACTCGCTCCAGTTGCCGATCAAACAACGGGTCTGCCGTTGCTGCACCTGCCCCAGGGATTCTCGTACGTCAGTTTGGGGTGGACCGGCGATCCGATGGCGAGTGGCGGCACCACGCCCAGCTCCCATGACGGCATGGCCGCATTTCGTAGCGCTGGCAACCACGTGCGTCTCGTGCGCAATCACGAACGCGGTACAGGGTCGCCATTCAGCGGGGCGTACTACGACGGTGGTGCGTCGGGCGGCACGACCACGCTCATTTTCGATGGCGAGCGGGGCGAGCTGGTTGAAACACTGGACAGCTTGAGCGGAACCATCCGGAATTGCGCCGGCGGTCCGACGCCGTGGCGCAGTTGGCTGACCTGCGAGGAAACCACCGACTTCACGACGATGCCGCACGGCTATGTGTTCGACGTGCCCGTGGACGAGTTCGGCGACCCGACGCCGATCCGCGACATGGGCCGCTTCTCGCACGAAGCCGTCGCGGTCGATCCGATCTCCGGCTACATCTACGAGACCGAGGATGCCGGCCTCACCTCTGGGTTTTACCGTTACGTTCCTCACAAGCGCAATCGACCTGTCGAAGGCGGCTCGCTCTACATGCTGAAGGTCGTGCAGGCCGAGAAGGCCAACCTCGGTGCGAGCTATCCGAACGGGATTACGTTCGACGTGGAGTGGGTGCCAATCGAGTCGCCCGACAATACCGCGAGCAACATGCCGGGAAACTTCGTCTGGGCGCAGGGCCAGGCGCTCGGCGCCGCGACGTTCGCGCGTCTCGAGGGATGCTGGTACGGCAACGACAAGAAGATCTACGTGGTCTCCACCAACGGCGGGATTGGCCAGGGCCAGATCTGGGAATACGACCCGAAAGGGGAAACGATCCGGCTACTGTTCCAGTCGCCCGGCGCCAGCGTGCTGAACGCTCCCGACAACATCACGGTGAGCCCCCGCGGCGGACTCGTGCTCTGCGAAGATGGCAGCGGAGAAGAGTTCCTGCACGGGCTGACGGTGGACGGCCGGATCTTCAAGTTCGCGAAGAACAGCGTCGTGCTCAACGGGCAGCGCAACGGCATCATCGGCGACTTCAGCGGATCGGAGTTCGCCGGCGCCTGCTACAGCCCCGACGGCAAGTGGCTGTTTGCGAATATCCAGAGTCCCGGCATCACGGTCGCGATTACCGGGCCGTGGGAGGACGGCGGGCTGTAAAGCCCAGAGCCCAGAGCCCAGATCAAAACTTCTTCAGTTCGCCGCGACGGAGCCTTCGATAGAGCTCCAGCGCGTCGCGGATGATCGTCACCGCTTCCTCGGGCCCAAGCAGATCGTCGACGACGACCTGCTTGCGCTCGAGGGCCTTGTAGTCCTGGAAGAAGCGCTGCAGCTCGAGCAACACGTGCGAGGGCAGCTCCGCCTTGTCGACGAAGTGGGCGACCGCGGGGTCGTGCACGCTCACCGCGACGATCTTGTCGTCGATCCCCTTCTCGTCGCGCATCCGCATCACCCCAATGGCGCGCGCCTCGACGAGCGTCAGCGGGTAGACGGGCTCCTGGCTGAGCACGAGCGCGTCGAGCGGGTCGCCGTCGTCGCAATAGGTTCGCGGAATGAAGCCGTAGTCGGCCGGGTAGTGCACGGCGCTGTACAGCACGCGATCGAGTTTCAGCAGTCCCGTTTCCTTATCGAGCTCGTATTTGTTTTTGCTGCCTTT
>Ga0209382_10001493_pt1 | contig 36655 bp, 32 predicted proteins | sample SoiMetdeltSBSDD5_FD_187599 | JGI IMG/M metagenome (GOLD analysis project Ga0209382, IMG submission 187599) | Bulk soil microbial communities from a Populus tree surrounding site in Tennessee, USA - Soil MetaG P. deltoides SBSDD5 (SPAdes) (version 2) | ecosystem: Environmental > Terrestrial >... | reverse complement strand
AAATCCTCTATAGAAAAACCAGAACAACTGAAGCGAACGAAGCTGGGGATCAGTAGATTCGGCACCGCAAGCGAGCTTGGGCTACGGGCGGCTCTTGCAAAGGTTGGAGTAGATCCGGAAAAATCAAAGGTCACCATTATGCAGGTAGGTGACCAGGCTAACCGGTTTGCAGCTCTTCAATCAGGGAACATCGATGGCACAGTCTTGGTCCCGCCGTCAACATGGGTTGCAGAGAAGTTAGGGTTTAGGGTCCTTCTGGATATGACCCAACTTAAGATCCCTTTCCCCCAGCAGAACGTGGTTACAAGGAGAAGTTTTATCGACAAGAGTCCGGAAGTGGTGGAAGCCTTTTTGAAAGGCTTGGTGGCAGCTATCCGAGATGCCAAAATCGAAAAGGAAAAGACCGTGAACGTTATGGCCAAGTATCTGAGACTCGATATTGCAAAAGATCGTGATCTTTTAGAGGCCGCGCAAAGAGATCTAGCTGTTAAACAAATTCGTCAGAAACCATATCCAGCGCTTGAAGCGATAAGGGTTGTTCTGGGTCAGTACTCAAAGGAACCCAAGGATCCGAAGGAATTTGTAGACGAACGTTTTATGAGAAAACTTGACGAGAGCGGCTTCATCGATGCCCTCTATCGGTAAGGGGAAAAGTCACCTTTAGGCTTCCGCCGCCTGTAAGCTTCTATGAAATCTCCTCCTTTTGATTATCGCGATCCCCACACGTTGGATGAAGCGCTTTTTTTCCTTTTCCAGTATGGGGACGATGCCAAGGTTCTTGCTGGTGGACAAAGTCTGGTTCCCCTAATGAACTTCCGTTTAGCCAGACCTGCGGTCGTCGTGGACATCAACCAAATACACGAACTGTCTTACATCTTAGAGAATGAAGAAGAGGTGCGTATTGGAGCGATGACTCGTCAATCTAATGTAGAAACTGATGAAGGAGTCAAACGGAACTATCCGCTTTTGCCATGTGCAATTGCTCAGATTGCCCATTCAGCGATCCGTAACCGAGGAACTGTCGGTGGTAGCCTTGCCCATGCAGACCCAGCAGCGGAGCTTGCCGCTGTGACTCTTTGTGCTGATGCGGAGATTAAAATCCGCAGCCGAGATGAGGTACGTTGGGTCTCGTCACGAGACTTCTTTCAAGGCCCGTACACGACATCTCTTGAGCCGACAGAAATCTTGGAGGAGGTCAAATTCCTTAAACCTTCCGGGACGGCAGAAACTGTTTTCTTAGAGTTCTCCCGGCGTCAGGGTGATTTCGCGTTAGTCGGTGTAGCTGCAATGCTAGAAACTAACGAGGACAATTCCTGTCGTCAGGCGAGGATTGCCTTGTGCGGTGCGGGGTCAGTTCCTTATCGTGCTGCTGCCGTCGAGAGAGTCCTTATGGGAGAGCGCCTCACGCTAAAAATCATCAAGGACGCCGTTTCAGTCGTAACAGAAGGCTTAGAGTCCTATAGCGATGTTCATGCCTCTTCCGGGTACCGCGAACACCTCGCACGCGTCCTGACCTACAGAGCCTTAGAGATGCTAATCGAAAGTGCAGAGAAACAAACACGCACTGAAAAGAGCGAGAGTTGAACGAAATGGGGTATCAGTCCGTAGGCCAACCTTTGAAAAGAAAGGAGGACCTGCGCCTCCTGATCGGTAAAGGGAACTTCGTGGACGACTTCAAGCTTCCCCATATGGCTCACATGGCTGTTCTGCGCTCGTCTTATGCGCATGCCAAGATCTTGAAGATCCATGGTAGCAAAGCGCGCCATACAAAAGGAGTCCTAGCCGTCTTCACGTCTGCCGATTTAGGGCATCATAACCGCTCTTTCCCGCTTCTTGTTCCGCACCCATCCCTTCGGGGTGTTACACCCAGGCCACTGGCTGAAGGAAAGGTATGTTATGTAGGTGAGCCGGTAGCAGTCGTAGTCGCTAATACACGGGCCGTTGCCGAAGATGCTCTCGATATGATTGGGATCGACTACGAGCCGTTACCCGCGGTGGTGTGTTCCGAAAAGAGCCTCGAACCGGAAGGTCCAATCGTTCACGAGAGCCTGGGCAACAATCTAGCTGCGCATCTGGCTCAGAGTTCCGGCGACGTTGAGGAAGCAATGAAACAAGCCGATCTCATCATTCGAGAGCGATTTTTCCTAAAACGTGGAAGCGGTCAATCAATTGAGGGGCGCGTGATTTTAGCTCGTTATGAATCGCGCATGGGAATCTTCACGATATGGGCTGCGACACAAGCACCGCACCTCCACCGGCGAATCCTTGCAGAGCTCTTTTCCTGTGGGGAGGAAAAGATCCACGTGATTGTCCCTGATGTTGGAGGTGGCTTCGGACCCAAAGGAATCTTCTACCCAGAAGATTTTCTCGTTCCCTATATCTCCTATCGGCTCTCTCGCCCAGTAAAGTGGGTTGAAGATCGAAGAGAGCATTTTCTCAGCTCTGTCCATGAAAGGGAACAAGTTCATGAAATAGAACTGGCCTTGCGCAAAGACGGAACTTTTTTAGCTTTTCGAGATCACGTTATTGTCGACATGGGAGCATATGTTCCCTGGGGCATTATTGTACCTTCGGTAACTCTGAGTTCGCTTCTGGGCCCTTATCGGATTCCTAATTTCTCCCTTGAAGCCAAGGCCGTGTATTCCAATAAGGTTCCTATCGGTCAGTTAAGAGGAGCAGGCCGGCCTCAAGCAGTATTCGTCACCGAGCGCATGGTTGATATTGCCGCTGCCAAACTCGGAATTGACAGGGTCGCCATTCGCTTTAAGAACCTCATCCAACCCGGAGAGCTGCCCTATACGCCCGGTCTAGTCTATCGGGATGGAAGTCTAATGACCTATGACAGCGGAGATTATCCGAGCTGTCTCCAGCGTGCACTGCTGCTTTCGGGTTATACAGGGTTTCGTCCTGAGCAAGAGAAGGGCCGGGAAGAGGGACATTTTACTGGACTCGGTATGGCTTGCTTCGTTGAGGCATCAGGGCTGGGTCCCTTGGAGGGGGCCTCTGTGAGAGTTGAGCGCACTGGACGGGTCGCTCTTGCGGTGGGATCGCCACCCCAGGGACAAGGACATGAGACAACGCTTGCTCAAATTTGTGCGGACGAGCTTGGTGTGGGGGTGGAAAGCGTCGATGTCACATTAGGAGATACGGAACGTCTCTCTTATGGTACGGGTACCTTTGCTAGCCGCACGGCTGTTGTGGGAGGTAACGCAGTGAGCATGGCTGCGCGTGCAGTAAAAGAAAAAGCGATTCGAATAGCATCAAAAATTTTGGGAGTGGGGGTTGAGGGCCTTGAGCTTGCGGGGGGGAAAGTCTTCAGCAGAGGAATGCCGGCCAAGTCTATCCCTTTGGGCGAAATTGCTACCATCGCATCGGGTTCCGTTCCGGGAAGCTTATTTCCTGAAGGGATCGAGCCGGGGCTCGAGATGACTTGTTACTTCACACCTCCGCAGCCCACGTACGCGAGTGGCGCCCATGTCGCGGTGGTGCAGATCGATCCTCAGACGGGTTTCGTGAAAGTCCTGCGCTATGCTGTGGCTCATGATTGCGGAAGGGTCATTAATCCGATGATCGTGGACGGGCAAATCCACGGAGGAGTTGCGCATGGTATCGGCGATTCCCTATTTGAAAACCTCCAATACGATGAAAACGGACAGCTCCAAACGACATCTTATCTTACTTATCTGATTCCGACATCATATGACGTTCCATATATCAAAACGGAGCACGTTGAGATTCCCTCCCGATTCAACCCTCTTGGGGTCAAGGGGGTTGGGGAAGCCGGCGCGATTGGTGCTCCGGCTGCAATAGCAAACGCGATCGCAGATGCCCTTTCACCGTTCGGCGTGCCGATTCAAGAATTTCCTTTGATTCCAAGTCGGATCTGGGAATTGATCAATAAAAAGAGCTTTTCTGACGAAGCAGTCCAAGGATAATTCGCTTCGACAACCAAGGAAAGCAAATCCCTTCTATCTTGTGCGAAAGGTATACTATGAAGGTTCTAATACTCAATTATGAACAGGTAGAAGATATTATCATGTCAGATACGGGACTTCGAAATTGCCTGGAAGCCCTTGAAGATATCTACCGTGATTATGGAGTAGGAAAAACGGCAAACCGCACGCGCTCGCACACTTATATCCCTTTGCTGGATCAGCAATCGCATGAGGGAGATCGCTTTTTTTATCACCTGAAGACTCTGGATGGAGGCAGTATGAGGGGAGGTGTCATGGCGCTCAGGATCCACTCCGGTCTCCTACATCATGTCGATGTCGCTGGCATACCCAGAAGAGAATATTATGCCTCGGTTGGAACGGAGCATGGAGAGAAGAAATGGTTGGAATTGGTTCTCCTTTTTAACGTCCAAGACGGAAGTTTATTGGCGGTCATGCCTGGCGGTCTCATCCAGAGTATACGGGTAGGTTTGACGAGCGCACTTGGGAGCAAATACATGGCTAAGGAGGCAGCCCAAAACGTTGGCCTATTCGGTGCTGGATGGCAGGCGAAGGCTCAATTGCTTGCTCACCGACTCGTGCGAACGATTCGTCATGTTAAGGTTTACAGCGTCCGTTCGGAAAGTCGAGAACGCTTTGCCGCTGAGATGGAAAGGCTAATGGACATCGACATTCAGGCAGTCAATGATCCGAAGCAGGTTCTAGATTGCGTTGATCTGGTTCTGGCTGCTACGACCTCCTATGAGCCCGTCTTCAAGACTGAATGGCTGAGTGCCGGGATGCACTTCACGTATATTGCATCAGGGGAAGTGGACACGGCAGCTGTAAGGCGAGCCGATCGTGTCGCTATCCATACACACCTTGGCGCAAAGAATTATTGGACCGAAGCGGGAGATAATCCGGCTAAGCGCTTTGCAGAGCGTTATGTTGAGGACGATATCAGCCAATACCCGGAACTTTCAGATTTGATCCTGGGCCGCTACAAGGGTCGCGCATCTCCCGATGAGATCACGTGCTTTGTCAACAACCAAGGAACCGGTATCCAATTTGCCGCGGTGGCCGGATACGTGTACGAAGCAGCCAAGAAAAGAGGCATCGGTCGTTTGGAGACTTGGGATCATCTATTGCAATCTACGCATCCGTAGTTGCAAGCAGCCCGGGCGTGAAGTAGGCATCGGCGACAGGGGAAATAGGGGATACTATGTCGACAAAAAACTGGATACGGCCGTTGATGTTGATTCTGGTGCTGGTGGGTTTTTCGCTGGCGCAGGGTGCTGAACTCCAAAGGGTAAGGATTCCATTTACAAGCTATACGATAGAACAGCTTCCCTATCAGTTGGCCGACAAGAAAGGCTATTTCCGTGAAGAAGGGTTTACTCCGGAATTTATTTACATGCGGTCGACCACGATCACCATGGCTCTGGCCAGCCGGACTCTGCTTTACTCCAGCGGTGCCTCGTCCGCAATTCAAGCTGCGGTAAGTGGAATCGACGCCAAAGTCTTATGGGTGGCCTCGTCCAAGACTCTCATGTTTTTGTTGGCAAAACCGGAAATCAAGCAAGTTTCCGATCTTAAGGGGAAGCGCATTGGAGTTTCCGGAATCGGCGGCGCTTCGGATGTAGGGACACGCGCGATGTTATCTGCGAATGGAGTCAATCCGCGAGACACGACCATTATTGCAATCGGACCGACTGAAGCCCGTCTGCTTGCTTTGAAAGCGGGCGTCATCGATGCGACGCCTCTGATCTCACCGCGTAACTTCCAAGCCGAAAACCTCGGGTTTCGAAATCTCGGATTCATGGGCGATTTCATGCCCAACGCCTTCGGAGGATTCTCCATCAACAGCGTCGCCTTGAGCCAAGACGCGAAGACCGTGGAAACCTTGGTGCGGATTGGACTGAAGGGCTTGCGGGTCATGAAACAAGACAGAGCTTTCACCGTGGATGTTATGCAAAAGTTCACCAAGATGGATGATAAAGAAATCGCCCAGCGCACCTACGAAGCGAACATCCCATACTTCACGGATGATGGGATCATCTCGGAAGCCGAGCAGCGGGCCATTTTGGAAGAATCAAAAAAACAGTTGAACATCGATAAGCCGATCCCATTGAGCGTCTTTGATTTTTCCCTGACTCAGAAAGTGAAAAAAGAATTGGGCAACTGGAAACCTTAAGAGCTGGACAATAAGAAGGAGGACCATGAGAGATGGGTTATCGCGACCTGCGTGAGTATCTAAACAAGCTTGAAGAGTCGGGTAAGCTGCATCACGTCACTTGCGAGGTGGACAAGGATTGGGAGATCGCTGCGGTAACACGGGGCGTTTTCCAAGACATTCCGGATTCGCGAAGACCGGCGCTGATGTTCGACCGGATAAAAGGCTACCGTAATCCTTTGGTGGTTGGCGTCCTCGGAGGCTCGCTCGACATCTATGCCCTGGCTCTGCAGACAACGGTCGACGGCATCGAAGACGCCTGGAAAAAGGCCTACACAAAACCAATTCCGCCAGTGAAGGTGAACACTGGCCCGTGTAAAGAGGTGATCGAGACAGGCAAGGACGTCGATGCGCTGGCGTTTCCGATTCCGGTCTGGACGGTAGGCCAAGACCCCAGCCCTTATCTTACCGCGCCTCAGGTGTTCTCCGTGGATCCGCATACCGGCGTGGGTAACGTCGGAACATATCGCATCCAGATGCGAGAGAAAGCGCGTTTGGGTCTCATGGTGAATTTGCGCCAGCATCTACGAAAGCAAATCGGTCTTTACGAAGAAAAGGCCGCGCCCACTCCTATAGCGATCGTGCTCGGCTCCGAGCCCGCCGTTCCTCTCACGTCGGTCAGCAAGATACCCTATGACATGGACGAGGTCGCGGTGGCGGGCGGTTTACGCGGTGAGCCGGTCGAGGTGGTGCGATGCGAGACCAACGACTTGCTGGTGCCGGCCAACGCAGAGCTGGTCATCGAGGGTTTTATCCCGGCAGGAGTTAGAGAACACGAAGGTCCGTTCGGCGAGTTCACGGGATACATGGGAGTCTCCGGTGATTCCTATGTTGTAGAAGTCACGGCGATTACACGTCGGAAGGACCCTATCATTCACGCCTTCTTAAGCCAGATGCCGCCCAGCGAGAGCAGCACGATCAAGGCGTATGGCCGCGAGCGCGCCATTCTCCGGTATCTTCGAGACCAGCGCGGGATTCGCGTGCGCGACGTACATCTCACCACCGGTGGAAGCGCTACCGCGTTCCTGGCGATCAGTATGACCTCGGAGTTTCCAGGACAGGCCATACAAGCCATGTGGGGAGCTTGGAGCGTCGATCCAGCTCTGGGAAAATTCACCGTCGTGGTGGATTCCGACATCGACGTGCGCGATCCGTTCGAGCTTCAATGGGCGATGTGCTTTCACGTTCAGCCCCAGAAAGACATCTATGTCTTTCGCGACACGCCGGCGATGCAACTCGATCCGTCGGTTGCTCCCGCCGACGTTGAGCAGCACATACGCGAACAGCTTACAGGTTCCAAGGTCGGGATCGATGCGATGCGAAAGTTTCTCTTCCCGGCCGTTGCGATTCCACCGAAGGAGCACATGGTCAAGGTTCGCAGTCAATGGCAGCGATATGGATTCGCTAAATAGCGCCTGCCGGGAATCAAGGACAAGTTGATGAAGCTGCGCCGATTAAAGTCCAAGGCGTTAATTCTTTTCTATGCGCTTGTATTTATTTTAGTTTTTCGCCTCTCCGCGCCAGCCCAGGAGACGGTGGATCCCAAGATCATCGAGGGGGCCAAGAAAGAAGGACAAAGTCGTCTGGTGTACGATCATGACCCTGGAGCAGGCCAAACAGGTCGCGGACCGGTTTCAGGAAAAGTATCCGTTCATCAAGCCCGTGCTCTTTCGTACGGGAGGGGGTCCGCTGCTGAACAAGATCCTGACCGAAACCCAGGCCGGACGGCATGCGTGGGATGTGGCTCTAGGAAGAGCAGAAATCCTCCTCCCGCTCATGCAGAAGAAACTTCTCGCGCCGTATCGCTCGCCGGAAACAAAAATGATCGACGACGATCTGATGGATAAGCAGGGTTTCTGGACAGCGTATTACGTCAATACCTATGTCTTGGGCTTCAACACGCAGGCTGTAAGGAAGGGAATCCGTTCCCAAAAGCTATGAAGCCTTGCTTGAGCCAAAGTGGAAAGGTGGAAAAATTTCGATCGATACCGAAGCGTACGGCATGTTTCAGGGGCTCATAGCAGCATGGGGAAAGAAAAAGGCGGTCGATTACTTTAGGGCCCTGGCGGTGCAAGATCCCGTGGCTAGAAGGGGCCATAGCATGAGAGTTAATTTGACCGCCGCAGGGGAGTATACGTTTGCCCTCGCCTATAACTCAGTGATCCAAAGGATGACGTCCAATCGAGCTCCCAATGGATTGGATTCCTCTCGAGCCTGTCGTTGTTCAGATTTATCCGGTGATGCTGGCGGAAAAGGCTCCCCACCGCAATGCCGCCAAACTTTTCATCGATTTTCTTTTATCCAAAGAGCGGCAGGAAATGTTCAGGCGGTTCCAGAGCGTCCCGGTGCGCAGGGACGTCGAGCCCGGATCCGCCGCGCCTCTTCAGGGGCTACAAGCGGGTCACAGAAACGCCCGAGAGCTATGAGAACTTTGACAAGACGGTGAAACTCTACTTGGAGATTTTCAAGCTGCGCTAACTTTAGCTGAAACCGCGGGAACTTGGGCTGGAAATTTTTTGAGGAAGGACTAAGGAATGGAAACAGAGCATGGTCCAGAGATCGTCGAAAAAAGCGTCTACAACAAGTGGGTCGAGGCGCAGGGAGTTCCAATCATCAGGGGATTTTACGTTGATGACTTGAGAACAGTCAAGTTGGAGCCATGGGATCGATTAGGAGGTTTAGGAGTTTTTATCAACCTCTTCGGTGATTACGCGACCAATGATGCCTATCTATGCGAGATCCCTCCGGGGAAAAGTTTAAAACCACAGAAGCATCTTTTTGAAGAGATCGTGTTCGTTCTCAGCGGCGCCGGTAAGACGTTGGTCAGGGACAGCGATGGAAGGGAGCATGCCTTCGACTGGAAGCCAGGTTCGCTTTTTGCTCCGCCAATGAATCACTGGCACCAGCACTTCAATGCGGACCCGAGTCAACCGGCGCGCTACATAGCCGTAACGACAGCTCCTCTAACGTTGAATCTGTTTCATGATCTCAACTTTGTACTCAATAACGACTATGTCTTTAAAGACCGTTTCTTGGGGCCGGAGCTTTATGGCAAAAAAGGCATCTTAAGACCAACGAAACGAATCTCGGAGGCCAACCGGCCGGTCTTCGAGGCAGGGTTAGTGCCCGATGTCAGAACCTTCAAGCTGGGAGATTGGAAAGCGCGCGGGGCAGATAGCCTGAACATGGAATTCGAACTGGCAAACAATACTCTCACGGCTCATGCATCTGAAGTTCCCGTCGGAAACTACAAGAAAGCGCACCGTCATGATCCCGGCGCGCATATCATTCATCTTACTGGCAACGGCTATTCGCTTCTTTGGGCAGACAAACGGGAGAAGGTAAAAGTGGATTGGCATGAATTTACCCTGTACGTACCGCCCAATTATTGGTGGCACCAGCATTTTAACTGCAGCAATTCGCCTGCCCGATACCTTGCGATTCGTTGGAATAGTAAAAAATATCCGATCTGGGGGGAACTCCCTCTAGACCGGGATGCGAAAAAAGGCGGAGACCAGATCGAGTACGAGGACGAAGAGCCGGAGATTCGGAAGATGTTTAACGAGGCGCTGTCAAAGCAAAAATAACTTAGTTGCCTTTGATGATTGGACGTTTTCAGAAGGAGGCGTCGCGATGCGATTTTCGATGAAGTCTTTCATGATTTTTTTGCCGCTTTGCCTGTTATTTTACAGAGTAGATTCGGCGCCAGCAGCCGAGTATGCCATACCAGGACCGCGAGATAAGCTAACCATCAGCTATTCCGCTGTGAGTCCCAGCTTCGGAGCGCTATGGCTTGCAAAGGAATCGGGTTTTTTAGCTCGCAACGGCCTCGATGCTGATTTGATTTTCATTCAAAGCAGCCCTACGAACATTCAAGCTCTTATCAATAATGACGTCCAGATATCGATTTCGGGATCAGTTGGGGTGGTTAACAGTGCGCTATCAGGTCTTGATCTGATTTTTATCGGCGGCATGTACCAGTCGATGCTGTACCATCTCATTGCGGATGGTTCCATCAAAACACTAAAAGACCTTAAAGGCAAAAAAATCGGCGTTAGCCGATTCGGCTCGTCTTCACATTATGCCGTTGAAGCCGTGCTCGAAAAATTCGGCATCGACCCAAAAAAAGATGTCACAATTCTTCAGGTCGGAAGCGAAAACGTACGTGCGGCCGCTGTTGCCAAGGGAGGAATACAAGCTACGGTAATCACCCCGCCTCTCAATCCGGCTCATAAAAAACTCGGCCTCCACACGGTCGTGAGCCTCAAAGAAGCCGGGATCCCCTATCTGTCGGATGCCATGATCGTGAGGAGAAGCTACTACAACGCGAGCCCGCGTCCGGTAAAAAGATTTCTCCGCTCGATGGTCGAGGCTTTTGCTTTTTATAAGAAGCCAGAGAACAGAGCTGCTGTTGTGAAGGTCCTGGCAAAATATCAGGGGCTAGACCCCCAAAACGATAAGGAGTTGCTGAGCGAGACCCGTGACGTCTTCGCAAACGAGTTTTACAGCAGGGTCCCGCATGTCACTCGAGAGGGACTGACCGCTGTGATTAAGGACATCGGGCAAAGGACTCCGGAAATCTCAAAGCTCGACCCCGAAAAGATGATCGATGATACCTATCTATTGGAGTTAGAAAAAACTGGTTTCGTTGAGAGCCTATACAAATAAGGTCGAACAAAGCTGATCTGAGCAAGACGCCGAGTCAACCGAAAGACCCTGGGCCCGCAAGCGATTCAAAGGGATTATGGCTGAGTCCCTCCGCGTGCTTTTCTAGCAGCAGGCGAGTGCGTTCGGTTACCCTTAGAGATGGCAGCCCGGTCGCTTCCCAGTTCCGATAAACTTCCATCATATATTTTTTTGGCGGTAACGAAATCTCGGGATAGGTTCCCTTCATGGTCGCATCGATAAGGATCTTGGATCCCGGCGCTACTCCCCGAGTGGCTTCCGGCTGTCCCACGGCGGGATCCAATATATGAAAAAATGAATGAGGCAGAATCTGGATGTCACGAACTGGATCTACGCGGAATGACAGCGCCCACTCGACGGAAAAAGGATCCCTGATGTCGATGTCATCATCCACAATATAAACGAATTTGCCCAAACTGGAGGCGAGGAGGTTCGCCGCCACCAGGCCTACTTTTCGCGCATGGCCGGGATACATGGGTTTGACTTGCACGACCAGCACCATCTCGCTCCCGCCGGCTTCCGTAAAGTGGACGTCTTTTACTGAGGGTTCCTTGAGATCGTAGACGAGGTGTTTATAGAGGTTGGCGGCAAACGCCTGGCTTCGGACCAGGCTGGACTCGCTGGGGGGGATCTGGCTGAGAAAACCGTGGTACAACGGATTCTTGCGACGGGTCACGCACTGGACCTGGATGAACGTGCGATCGGACTCGATGCCCATATAACCCGTGAACTCTCCAAACTGCCCCTCTTTGTCGCGCACGTGGGGCATCACGTATCCTTCGATGACGTATTCGGAGTTTGCCGGAACCATGAGGTCGACGGTTTCGGCCCGAACCACCGGAATGCCTTCGCCGCGAAATCCGCCCGCAACGCACAGCTCATCGACTCCATAAGGGACTTTCGCAACCGCAGTGAGAGCCACGGTCGGATCGTTGCCTATGCTGATCGCGATAGGCATCGGTTCATTGCGCGGCTGGTACTTATGGAAGTAGTGCATGCCGATATGCTGCGTCGGAGCGATCAGAATCCCCACCCGGTCGCGAGCGATGATCCGCTGGCGGTAGTTGCCCACGTTCTGGATGCCCGTGTCGGGATCCTTCGTGATCACGGCGGAAGAAGAAACGTAAGGCCCGTCATCGCGGCCGGGCGTGAAAACCGGAACCGGGATCTCGAGAAGATTGACCTCCTTCCCTTTCTTTATGACCTCTTTGACGGGGGCCTCTTTTGCCGGACAGGGAGTAATGGGTTGGCTTAAAGCGTGACACCATTTCTCATAAATCTTCTCCGGGGTAGTCTCCAGGGCCAGCGCATAGACTTCGCGCGAAGCGCCGAGGACACCCAGAACCACCGGCACATCGAATCCTTTGACTTTTTCAAACCGGAGTCCGTAGCGCTCATTCTCGGGGAGCGACTGAAATACCCAGCGGGCAATGCAGGCAAGCTCCCAATCCTTATCGACTTCTTTTTTCACCCGACGCAGCTTTCCCTTTTGCTCCAGGACCTCCAGGTAATGACGCAAATCTCGATATGCCATTTTTTTTCCTAGCTGAGAGTTAGGCTGGCGTTACCGCTTGCCTCTCTCCAACCGCTCTTCGTAGTAATCCCAGATGTACTTGAAAAGCGGGCCATGCACGTTGTCCACGTATCCTTTGGCGTACTCTCTGTTCAGAGGTTTCGGTTTTCCGGCTGCATGCGCCATAAGCTGCATCTGTGAGTTCCTCTCCAGGTAAATGGAGTTTACCGTAGCGTCTTCGACGCTGTTTCCCACGGTCGTGGCGCCGTGTCCCCAGATCATGACTGCGACCTTCTGATCTAACTTCTTGGCTAAAGCTAGAGCGAGCTCCTCCGTGCCGATCAAATCCGGAGTCTGGAAGATCGGGACTTTGTCGTAAAAGACCGCTGTCTGGTTATAAAGCGGCAATCCCTCTTTTCCGATCGCCGCAAGCGCGATCGCCATCGGAGGATGGGAGTGAACCACCCCGTTTACGTCCGCCCGCTCGCGGTAGATAATTCCATGCATGATCGCTTCCCGCGGAGCGTTCTTCTGTCCCTCGAGTTTCTTCCCCGAAAAATCTACCACCAGGATATCCTCTTCCTTGAGCGTGGCGTTCGATATCCAACCCGCCTTGATCAAAAAAGCGTCTTTTCCCGGAATACGAACACTCGCATGACCGAAGTGATCCACCAGCCCCTCGTTCTCCAACACCCGGCTGGCTTTTACCAACCGCCTCTTCAATTCGTCAGTGTCAGCCATTTTTTCCTCCTCAGTGAATTAATAATTGGTAGTGAATCACTTCCTGAGATCCTTCACTGTGTTCAGGATAACAGCAGCACACTAAGTCAATTTGAGCGACAGCAAAGAATCTCGGATGTCGTCACGATCAAGGGGTAATGGGTCTCCACAATAATTTTTTAGCTATCGTAGATGACGACGTCCACCGGTTTGGCCTCTACCATGAGGTCCGGGCAGACGCTGATCCCGACAAGGCAGTTCATCTCGGCCTCGAGATCGACATGGGCCATTTTTGATGGACGGATCGTCGTGTTGCCCAGTCTCCCAGTCTTGCCGTTGATCTCCATCGTCATGAAGATATTGAAGGGACTGGGAATGTCCTCGGGTAAAATGTCAAAAGACTGCAAAACCTGCGACAGGTTTTCCCAGCAACCGTGATCGGGAACCTCGCGGATCGGTCGAGGATACTCGCCCATCCGCCCGAGCTTGGCTTTTCGCTGGTAACTGTCGCCGCTGCACATTCCCTTTTCTAAATCGTGCGTCCCTTCCGTGTAAGTGTCTTCCACGATCTTCATCATCGGACGGTTGAATTTGGAGATCAGATAATCACCCTTAGTAATAAAAAGTTTGCCCTGATTGCCTCGGGTTCTTGAGGCGTCGAGACGCTCTCGTAGATTGTCATGATTAAAAACCACGAAATCGACGATGTTCAGGCCGCTCACTCGAATCCGCTGCCCCTTCTTGACGATACCCCCCCAGCCCGTATTGGGTTCGATCATTTGCCGTGCAATAACGTTCATCGGCTTGCTCCTTATGCCAAGTCTGCTTCTCTTCTTGAGGTTGTCTTTAGCATCGTAAAGCCCTAGGTCCGGATATTCTGCAGGAACCACTCCCCGGGCAGCTCGCGCCCTAGGCCCTGTTCTTTGGCCTTTGCATAGATTTTGCCCGCGACCGCCGCAAATTGTGAGCCCATCCCTTCCGATTGGAAGAAAACGATTTCCCGATCGCTTCCCCGACCAGGTGCATGACCTGACATGACATCGCTTAGCTGATGCACGTGGTCTGGCGGGACAACCGACTCCAATTCCAAAACCTTCTGGTTGCTACCTCCTAAGTGCCTAGGGCGCTGATCTTCTCCGGTTGTAAAATGATGATCTGCAGCCGAGGTCCGGGCCAATACCATGCGATCCACATGTCGATAGGCAGCTGGGCTCATCTCCGCATTGGTGACGGTGCATACACACATCCCCTGCGCCAACAACTCTGGATAGATGACCGGATCAATCGAGTCTGTCATGGCCGCGAGAATATCAGTTCCCTTGGCGGCCGCTTCCGCGGAATCCACCGGGATCACATCTATTTCCAGCTTCTCGCCCATTTCCTGCGCAAATCGCTTCCGGTTCCCCGGGCGCGGACTATAAACTTTTATTTGTTTTATCGACCTGACCAAACAATAGGCCTCGGCGTTGAGCCGCGCCATGGTGCCGGATCCGAGCATTCCGAGTACTCGTGCGTCTTGTCTTGCCGTGTATTGCACCCCAAGGCCGTAGGTGCCGGCAACCCGCAAATGTTGGATGAAGCCATCATTTAAAATCGCTAATAGCTCGCCATTGGTCGCGCTGAACAGAAGAATGATCCCGCCATACAAACCCGGTTCACGCGTATACTTTGTTTCTCTGAGGCGCCCATTAACATCAGGCCAGCTCACCATATCTGACTTGATACGAATCGCCACCATCTGTAGCGCCCGACTACCGCCTTCCATGGAACAGTACCGATACCACAGACGCGGATCACCGGTTGGTATATGAATATTGGATTTGTTCCTGTCGGCCGCTTCCCCATTGCCTATCTCCTTAAGAACCACCGCCAAAGCCTCCATGCATTCATGCATGCCTAGAACGTCGGCCGCCACCTCATTGTTGATCAATAGCGTCAATTGGAGCGCTCCTAGTTGTTTACCGAGAGTCAATTTTCGTAGACTATAATGTCAACAGGCTTTCCGCCCACCGTCGTGTCAGGACATGCGCTGATCCCAATGAGGCAATCGATCTCTGCTTCCAATTCGACATAGGCCGGCTTCGAGGGACGAATTGCCGTGTGGGCGAGCTTTCCCGTCTTTCCGTCGATCTCCATGGTCATGAAGATATTGAAGGGATTTGGAATATCCTCGGGCGCGATGCCCCAAGGCTTCAAAGCCTCAGTGAGATTTTCCCAGCAGCCGTGGTCCGGCACTTCACCGATCGGGCCCTCCTGGTGTTGGTCCAATTTTCCGAGCTTGGCTTTGATCTGGTAGCTGCTTGTGCTGCACATGCCTTTTTCCAGGTCGTGCGTGCCCTCCATGTACGTGTCTTCCACGATTCTGAGCATCGGACGGTTCGCCTTGGAGGCGAGAAAATCCCCTTTGCTGAGAAAAAGCTTATCCTGGCTCGCCTTGGTCCGGTCCTGATCGAACCGATCTCGCAGATTGGCATGGTTAAAAGCCACAAAGTCGACGATGGTCGTTCCGCTGACGCGAATGCGCTCGCCCTTTTTGACCACATAAGCTCGCCCGGTGTTGTTCGGAATCGTCTCCTGTCTGATGATTTTCATAATTTCTCTATCGCCTTCCTGTCGAGGCTATGGGCGGGAGTTCTCCGCTCAATCCGCCTCGTAAACTAAAATGTCGATATCTTTTCCTCCCGCCTGCATGTCCGGGCACGCGCTGATCGCGAGCAAGCAGTCCATTTCCGCAACCATATCCACGTGCGCTGTCTCTTTCGGACGAATGGTCGTGTCCCTCATTTCCCCGGTTTTTCCATCGATTTCCAGGGTCATAAAGATGTTGAACGGGCTGGGAATGTCTTCAGCCGCTACGTTAAACGGCTTTAAGGCTTCCGTTAGATTCTCCCAGCAACCATGGTCCGGCAGTTTCGTAAGATTACGGTGCGCGTAAGGCTTGAGCGCTTCGGGTCCCTGAGCCTCCAGCATTCTCCAGCGTCTGGCGTTACACGTTCCGCGTTGCAGATCGTGGGTGCCCTCTTTATACGTGTCCTCCACGATTTTCAGCATGGGATTGTTGAACTTTGAAACTAGATAATCTCCAGTGCTGATGAAGATTCGCCTGTGGAACGCCTTCGTACGGGACTGATCGAAGCGCTCGCGGACATTCGGATAGGCAAACGGCACGAAATCGACTATCGTTTTGCCGCTCACCCGGATGTGCTGGCCCTGCTTCACAATGTAGGTCCTCCCCGTATTAGAAGGAATCGTATCCTGCTTGATGGTCTTCACTGTAAATACCTCCTAATTTTTTCGCCCGTAGAGTTCCTTGACAAAGCCGCTGTCCTCGAGTTCTTGGACGACGCTGTTGTCGATGAAATCTTCAGGCTTTGCATTTCTGAACTTTGGATCGTTTTCCGCCAGAAGATCGATGGCCAGTTTAACCGCGCTCGGCTTGATGTAAGGGACTTTATCGGTCTTGTCTAAGTAGGTGTAGTAGGCCGCTTCCAGGATTCCCCTGTCGCTCGTCTTCGTGTATTTGCCGAAAACTTTCATCGCCAGTTCTTTGTCGGTGTAATTCAAATGCACCGCTTCAATGGTTATCTTCATAAAATTCCTGACTTCGTCTCGCTGACGTTGGATGTAGCTCTGGGAAACGGCGATCGACGTCTGCGGGTAGTCAAGGCCGATCTGGCCGAGATCGACGAGCTCCTTGAAACCTTCCTTGCGAGCTCTCAAATCCGTTGGCGACGACAGTGGGCCGCCTGAGACCGATCCCGACTTCATTCCGGCCAGGATCTCAGGTATTCCTCCCATCTGCAGGATTGTAACATCCCGTCCCGCTTCGAGGCCCCATTTTCTGAGCGCATAACGAACCGCCGTGTCCGACGATGATCCGAAACGCGACACGCCGACCTTTCTCCCCTTGAGATCCTGTGGCTTGGTAACATCCGGCATCACCATGAAAAAGAAAGTCACCGTGTTATTCGTTGCGCCGATCAAAACAGTATCCGCCCCCTGCAACTTGGCTTGCATGATCGTCGGCGCAGAGGCCGTCGGGATAATGTGAATGTTTCCTCCCAGCATGGCCTGGAGAGCTAGCGAGCTCGATGGAATGTAAATGAGGTCGGCGCTGAGACCGTATTTTTCAAACAGTCGCGCGTCCTTCGCGATCCATATCGGAAAGCTCGACCCGCTGAGGGCGCTGTAAGCGATTTTTAAATTCTTACCAGATGACTGGGAAAAGACCTCCGCGCTCCAAATCGCCACTACAAATACAACGAGTAAGGATCTGAAAAAGAGCTTTTTCATCCTCGTCCATCCTCTAGAAAATATTCCAGATGAATTCCGATTCATCCTTTAGTTTGGTCTTCCCGGATGCCCCGGGCCGAGATCTGAAGGGTCGGTCCTCACATGTACCATTGCGGGGCCTTTAGCGTCTAACGCCCACCGTAACGTGGGCCCTAAATCAGCTGGCCTGAGCACGCTTCGGCCTTGCACTCCGAAACCCGACGCGAGGGCCAGAAAATCGATGCCCTCCATATCGCACCCGGGATAGACACCTTTTTTAAACGCTTCGCCTTTGTAATCCACCAAGGCGGCAACCACCGCTGCGTAGGACCGGTTATCCAGGACAACCACAATGACCGGAAGCTGGCGACGCGCAGCCGTCCACAAGGCGTGGATGCCGAACGAGGCCGCGCCATCGCCGACAACCGCCACCACTCTTTCATTTGGCAAAGCCATTTGCATCCCCACTGCCATGCCGATACCCCAACCCAGGGCTCCGCCATCGTAATAATAGTAGCGACCGGGGCCGGCCGGCGGGTAGTGTTGTTTGACATAGCCGGACGCGCGAACCGCTTCGTCGACGATGATGGTGTTTTTCGGAAGAGCTTCGGCTAAGGCTGCGACGACGCGAGCCGGAGCAATCGGAATTTTTTCCCAGCGGGCTCGCAGGGCGGATTCAGCCTGGCTGCGCACTGCGGCAGCGGCGTCCAGGGTTTTTTGCTTTCGCGTCACAAAATCGTTTTCATACCCTTTGGATTGCTCTTTCAAGCTCTCGCTCAAACAAGAAAGGGACAGCGCCAGCTCCCCGATCACACCCGCGGCCGCAGTCAGGTTCTTGTCGATCTCTGCGGGATCGTCGTCATAATGCACTACGGGGACGCTGGGTCCGACCGGCGGCTGCGAAGGATCGTTGACGAACATCCGGTATCCGGCAATGAAGACGAGATCCGCGCCCGCGACGCTTTTTTTCAGGCTCGGCGGATCCCAGCCGATGAGGCCGCAGACCTGAGGATGGTTTGCGGGAAATCCGACGGGGCTCGCGTAGATCGGGGCTCCCAGGCGCTCCGCGATTTCGGCCAACGGCTTCCAGGCGTCCCTGTTAGAAAGGCCAGGCCCGGCAATGATGACGGGATTTTTGGCCTGGACCAGCAACTCGACGGATTTTCTCACCTCGTCCGGCGCCGGCGCGATCGAGCGGTCGCCAGTCGGCCGGTAGCTTTGCCACGAGAAGGCGATCTCCTCTTCGAGTACGTCCTTCGGTAGCGAGAGGAATACGGGTCCACGCGGAGGCCGACGGGCAATGCTGAAAGCGCGGCGCAACACGGTGGGCAGTTCCAATGCGTTAGAGATCTCCCAGCTCCATTTCACCACTCGGCGCGACATTTCCACCGTGTCACCTGCGAGCGGCGGATCCTGAGCCAGCAGCCGCTTAGACTGTTGCCCCGCCATGACTACCATTGGCGTGCGGTCCCGCATAGCGTTATACAGCGATCCCAATGCGTTCGCGGTGCCGGGCGCCGCATGAATGCTGACCACGGAGGGTTGGCCGGTGGCTCGCGCATAACCGTCAGCCATCGCAACGACGGCGCTTTCATGGAGTCCCAGAACATACTCTAGGTCGGGGTACCTCATGAGGGCATCCAGAAAAGGAGTTTCCGTGCTGCCGGGATTGCCGAAGATGCATCGGACCCCTTCTGCACGCAACACGTCGAAAATCACACTACTAGCGGAAATCTTGTTCATGAGTTATCTCATCATGCATCGGTGCCTAAGAGTTACGAAGTTGCATCCGAAACGAGCTGCCAGATCCGGTCCTGAGTCAGGGGGAACTCCCGGATCCGGACGCCAAAGCTTAAAAGGGCATTCCTCAATCGCGTTCGCAACGGCAGCTGGAGCCCCGATGGTGCCCAGTTCACGTGCGCCTCTGACGCCAATAGGATTGAGTTTCGAAGGAATCTCCAGATGTTCGATATGGACAGATGGGACCTCACAAGCCGTAGGCAACAAATAAGTAAGATAAGACGTCGTAAGCAATTGCCCCTCCTGGTCGTACTGGAGATTTTCTGCCTCTTTACGGCTGCTCCGAAGTGCCTGTTTCCCACTTTCCTTTGTTTTTCTGTATGAATTTCAGCACCGCCATCACGATGTTCTGGTAACCCGTGCAGCGGCAGAGGTTACCTGAGATTGCCTTACGGATCTCTTCTTCGCTTGGGTCAGGGCGGTTCCGGAGAAAGGGCACCAGGGTCAAAAGAAACCCGGGTGTACAATAGCCACACTGAAGGGCGTGGCATTCCCAAAAACTTTCCTGCAAAGGGTGAAGCTGATTACCCTGGCTAAGTCCCTCAACCGTTGTAATTTCAGCTCCGTCAGCCTGAACGGCAAACATCAGGCAGGAACGAACCGATTGACCGTCAAATAGTATTGTGCAGGCACCGCAGGCCCCATGCTCACATCCGATATGAGTTCCTGTCAGGTCGAGTTCTTCCCTTAGAAAGTCCGCAAGGTTTTGACGGACTTTGGCATTTCTCTGGAAAACTTTCCCATTAACTTTTACCGATATTTTCTTCTTGATCGGCACGAATTAAGAAACCTCCTTCATTTTCATATACGAAGATCATCAGTCGCGAATATTTTGCACGAACCACTCGGTAGGTATCTCTCTGCATTTGGCGATAACTTCTCCTGCCGAACGTAGTTTTAAAGAACCGGCAAAGTACTTCTTGTCCAAATTAAGCGTTGGCACTTCAGAATCCGGGAGGCGCTGATGGCCCACTTTCTCGGCAGCAAGATCTTTCAGTCTCGCAATCTGCTCCTCCCTTTAACAACCACACTGAAATAGCCTGTACTCATGATGGCCGATGCCATGATCGTCGTCGCCTCCAGGCCTGGTGCTGCTGGTTATTTTAATTCTGGCTTTCTGGTTCAATAAGAAAATCGAGTTGCCAAGAATCAGTTGGTTACATCTTGTACGAACCACTCCAGCGGGAGCGATCGACCTAAGCCTCGTCGCTTGGCTTCCTCATAAACCTTCAGGCCCACGGCGGCGAATTGCACACCGGTTCCTTCGCTCCTGAAACAGGTAATTTGCTCGTCGTTATCACGCCCTTTCACTTTTCCTAGGAGCACATCGGGCAATCTGAAGATTTTCTCCTCACCTGTCCAGGTTAATTCCTGCTGCCACATTTCAGGATGAGAACCGCCGCAAAATCGTCGCAAAAACTCCCGATCATAGGGAATCGTTAAAAGATTATCACACGGTGATCCTTGCACGCCGGGAGGACTGACGTACAGGACGTGCCTGTCCAGACGGCCATAGCCAGCCTCGTCCAGTTCCTGAATTTTCATCAGCGTCAGGTGCATGCCCTTCTCAAGCCACTCGCCTCGGATTACCGGCCTAAGTGAATTGGTGCAGCCTACAATCATGTCAGAGCCGCGCACTGCTTCTTCAGCGCTATTCATAGCCGCCACTTCGATCCCGATCTGATCAGCCAGTTGCATTGTGAACCTCTGTCGATGCTCAGGATTGGGGCTATAGACCTTTATCCTGCGGATCGGGCGAATCATGCTATAAAGAAAAGCATGAGTCCAAGCCATTCCGCCGGATCCCACAAGGCCAAGAATACTTGCATCCTCTCTGGCCATACACCGTGCCGCGAGGGCATCTGTGGCAGCAACGCGCATGTGTTGAATATGGCCGTCCTGCAGAACCGCCAGCAACGCGCCGTCCTGAGCACTAAAGAGGAGAATGAGGCCCATGAATCGACCAGGATAGACGCAATACCAATCCTCCCTTTCCTCGCCATGGACCCAGCGGGGCGTGGATATATCGGATTTAATTCGGATCGCGACCACCTTCATACCTCGAATACCACCCTCCATGGTGCAGTATCGGTACGAGACATTCGCATCTTCGCCGGGAACATGGATATTGGTTTTCGTCCGGTTTACCCCCGCCCCCAACCCCTCCTCCCTGAAGGCACTTTCCAGGACTTGTAGGCAGGCTTCCGGCGTAAGGACTTCTTCCGCCACATGCCGGTCAATCAAAAGGACATCTCTTTTTCCGAGCGCCGCTTCGTGTTCGGGGTGAAGAGCAGGATAAACCTTAGGATAAGTCCACTTCATATTTCTCCTTCTTTTTTGCCGATTACTTTACTGTCGGCTTGCCAGCCATGCGAGCCTAAATAGGACAGTTCCTCAGGCCCAATTCGCTGCGGGATGGCTCGCCTACTTCAGAAGAATGTCTCTGAGCTTGGTTATCATCGTAGGCTCTAGAGAAAAAAGTTCGTCAACGTTCTGTTTCAGTTCCTCCCCTGCTATGGGATCAACGTCCAGCTTCGACTTTTTTGCCTCAGCCAGGAATTCCGGATCACTCATGGTATCTTGAAATGCCTTGCGCAGAATCTGCACGCGCTCCTTGGGCGTACTAGGAGGCAGGACAAAGCTACGAATGACCGTTCCCGGCACCTCCACGCCTGCCTGAAGCAATCTGCGTGAAGAATCGCTCTTAGCCAAATTTCTGGCGAGCGGCACGTTCGGCAGATCCCCGTAAGCCGTCGGCGCCGCCTGAAGGACCACAACGACCTCGCCGGATTCCAGTTTTTGCTGCCAGGCGATTTTCATCCCGCCCCATTCCCAACAACCCGCATCAAGTTCACCGGAATCAATAGCAAGGCGAACGTCTGAAGTTCCCTTGTAGCCAGAAACGAGCTGAACAGGGAGACCAAGAGCTACTTGGAAAATTCTAATGGCATTTTCGATGGTACCCCCACGTCCTGTTCCACCGATCTTGAGGGGCGCCCTAGAAGCCATCCACTCTACCACCGTACTCACGCCTTTTTCTCTGGGCACAGCGCAGGCCACATAATCCTTCGATGGAGCGCCGATGTATTCGAACTTACGCGCGTCGAAATTAATCCCCTCCTGTCCCAGGATCTGAGTCAAGAAATAGCTACCGACGAAATGACCGACGGTGAGCCCATCGGGCTTGGCGACATTATAAACATGATTCGCCGCAATAATACTGCCAGCGCCTGTCATATTTTCCACAACCACGGTCGGCTTACCCGGAATGTGTTTTGCCAGATGTCGCGCAATAACACGGGCATAGGTATCAAACCCACCCCCAGCCGCGAGGCCTACGATAATCCGTATTGGTTTGTCCTTATAAAACGGCTCTTGCGCCGATGTTCGCGTCGTGGCAGCAAAGACGCATCCGACAACCGTGACCGCTAAGAAGCGCCGCATGGCGTATCCCCGAACACCGATCAATCGCGAATATCCTGTACAAACCACTCCGTCGGCAACTCCCGTCCGATTCCTTCCTCCCTGGCCAGACGGTAAACCATGCCACCGACAGAAGCGAATTGCAGCCCTTGAGTTCCACTGTTGACAAAGGAAGTGATCTGATTCGGTGAAGTCCGTCCCACCACCTTATCTGTTAATAAATCGAGCAGGGTAGGATATTTTTCGGTATTGATCTTCACTCGAGACTGAGGGATCCGCGCCAACTCTTCCGGTTGGCCGGCGGCATAGCCAGCGAAATGAAATGGCCGGAAACCTGCCTCTTGCTGAATGGGGGGCAGAGTGAAATCTCCCAAGCGTATAACTATATCGCAGCGCTTATACACCTCATCTGTCGCAAACTCTCTGATGTCGAGGCTCGTCAGGTGCACCCCGGGCTCAATCCACTCCGGTCTTGAGAGGTTGGGAACGATGGAATCCGTGCAAGTTGCTACAATGTCCGATCCTCGAACCACATGCTCGGGGTCACTCAAAGCCTCAACCGGAATTCCGAGAAGGCTACTCATTTCCGCAGCGTACTTCTCGCGTCGCTCACTCGAACGACTGTAAACCTTCACCCGCTTCAGCGGCTGAACCTCAGCAAAGGCCCTGAGATAGGTGCGCGCCATCCCCCCGGAACCGATGATTCCCACGACGTTCGCGTCCTTTCGGGCCAGATATTTTACCCCCAACCCGGCGCATGCGCCGACCCTCATGTGCTGAAGGACTCCGTCGTTGATGATGGCCAGGGGCTCGCCATTTTTAGTGCTGAAAAGCATAATGAGGCCGCAAAAAGTCCCTGGCTGGATACAATATTTCAGCTCATTATTTCCCTCAGGCCAACAAACGATATCGGATTTCAGCCGCGTCGCGAAAACCCCATAGGTCCGGCATGCACCTTCCATACTTCCCCAGCGAAAGTAGCCGTCCGGTCGGTCGCAGGGCGCCCAAACGTCAATTCTTGGACGATGGACAGCATTACCCGCGACCAGATCCTGGTAGCCCACCTCCAGGGCCTCCAGGCAGGTCTTCATATCGAGGAGCTTTTCAACGTCGGTGTTATTTAAAAATAGCATTTCTACCCTCCTAGTTGTTCATGCGTGAGAATCGGGATTGAATAAGTTCTTTTAGAGTCTACACGTCCTTCATGGGCCAAAGCACATCATAATGATCACAAGCCAGGGTCAGGCGAAGACGGGTGATTGGTCTCTTTGCGGCAATGAAAAGCTAGGGTTCCCAGTTGGCCAGATCTTTGTTGACTTTTCGGGCGATACTGAAATCAAAAACTCCGGGGTTTATGGATTTCTCCACTTTAAGCTCTTTCCCCGCCATTTCGAGGATATCTTTCTGCTCCTTCTCTGAGAGAACACCATCGTCAGTAAAGTAACCGATGGTTAAGTCATAGACCTGCTCGGCTAGAATTTTGTCCTTCAGGTTGGAAAACGCCCGCATGAAATCCACGGCGAAAGCCTTGTCCTGCTTCATGACTCTCAGACCTTTAAGGCCAATACGCACTAACGCTTCGACGACCTTCGGCTCGCGGTTCAGAGCTGCACTATGGATGCCGAGACCACCAAAAGAAGTTGGCAGGTAGTCACCTATAAAGCCCAAACTCTTAAGACCTGCAGCTTCGGCAAGAAAATTAGCTGGCACTGTGAGAGGAGCAGCCTCGATTGAGCCAGCTTTTAAGGCAGCCAACCGTGTTTCCGTGGAGCCGATAGAAATGATAGTGACGTCACGGGGATCAACGCCTTTTGCCTTAATCATCGCTCTGATTCCTAAGTCAGCCGAGCTCCCGACTCGAGCCACGCCAATTCGCTTGCCTTTCAGATCAGAAATTCGTTTGATCTCAGGCTTCACCATTAAAACCATGATCGCTATCCCCGAGCCAACCCACAGGACCTTCGCGGATATTCCACTCACACCGGCACGTATAGCTGATGTCGACGCGCTCGAGTAAAGGATATCTTCACTTGCGATAGCCATATCAATTGCCGGCCCGGACATTTTGATGAACTCGGGGTTCAATCCTTCGTCCTTAAAGTATCCCCTTTGCTTAGCCAACTGATAAGGGAGCTGCTCCATAGTGAACGTAGTAAATCCAATCCTGACCTTTTTTGGTTCAGCTCCTACGACGAGCGAGCTGGTAAAGAGTACAGATACCAAAGTTACGACAGAAACAATTTTCGCAATTCCTCTAAGAGAAAAAATCACTGGATTCGTCCTTTTCTGCTAGCCCATCTTTCTCCGGTCAACGCTCATGGCAGTACCCGAGAGAAATCACAGTCAGGCTGACTGTTCACCAATACTACGGGCGATATCTGGAAAACAGTAAGCAGGGGCCTCTTTTCCTAAACCCCGCTCCTTTGCCATTTCATACACACGTCCCGCCACTGAAGTAAATTGAATACCAAGGCCAGGCGTGTTATCGAAACAAGTTATCTGATCGTCGCCGGTACGGCCGCGATGTCTTCCCGCCACGAAATCGGTAAGCTCACGAACGCTTTCCCAGTCGATGTTCATAGCATCTCCTGGAGGATGACCTTTTACATAATCCAGCGTAATCCCCTCGGGAACCCGCGTTCCTTTCCTCGCCTGTGCAATGTAATACATGACTCTAGCCTCTGCTTTAGAGTTCAGAGCAATCAGGTCACAACGCGCAAAAGCTTCTGCGCCGATCTCTAGGTGTCGAACAGACGTAATGTGCATGCCCTTCTCTAGCCATGCAGCATCTATAATTGGGTGTATGGCATTACTCGCCAGAACGAGGATATCCACGTCCCTGACCGCAAGCTCGGGATCATCAACCGGGAAGCTTTCTAAATCAAATTTCTCAGTTATCTCTCGGGCAAGCCGCGACCTATGTTCTGAAGTGGGGCTATACACCTTTACCGATGTCAGCTTCCGCACGAGGTAAAGAGCTTCGATGTGGGCTTTTGCCATAAAGCCTGATCCCAGCACACCGACTTTACAGGCGTCACGCCTTGCCAAGTAACGAGCTGCTAGACCTGCTGTCCCACCTACCCGTAGATTCCTTATGCGACCCTCACTCAGCACGCAAAGTAGGTCGCCGCTTTGTATATCAAAAAGGAGGATCAGTCCTCGGGTAACGCTGATTGGACCTTTCGATTCCGGAGTTCTCTCTCTTCGGATTTCGCCGCCCACCTCGGGCCAATGCATGAGATCCGTTAGGAACCGGATCGAGGCGTACTTACGTGTGGCGCCGGACATCGTCTTGAGCATGTGATAGCTAGGAAGCGACGACTCCAGCTGGCTCGTAGCTTCACACGGCGTCAAAAGATCGCTCCGTGGGCTGTTAATTGCTTCCCCAACGCTCAAATCCCTGTAAGCCTCTTCAAGAGCGGTCAGACACGTATCCATATTAAGAACTGCTTCGATGTCCTTGTTATCAAGTACCCAGACCATTTGCTGTCTCCCTTTTTCAACACTCAGCTAAACCACCGCTGCCAAACACCGCCTTATCTGTAAAGGCTCTCGACAAATCCGCTCTTCTCCAGTTCCCGCAGAATACTATTGTCAATAAGCTTTTCCGCTGCGAGATGCCTAGCCTTCAGATCTCTCTCAGCCACGCCATCAATTACCGCTTTCACGCCAGCGGCACTTACCAATGGTAGTTTTCGGTAGTATTCCGTGGCAAAGAGATCGTACATGTCGCTCAGCACTTCCCTATCTCTCCCAGCATCCAAGGCGAGGTATTTTGCCATGACTTTTGCGACCGTATCTTTATTAGAGCTATTCTTAAAAAAGGCAAAGGATTCTACGAGAGCACGTAAGAAATTCCGGACGATACCCCGGTTTTCCCTATAATAACCGCGGCTGACTACGATCGCGTCGTTAACATATGGGATCCCCAAGTCCTTGATACTCAGTAACTTATGAATCCCCAAATCCTTGTACTTTTGATCGACGGGCGGTGTTACCACGGTCGCATGAATAGCACCATTGACGATTGCGCTGGCGCGCATTCTATCGGTTCCGGCTTGGACTATAATCACGTCCTTTGCAGGATCGAGTCCCATTTTCTTTACCATGGCAACCACCGCATAGTGGGAGGAGCCACCAAATCTGCTAATTCCAATTTTCTTGCCTCTAAGGTCCAACGTCGTTCTGATGTTCTTATCGGCTATAAGGTCGAAAAGCATTCCGTCGTACATGCTACCAACCATGACCAAATCGACCCCACCAGCTGCAGCGCTGACGATTGCCGCAGCGCCCGTGACGGCGATTTGTACGTCGTTATTTATAAGCGCTTGAATATTTGTCGCACCGCTCCCAACAAAAACAAGCTCCACATCCAATCCGTTTCGCTCAAACATGCCCGCTTCTCTGGCAATCCAAATCGCCGAGTAACTCTGGCTAACCGCCGCGTAGCTAGCGGTGATCGCATGCGGTCGCAGGGAAGGATAACTACGCTCTCGTTCCGAGGCCGACCAAGCCGCCGAAACACTCAAAATGACCACTGAAAAGATGAATGGCAACGCTCTAATCGTATTTGTTTTCATAGGTCACCAAGTCCAAATAAATATCCCGTCCAGCAAATCTTTTTAGCGTACACCCAAGATCTGCATGTATTCCCGTGCATCGTTCTCTGTATCCTCCTCATCAGGACTGATGACTTGCCGTTTGAAGCCCCTGAACAATCTTGACGGATCGGGTTCTACGTCTGATCGCGCTGGAACACGCTTTAAATCTCGCAGAATTCTCTGAGCTTCTTGTGATAAAACAAAGTCCGTTAGCAGACGAGCAGCGTTAGGGTGACGTGCCTTGGCTGCGACCATTATAGGATTCATCGTCACCACAACGGGTTCAAGAGCCACCCAATCGACAGGGGCCCCTCTCGTGGCGAAGGCCTGAACCATATAGTTATAAGTAATGAGAATTGGAAACTCTCCCGCCGCTGCGAGCTGCAGCCTGATGGTGTTACCCCTTTGAACAATAGGTTTCTGAGCTGCAAGTTTTCCCAAGTATTCCAAAGCCTTTGTCTGTCCCCAAGCGCGTCTCAGACCTATTTGCAAGGCGTGGCCCGTCGAATCTAGAGAAAGCTTTCCCATCCATTTGGGGTTCAGTAAATCCTGGTAGGTTTTAGGTGTCTCGCTCGCATGAACCATCCTTGTATTGAACCCTAATACCATAGGACTGATGTACATCGCAGTCCAATAACCTTTCGGGTCCTTTAGATCATTTCCATACAATCTTTGCTCCGGCGAAACATATGGAGCCAAAAGTCCTTTCGTCTTCATGGGGGGAACCATAATTCCACTGCCCATAACAAGGTCGAAATCGCGTTTTCCAGCCCGGTCCTCTAATAAAATGCGACTCAATAATGCAGAAGAACCGATTCGGTAGATGAAGACGTCAAGAAAAGGATATTTCTTTTTAAACTCCGTTAAGATCCTTTGAATCTCGTCTAGAGTCATTGTTGAGTAAACTGTTACGTTCCCTTCCCTCCTAGCTCCAGCTACCAGTTTATTGGTATCTTCTCCCGCGAGCCCCAACCGGTGTAGGCCTAACACATTCCAGAGGAAGAGTAGAAAGAAGAGTTTTTTGCTCATTTATAAGCCCGTGCCTTTTTGCTCCATTCGCAAACCCGTAATTCTCCAAAAGGGCTCTTACTTTATCCACGTGGACCTATCTAGCAGATTTGTATTGGAATTGAACGACCAGGATTTCTCCGAGCGTGTCGTAATTTCCTTCCAACCCTCCGATACCTTTAAGATCTCTCTCCAGGCTAGACTCACCGGAAAATCGAAGAGACCCAGTGAGGAAGCTCCCACCACCACTTTCTTAAGATCCAGTTTTGCCGACTGTTGTAATGCTTGATCTACAGCCAGAAACAGTAAGCCCGATATAAAACAGAGGAATTTTTTTTCATCGCAGCCTCCTCTCAAGAGAAAGCACGAAAGGCAATTTTCACGGATAGAGAGAATCGATAAACTTGCTTTCGTCGATCTTTCTAACAAAACGATCATTGATAAACCGTCCGGGATCGATTGGCTCCCTGGAATATTGACCCAAGGCCACCTTGATTCCTTCCACCGACGGATAGGGTTTCTTGTGTAATAGGCCAGCGACTTCACTTTGCGCGTCTTCTAAAAGTTCCCGATCCTTCACCTGATCCATCCTTAAATATCTGGCCATGATTTGGATCGTTTTCTCCTTCTCTATCTTGGCATCACGGATTCCAGCTATATAGGCTTTAACGAGAGCTTCGATCAAAGCCTCATTTTTCTCGATGAAACTCTTTCTCGCGACTATATTTTGCTGAGGGAAGAGAAGACCCAACCTTTTCATATCCAAAAGCACGTTGAAGCCGAGCTTCCTGGCCGCCCCCGTAAAGGGCGCAGCGAATAGGGACCCATCGACAGCCCCTGACCTTAGAGCCGTAAAACGGTCTGTCTGTCCTCCGACCTGCATAATCGTCACTCTTGATTTCTCGGGATCGAGCCCGACTTTTTTCAGGGCCATTCTGAGACCAATTTCACTCGCGGTGCCGAACCTACTGATTCCCAATTTCTTGCCCTCAAGCTGTTCCGGTCTCTGGATTGACGACTTGACGACTAACTGGTAGGGAAAGGTATTATCGGGGTTGCGACAGTCACCAAATCTGCACCCCCCAGACCTGCCTGCACAAAAACTCCCCCCACGAAAACGACGCTCAGTTCGCCTGCCAGCGTAGCTTGAAGCATCGTACTGCCGCCCGAGAAGGTGATGAGCTCTAGATCGATCCCCTGCTCTTTGAATCGACCAAGCTCCTTGGCAACCCAAACGGCAATGTATTCATTAGTCAATCCGGCGATCCCGATCCTCAGCTTCATAGCGGCCGAGCCCGAACGGGAAAAAACAAGCGCTAACGACAAAAGCCCAAGCACCACAAACGCTTTCCTAAACACTTTCACCGTAACCCCTCCACCCATTTCACCATTGGGCGCGGGCATAAGCTTGTTTGCCTTCATCGACAAGATCAAACTTACATAAGCTTCTGTGGCCCGCTATCGCATCGATGATTGCTTGACCTAACGCCGACCAAAATATTGATCCATGCGGCTCTCCACGCCCTCTCTGGCGAGCGCCTCTTCAAACCGCTGTCTTATCTGAGGATCCTCATCCTCGTACTCGATCTGGTGTCCACCCTCGCGGTAGTCTTTCAGCATTTCCTCGTTTTGAGCCAGCGGAAGATAGTGCTTTTGGCTTCCCCACCGCATCGCAAGATAGCGAGCAGAAGTCTTTCCCACATTGAAATGCTGGTGCCACCACATCTCCGGCGGGACCACGATACTACCGGGCTTCCAGTCGAACCGCAGCTTCTCGCCGCCATCCGGCCACATCAGCGTATAGCCTTTGCCAGTAAGGATCAGGATGTGAGCTCCGGGCCCATGCCGATGGCCCTTCTTGTAGGCCCCGACCCCGAACTCCGAGGTGTGTGCGCACATCGTATTGTCCGAAAGCTCGAAGTACATGCTGGTTCCTCCACCGCCTCTCTCCTTCCACTCTTGCAATTTGAAACTGACTACATCGGGTATGAAATTGCTTTCCCAAATCCGGCCCGGATACAGCTTGCCTTTGGCACTAAAATAGTCAGGCGACGGCTCGTAGCGGTCCTTAAAAACAAACGGATTGTCAAAGACAAATTCCAGGTTGTGATAGAGATTCATGACCAGCGGCGCGGAGGTGACTGCGAGGAAACGGGCGGGAGCATCGCCCTCTCCGTTGTGCAGCTGGTGCCACGCATTCAGCGGTGGCGAAAACAGGCTACCCTCCTGCCATTCGAAGGTTTGCTTGGCGGAACCATCTACCCACACGGTGGTAGCCCCACGGCCTTTCAAGATGAAGATCATCTCCTCATAAATATGCCGCTCGGGTTTTAAATTCTTTCCGGGCGGAATTTCACAAACGTACGCATCGTTGCCCTCGCCACTCCCGGTCAGGTTGATCAGGGCCCCTCTTCCGCCTTTGTCCTGCCAAGGCTCGAGCACGAGCGTATTCACATCCTCGACACGGTAGCCCTCGATAACCGGGACCCCCTGAGAGTGTGCCCACTCCTTATAGAAGTTACTTTTTTTCATGTCTTCGCCGTGCACAGTTTTATCGTCCATCAGCAACCTCACATGTAAATCTCAATTCCAATCTTGCCCTTCACCCAGTCATGCGGCCTGAAATCCCATCTTAGCTGGGCGTACATTCGCCCTCTTAGATTTCATTGCCCAAAAGCAGAGGGTTAGGCTTCTCTACAAGTACCAGCACTTTGATATCCCACATATCTACGCCTTGGGGCTTAAATATTGTGAGCACCTGATGAGACGATTGCCCTGTACCGGTATTTAACCAGCTTTTCCGGATAAAAAGTGGACCTAGTTTCGATAGTGCTGGTAGACGCCCTCGTAGACCCGGCAGAACATTTCGGCCCACATCAGGGCGCAGTATTCCATTCCGAACCCGGCGCGTTCTTGAAGCGGCTCATAATTCAAGATCTTGACTAACAGCTGCTTGTTGATTTCGCCGTGGTCGATGTCGACCTCGCCGTGCAAAGACAAATAGTAGAGATCCTTTTCCGTGAGGTTATACGGCGGTTTCTTAAGACACCGGCACATCTTGGAAAAGACGGTCGAGCCCTGCGCTTTCTCGTTAAGCATCACGGCGCAGATCTCGTGAATCGTTCCTTCGAAAATCGTCCGAACATACATGTCGATGGCGCCTCGAGCGTCCGGAATCAACTGGTTTTCGGTCATGTCCGTCCGTGTAACACCCAGGGCCTTTCCCAAAGCCTCCATCGTCCGGATGTGACCGCCCGGGCCCGGATAAGACAATTCTTCCCCGATGCGCTGGGTAAAAATATCTTCAACATCGGCGTGGCGCTTACAGAGGCTGCCGAAGCGATGGTACAGGCAAGAAATCGAAGAGTTGATCTCGAGGGCGAAGGCGTACCAATTTTTCGCCCACCCTTGCAAAACTTTCAACGGCAAGGTGCCGGCAGTCAGCTCCTTGATAAAATCTCCTTCCAACACTTTTTTCTGGATCAGGTCTTCGATCTTGTGTTCCAACTCATCTGCGAATTTTTGTGGATTCTCAATCACACGCCCCATAGAATTTTCCTCCTTAAAGCTCTGACTGTTTGACAAATTGCGTATGGATTTTTCACGGAATCTGCAACGACTGACCTCGCCTCTCTTCCCGGTGGAGACCGAGGGCATCGAGAACCGGCCGGTCACTGACGGAAAAAAGGATGGCCTCTTCACTCGCGGACTCATTGGCGTGCTCATGCCATGCCCAATTCGGCAAAACCAAAAAGTCTCGCTCCTTCCAATCGAATGGCTCCCCATTGATCAGGCTGCGCCCTCGTCCACGCACCACAAAATAGACAACACTCGAAGTGTGACGATGGGCGCTGGTGCGGACTCCCGGCCGTAAGAGTTGAATGCAGCAGGAAATGGAAGCCATGACGGGTCCACCCGTGAAAGGATTGCGGTATTCGAGCGCTACGTCGTCGAACGGGCTTGTCTCTGCATCGGCGAGCTGCCTCAACGCATTGAGTGTCGGTCCCCACCGGTAGACCAGCAGAGGCGAGCTTTCCCGCGCCGGCGGCTTCTGCCAGCTTGGACTCAGCAGACCGCTGCCGTACATCTTGAGCGAGTTTTCGGTCGGCTTCTTCTGCTCTTGTTTCCACCCTTTGAACTGCTCGAAAAAGGAAACGTCCAGGAGGTTAACCAACGGTACGTCCAAAGCGTCCATCCAGATCACCGGCTCGTTCGATTCATTGCCATGGTCGTGGGTCAGCCAACTCGGCGTCAGGACGAGATCTCCCGGCTCGACGTAGACCTTTTCCCCTTCGACGGTCGTATACGCGCCGTGTCCTTCGATAATGAAGCGAAGCGCATCCGGTGTGTGGCGATGGGCGTAGGCGATTTCTCCCGGCAGTATCATTTGCACCCCGGCGATAAGCGTGTGCGTCGTTCCGTATTTGCCGCCGAGCCCGGGGTTGAGCAGGCTCAAAGCTCTTCTCTCCGCTCTTCCTTCGGCGGTGTCCACCAACTCGCCCGCCCGCTGAAGAAGATCGTTGAGAGTTTCCCACTTCCATACAAACGGCTTTACGGCGGGTTGCGGCTCATTGGGATGCGCGCGATCGACCACCGTCCAAAACGGCACGATGTTTTCCTTGGTCGCATCCCGTTCCAAATTTTTTAGCGCCGTAGAGGACGGAGCCGTTTCGTGTTTCATAGAGAACTCGCTATACGATGTGCCGAGTTACTTGAGAATATCCATCAGCTTGGTCACTAGATCGGGGGGCAGTTTGAAAAAGCCGTTGATGATCTTTTCGACCTCGCTTCCTGCGATGGGATCGACGTCCAGCCGACTCTTCTCCATCTCCGCCTTGAACTCCGGGTCTTTCATGGTTTCTTGAAAGGCACTGCGCAAGATCTCCACTCTTTCCTTAGGCGTACCGGGGGGCAGCACGTAAAGCCGGAGAACTTGGTATTGCTCATGGATGCCAACTTGGATGAGCCTGCGCGCTTCTTCGGTCTTAGCGAGGCTGATGGCCAAGGGAACCTTGGGGAGATCCGGGAGCGGCGCAGGTGTCGGCTGTAGAACCACCACGACCTCGCCTGCGTCCAACGCCTTGCGCCAAGTGGAACCAACCGAGTTCCAGTCCCAACAGGCCCCGGCTATTTCTCCGGATTCGACCGCTAATCGAATATCAGAAGTGCCCTTGTATCCCGAGACCACCTGAATCGGCAGATTGATAGTGGCTTTGAGGATTTTGGGAACATCGTCGGTGGTATTTCCGGGTGAAAGGCCACCGAGTTTAACCGGCTCTTTAGCAGCCATCCACTTGTCGATGCTGGTTATACCACTAGCCTTGCTGAAAACGCATACCGGCGGATTTTGTGCCGGAACGCCAAGAAAAATGTATTTCCTGGCATCGAACTCGATCCCTGGTTTATTGAAAACCTGGTTCATGATGAGGCCGCCGGCAAAGGTACCGATCGTCAGTCCATCAGGTTTGGCAGCTTTATAGACGTGATTAGCTGCAATCTGGCTGCCCGCCCCGGTCATATTTTCGACGATGATAGAAGGATTGCCGGGAACGTGCTTAGCAATATGACGACCGACGATACGGGCATTGGTATCGAAGCCCCCGCCAGCTGCAAAACCGACGACCAAGCGAATCGCCTTCCCTTTATAGAAGGGCTCCTGTGCCAAGGCATAACTCGAGCCGAGCGCGAGGATCACTGCGACTACTAGCGCAGGGAGCAGCGAAGAAGTTTTCGTATTCACGTCAATCCTCCTTGAAGAAATCTTTTGACCTAAGCACCTCAGTTTTTGTCCAGGCGTCTTACCAACCCCAGCAGCGCGGCGACTCCCAGACAGATATCCTCGATGCTGCTTTCTTCCTCCGGGCAATGGCTGCGTCCTTCTTTACAACGTATGAAGATCATCCCCGCCGGCACGATGCGCGCGAGCTGGTTGGCGTCATGGCCCGCCATGCTGACGAGCTCGACGGGCTCAAGGCCCAAGTCCCTCAGAGCAGCCGTAGCTTGCTCACGGATAAGCGGCGGGACTTCTATGGGCAGTTCGGCGGTGATCTGCGTAATTTCCAGGTTCAGACCTCGCGTCAAGGCTATCGCCCTTGCGCGCTCTGCGCTCTCTTTGCAAACGAGCTCGAGCTTGCCGGCAGAGGGGCTGCGGATATCTGAAATGAATTCGACCCGATCAGGCACAACGTTGGTCGCGTTTGGCCAGACTGAGATCCTCGCAACTGTGCCGACCAGAGGGGTATCGGCTTCCCTTCGACAGCGCGTTTCAATATCCAGAACGGACTCGCAGGCGCCCGCCAGCGCATCTTTGCGCAGTCCCATCGGCATCGTGCCGGCGTGGTCCGCCCGTCCAGACCAGGTAAAACGATGGCGGCGAAAACCCGTCAGTGCGCTGACCGTGCCTACCGCCTTCCCCATCCGTTCGAGATGGGGAGCCTGCTCGATATGCAGTTCAAGATAAACCGAGATGTCATCGGGGCTACGGCAAGCCTGTCGTATATTGTTTGTGTCATAGCCGCTGGCCGTAAGCGCAGCGCCGAGGGTTTGCCCGCTGGGATTCTTTTGTTGAAGCAAATGATCGTCCAGCACGCCGGCCATGGCGCGGCTGCCGACGGCAGAAACGCCAAAATCCGTAGGCTCTTCAGCAAAGAAACTGACGATTTCCAGCGGGTGGGCGAGGATAGTTTTAGATTCCTCCAAACAACGGGCGAGCTCGATGGAGCCGAGAACGCCCACCATCCCATCAAAGCGCCCGCCGCCGTCCACGCTATCGATGTGCGAACCGAGCATGATGCTGGGAAGGTTTTCTTTCCCCTGCCTCTTGCCACTCACATTGCCGACCGCATCGACACGGACTTCCAATCCGGCCGATTTCATCCGCTCTGCGGTCCACTGACGGGCACTCTCATACCAGGGGGTGAAAGGACGCCGGGTAAAGCCGGGTCGGGAAGGATCCCGGAACCGAGCGAGAGTTTCAACGTCGTCGGCAACGCGACCGGCATCGGGAAAAGGGCGGCTCCTCATTATCCGCCTCAATTACTTGCTGAAATACTCCGGCCATCGTTGCATGACTTTTTCTAAGACCTCTCGTGGAGCACGAGCCCGCTCGTAGTGTTCCGCAGACTTCCCCGGCTCCTTCAGGGCAATCAAGGCCCACTTGGCCACCGTCCGATTTTCCTTCACCGGGTCGACGCGATCGGCCCTGACGCGGGGAACAACCACGATATCGCGGTCGGCGCGTAAACGGGTCGCCATGGCCCAGTCCACATCCGCGGGATTAAAAATATCGATGTCATCATCAACCACAACGACATGCTTGATGATGTTGGCGTGCGCAAAAGCCGCGAAGACCGCACGCTGGCCCTCTCCAGGTGGCGGATTATGCAACGCCACGATGCAGTGCATGCGACCTCCCCCTCCCAAGGTGACGTGGACATTGCGGACGCTCGGAACAGCCGCGCGAATAGCGCGGAACAAAGTCGCTTCGATCATAACCGCGCCGATGAGCATGTGCTCCGGCACCCGGCTCGCCGCGATGGTGTGAAAAACGAAATTCCGTCGATGGGTAACGGACCGCACACGGGCGAGGGGACTCGGCCCGTAATCCTCATAGAGGCCGTGAAACTCGGAAACCAGGCCTTCATCGTGAAGATCGTTAGGGTAAAACGCAGCTTCGACAACCACCTCTGCCAATGCCGGCACGTGGATCTGGACCGTTTTCCCGCGCGCAATCTTCAATGGCTCGCCTAACAGCCCGCCCGCGATGGCCAGCTCGTCTTCGCCGTAGCCCACGTACGCATTCGACGCCAACATGACAGCCGCGGGGTTACCGATCGCAATGGCAAACTCCAGAGGACGCCCTTGAGCCCACTGCTGCGATGCAATGCGAAACAGATGGTGGCTAGGCGCCATGCCAATCATCAATTGATCCCGACCGACCACCAAGGCGCGGTTAATGGAAACGTTTTGCCAATCACTGGTCGGCTCTTTGGTGATCAATACCCCGGCGGTGATATAGGGATTTTGTTCCCGGGCGCACTGCCTGCCCAGAGGAAGGATCTTGAGGAGATCCAGATCCTTGGAATGGACTTCTTCTTGACAGGCGGCGTGATTGACTTCCACCGGCGCGGTGGGATGATCAATCGCTCGAATAAGCGTTGGTAAAAGCTCCGAGTCAGTGATGCCGAGAAGCAGCGCCATCTTGTGGCGCGAGCTCAAGAGATTGCCAACCACGGGACCGTGGTAGCCCGTGACATCGTTGAACTGTATGGCGGGACCTTGTCCTTGTCGCTCCAAAATCGCAGAGAGTTCAAATTCGCGATCGACCGGAGCGTTGAGATCCACCAATTCATTGGCCTCGCGCAACAATTCAACCTCCGCGCGAATCGACTGCTTGTCGGCCACTCTGCTTGTTTCCTGCGCCGCCTTTGCCATGCTTCCCTCCTTGTCGCTCCTTTATTGCTAACTT
>Ga0209382_10001490_pt1 | contig 36716 bp, 31 predicted proteins | sample SoiMetdeltSBSDD5_FD_187599 | JGI IMG/M metagenome (GOLD analysis project Ga0209382, IMG submission 187599) | Bulk soil microbial communities from a Populus tree surrounding site in Tennessee, USA - Soil MetaG P. deltoides SBSDD5 (SPAdes) (version 2) | ecosystem: Environmental > Terrestrial >... | reverse complement strand
CACAGGAACACCGCGCCGGCACGAGCCAGAGCTGCTGATCGAAGGTCACCGCGAGCAGCGCGCTCCACGGGTCGAGGACGGGCGCGCGCGAGCCGAGCCCCGCCCACCCGAGCACGAGGATCAGGGGAGGAATGACTCCGGGCCCTCCGCGCAGTGGGAGGCGAGACACGACGAGAACGGCGGCCAGGACGAGCAGCCACAGCAGGGACGATCCGGGCCGCACCCAGAGCCCCGGGAGGAAGCCGAGGCCACGGACGGTGTCGAGGTCCCCCGTCGCACCCAGGACCCAGAGGATGGCGGCCAGGGAGGCCTCCGGGCGGCGCCAGAGAAAGGCGATCGCGAGCGCGGCGCCGGGCAGGATGACGATGGGAAGCAGGGTCGGCACGAGGAGGACCGTGCGCGATCCCAGGCGGCGTGCGAGCGGCCCCCAGAGCGCGGCGCGGGAGGGCTCGCCGACCAGGAACCCGTCGCCTCCTCCGGCCCATGCCGCCACCGAGACATCGGCCGCCCAACGCGTCGCCGCGGGGTCGTGGAGGAGACCGTACGGCCGCTCCAGCGTCCCCACCCAGAAACCGGTGGCCAGGACGGCGAAGGCCAGGGCCAGCGCGAGGGCGAGGCCGCGGCGCCCGCGCGCTTCGCACACACCCATGCCCAGGGCCATCGCGCAGAGCAGCTCGCGCCACGGGGCGATGAAGCCCAGGATCGCCGCCATCCCCCCGCGCAGGCCGAGGAGGTCCGCGGGGCTCAGGTTCACGACGGCGTCCGCACCAGTGCGAAGAGCCCGACGTAGTCGCCTCCCGCCTTCCCGGCCAGATGGACGCGGCGCAGATAGGGGCGGGCGTCGAGCGCTTCCAGGGGCACGCCCTGGTCGGCGAGGAACTCCGGGGTCACGATGAGGTGCGTCACTCCCCAGCGCGCGGCGTCCGCCACCGGATCGCCGGGGCCCCCGCGCACCAGGGTCTGGTTGAGCACCCCGCGCGCGGCCGCGTCCCGTGGCTTGGCGAAGTCGCGGGCCAGGGTCACGCGCGCGCCGATCAGGGCGGACATCCAGCGCGCCGCCGTGACGTCGCCGGCCACGGTGAGGGGGCCGCTGCCCTCGGCGCGCAGGGCCGTCGCCGATTCGGCCACCAGCGGCGAGAGCGGCTCCAGGGAGCCCGGGAAGTAGAGGTCCATCCGCGCCGGATCCCACCAGTAGGGCAGGGCGAGGGGGATCGCGAGCGCGGCGAGCAGAGCCGCCCGCCGGGCCGGCGGCAGCGCCCAGGGCCAGAGCCGTGGAAGCACGTGTCGCGCGAGGTCCCACACCCCGATGGCGGCGCAGACCGCGAGCTGGAAGCGGAGCCAGTAGTACGTGTCGTCGCGCTCCTTGGCCTGCTGGAGGAGGCTCAGCGGGTAGTAGGCGAGCCAGACGAGCAGCGCGCCCAGGGCCTGTGCCGTCAAGACGCGGCCCATGCGGTCGCGCCGCCACGCCACCACCATCCCCCACCCGGCCAGCGCGGCCAGGGCCGCCATCCGCGTGACCGCCTCCAGGAGGTGGGGCGAGGCCGGCGGAATCTCCAGACGGGGACTCGTCCCGAACACGCGAAACCCGTTGAACAGCATGAAGAGGTAGGGACTCACCACCAGCAGGTTGATGCCGATGACGGCGGCCACGTCGAGCCAGTCGCGGCGCGCCTCCTCGGGGCGAAGCCGCGTCGCCAGGAGGGCGAATGTCACCAGGCCGACGCAGACCTCGCCCATGTGTATGACGAAGGCCCAGCCGAGGACGTGAAGAAGGAGCCCGGCGACGATGCGGTCCCGCCAACCGCGGATGCCCACGAACGCGCGTACCACCCAGGGGAACAGGACGAGCCCCAGCGCGTGGTTCGGCTTGAGCAGGAACGTCATCGCCCAGGGCACGCGGTAGGGGCCCGCGTAGTCCAGCGCCGTCGAGGACAGGAGGGTGGCGAAGAGGGCGATCAGGGCGCGCTCCCATCCCGACCACGCCGGATCGTCCGAGGATGGTTCCCCGGGCGAGGCCAGCGGCCGCAGCGCGAAGAACAGCGAGGCCGCGAAGCCGCAGGCCGTGGCCAGGGCGAAGAAGGAGTAGATGGCCAGCAGGCGGTCCGGGTTCCAGCCGGAAAGGACGGCGGTCACCATGGCCCAGAACGGCTCGAAGTGCATCTGGCCGACTTGAGGGGTGTGCAGTGGCGAGTGGCCGGCGGCCACGACCTGGCAGAGGGCGAGGTTGTTCACGCGGTCGGAGCTGGGACCGAGCGCGTACAGCCGCTGCAGGGGCCAGTTCGTCTCGAGCCACACGTACGCGTTGGCCAGGAGGACGCCGAGGAGGAGCAGACCCGGCCGCCGCCGCCGGACGACCAGCACCAGCCAGGCGAGGGCCAGCAGCGGGAAGGCTTGGCGGGCCGCGGCCAGGAAGGCCTCCACGTCGAGGGCGCGCACGTCCACTCCGAAGAGGTTCATCGGACCCGCGATCGTATTCCAAGTCTCCGCGCCCGAGGTCTCGGATCGGACGCGGTGGGGCAAAGCCCGCGGTTAGAATGCGCGCCTTGCGCCGACTCGCGCCGGCCCTTCTTCCCCTCCTCACCACCGCCTCCGTGCTGGCTCCCCGGACGAGCCGCGCCGCGGACTTCCTTCCCGCCGTCTCCCTCCACCTCGAGGCCGCGCGCTACGCTCCCGTCGAGACCGACCTCCACTGGACGGGGACGATGGGGGGCGGGGCCGACATCATCGGCCTCGGCGGGCTGCGCGGCTACATCGTGGGCGACGTCGAGACGATCATCGGGAGCACGCGCCGCGCCTTCGACGCGACCCAGGCCAACTACCACCTGGAATTCGGCGGGCGCTGGCGCATGCGAGGCGTGACCGTGAATCCCTTCTTCCATCACGTCTCGCGCCACCTGAGCGACCGCGAGAAGGTGCCGGCCGTGGACTGGAACATGCTCGGCGTGCGCGCCCGGACGCGGCTCTCCCTGGGCGGCCGGCGGGCCGAGGTCGGCGGCAGCGTGGGACACACCACGCTCGACTCCCTCGTGGGCTACCGCTGGGAGCTCATCGGCCACGGCGACCTCGAGCTCTTCGGCCGCGACCGCGCGGCCGGTTACGGCGCGGCGCGCGCGCGCCTCGTGACCGTGGATCCGGAGCCGGAGCTGCCGCGCGGCGACTTCCTGGACTGGGCGATAGAGGGCGGCTTCCGCTTCCGCAGCGAGCACCGCGTCTTCGAGGCGTTCGCGGCCTACGAGCGGCGTAACGACGTGCTGCTCCTCGTGCCCAGCGTGCGCGATCGCGGCCTGTTCGGGATCCGGATCCGGTTCGGGGAAGACGAGTAGCGCGGCCGCGATGGCCTAGCGCTCCTCGCCTTTGTCCATGAGCAGCACGAGCTGGGCCTCCGCCGCCTTCTTGACCTCGATGTGGCGGCTCTCGCGCACCAGGCTCTCCAGGTAGGCGGCGTCCTCCCGCCGGTTCATGGCGCGCACGAGGATCTGCCCGATGTGGCGGTCGCCGGAGTGGGCGCGGAGCCGGCGATGATCGCGGATCTTCTTGGCCGCCTCCTGGCGGACGAAGAAGTGGCGCGCGCTGCGCACGACCTCCATCAGGGCCTCGTCCTCCGGGTGGTCGGGGGGCAGGCGCTCGATGCGGAAGAGGAGCTCGTCGTCGTCGAGGGCGAGCCAGCCCGTGGCCGCGGCGGGCTCGGGACCGGCGACCCAGGGCGCGCGGCGCGCTCGCGGGTCTTCGTCGGGTGGCGGGACCATGTCGAGCGCTGTCTCCCCTTGGCTCAGCCCAGCTCGGCCGCGCGCCGCTGGAACTCGTCCACGACCGCGGCCAGCGTGCGCTGTCCTTCCTGATCGAGGTGGAAGGTCACCCCGAAGTGATGTGCGCTGCGCCCGAGGCCGACCCACCGCACCTGCGCCTGCAGCCGCACGCGGGAGGGCGGCCGCCCCAGGCGCACCTCGAGCGTGATCCAGGCCTCGGGCTGCGGCGGTGGAGCGTCACAGGAGACGCGCGCCCCGCTGAGGCTCAGGTCGGTGAGGTAGGCGCCGTAGCGGCGGGTCCCGTCGACGACATGGCAGGAGGCGACGAAGGGCTGGATGCGCGGGGTCTCCCGCTTTTCGCCGGTCATCGCCCGCCGCGCATCACGCGCCGAGGCCGTCGTCGTAGGCGCCGATGGGGGCGCCACTGGGATCGAGCCGGCGCACCGCGCCGACCACCCGATAGGCCCAGAGCGTGCGGCACACCTCGAAGTCCGGCAGGCTCGAGGCGTCGCAGATCTCCTCCACCCTTCGCGCCTGCGTGAGATAGGTGAGGAGCGCGAGCTTCTCCGGAGCGAGGGTGACGCCGCGCAGCTTCGCTTCGTAGTCCGCCACCCGATCGAACCGGGCCGCGAGCCCGCCCACCGCGCGGTCGATGCGCGTCCAGGAGTCGATGCGCCGGATGCCCTCCAGGATGAGGTCGGGCGTGCTGATGTTGAGCTTGATCGCTTCCTTGGTGTCGCCGCCCTGCTCGAGCCGGTACTGGCCGTCGGTCAGGAGGAAGGCGGCGTAGATGATCTCCTGCGTGTGCTCGACGACGCTGCGCACGAGGTCCTTCGCCGAGAGCGCGCCCTGCTCGACGAGCACCGTCCCCAGCCGCTTGCCCGGCGCCATCGCCTTGCCCGCCTCGGCGAGCTGGCGCAGGGTGATGCGCCCGCGTCGCAGCATCAGCTCGCCCAGCCGCTCGTCCCGGCTCGACGACGAGGCGAAGACCAGCCGCCCCTCCTGGACGACCACGCTCTTGCCGGCTCCGGCGTGGGTGAGGGTCAAGACCCCTGTCCAGAGGCGCTCGTGGAGAGCTTGGACCAGGCGCGGGAAGTCCTGCTCGGCCAGGCTCCCTTGGGTCTTCATGCAGGGGTCGGCTCTCCTCCCGTTCCGGACCCGCCATCCTCGAGCGCGGCCGCGATGCGGGCATGCACGTCGGCGACGAGGCGATCACGGTCCGCGTAAGAGTAACCCGTGGCATCCAGCGGGTCCAGGACCCGCACGCGCACGACGCCGCTGCGGATACGGAATCCGCCCGCCGGCATCAGCTCGCGGCCCCCCTGCACGACGACGGGGACGATCCGGCTGCCCGCCTCGATGCCGATCACGAAACCGCCCTTCTTGAAGGGTCCGAGCTCGCCCGTGCGCGAGCGCGTGCCTTCGGGAAAGACGAGGAAGCAGGCTCCGTCGCGCAGCGACTTGGCGGCCCGCGAGAGGGCCTGGCCGGATTGGATGCGATCGCGACGGTTGACGGCGATGAACCCTGCCCGGCGCAGCACGGGTCCGAGAAACGGCCAGGAGAAGATCTCCTTCTTGACTACGGCCTTGAAGTCGGTGCCGAGGGCCTCGAAGAGAACGGGACCGTCGAGGTGGCTCACGTGATTCGAGATGACCACGGTGTTGCGGGCATCGCCGAGGTGCTCGAGGCCCTCGAGCCGGATCCGCGTGCCCGCCAGGAAGAGCGCAAGGCGCACGCCGGCGTGGCCCAGGCGATACAGCAGGATGTCGGATCCCGTCACCGCGGCGAAGAGGAGGCCCATCATGGCGGCGAGCGCCGTGTAGGGCAGGACGAGGGCGACGATCAGGAAGGCCCGCAGCATGCGAGCGCCGGCGGAGGGACTCGGGAGTGACGGAGTCTCAGGACTCCGTCGGCTCGGAGGCGGGGCGGCCGGGCGCGGCGGCCGGCTCCTCCGGGTGCGGCTGGCCGTTGAGGAGGGCCTTCAGCTCCTTCCCCATCTTGAAGTACGGGATCTTCTTGGGAGGGACGTCCACCTTCTCGCCCGTCTTCGGGTTGCGGCCCTTGCGCGGCGCCCGGTTGCGGAACCGGAAGCTGCCGAAACCGCGGATCTCGACCTCGTTGCCGCCCTGCAACGCGTTCACGATGCTGCGAAGAGCGGCTTCCACGATGATGCCGGACTGCACCTGGGTGATGTCGAGCTTCTTGGCCACGATGTTGATCAGGTCCGCCTTGGTCATTGCGTTGCGCGCGGAGGTCGAATCACTCATCGAGGGGCTCCAAGTGACCGGAGTCTAGCCGGGTGATCCCGCGAAGTCAAGGATACACGTAGAGATAAGGCGAGAACGGTCAAACGGACGGGAACGGGAACGGAGACGGGACGAAGGGCACGTAGAGCACGCCGGCGTCGCGCAGCGGCGGCGGCGTGCGAGGGGGGTTTCAGGGGGGGCCGCGAACACCCATCGCGGTGTCGTGTGAGTGCCCCCCCCTGACTAAATAAGCCTACTCGGCGCTGTCCTACGCGTCGAACAGGCGACGGCGGACGCCCACGGGCTTCTGGACCGGGGCCTTGACCGGCTTCACTTCCGGCGGGGCGAACGTCTTGTTGAGGGCCTTGTCGACGCGTTCCTCGATCGTCGCCTGGGTCTTGCCCTCCACCTCAGCGATCTCGCTCACGAGGAGGAACTTGGCCCGGTCCAGCATGCGCTTCTCGCGGAAGGACAGGGCCTTCTTGCGGGACAGGAACGTGAGCCCCTTGAGGACCACGGCGACCTCGTGGAGGCTGCCCGTCCTCATCTTGTCCGAGTTCTCCTTGAACCGGCCCTTCCAGTTGGCCTGCTGGTCGATGGTGCCGTCGCCGAGGAGGTTGAAGATCTTCCGGGCGTCACCCGCCGAAATGACGTGACGGAGGCCGACTCCGTCCGCGTTCTGCTGGGGTACCCAGACGCGCGAATCATTCGAAAGGATGCGAAGTTGATAGAGGCTGATCTTGCCACCGGGGACCGGGCGCGTCTGGATGCTCTCGACGACGCCGATTCCGTGATTCGGATAGATGACCTTCTCTCCAACCTGGAAGTCCACACTGACCTCTCTTTTCTTTCCTCAGGGCTCGGTGGTGGGGCTCGAATGAAGTGGGAGCACGGGGAATTCCGGAGACGTCAGTGTACCAGAGAAGGGACGAGGCGGGCAAACGGTTCAGCTAAAGCAAGGAACATGCCGCCCGCCGAGCCACTCAATTCACGGCGATGCGCGCACATATTCGGCCAGGAGGCGGACGCAGGTGTCCACGTCCGATTCCGCGTTGTAGTAATGGGTGGAAATGCGCAGGCCCTCGGGCTTGGTCGTGACCTCGACGCCGCGCTCGCGGAGGAAGCCCGTCGCCTTTGGCGGGTCGGCGACCTCGCAGAGGGTCTCCGCCGAGCGGTAGGGCCCGTCGGGTGAGAGGACGGCGATACCCGCACGCGCGAGCGCGTCCGTCAGGTAGGTGTTGAGAGAGAGCACGCGCGCTTCGATCTGCTCGACACCGAGGCCGAGAACGTAGTCGACGGCAGCCCCGAGCGCGAAGATGCCGGCAAAGGCCGGGCACCCCACCTCGGTGCGACGGTTTCCTGGAAGCAGCGTGTAGGCGCGGTTGTCGAAGTCGTAGGGCCGCTCGACGCTCATCCAGCCGACCGTGCGCGGCGGCCGCTCGAGGAGGAGCCCACCCCGGATGAAGAGGAAGCCCGCGCCGTACCCCGCGCCGAGCCACTTGTGTCCAGCGCTGGCCAGCCCGTCCACGCGGCTCCGGCGCACGTCGATCGGCAGCACGCCCGCGGACTGGCTGGCGGAGACGACGAGGTGGCGGTCGTCCTTGATCAGGCCGAAGGCGTCGAGGTCCTGGCGGCAGCCGTTCGAGTACTCGACGTGGCTGATGGCGATGGTGGCCGCGCGCGGGGCGTAGGGCTTGAGGAAGGACTCGAGGCGCAGGGTGCCTTCGACGGCGGGCACGAAGTGCACGGTCACGCCGCGATGGATCCAGGGCAGGGTGACGGCCGGGAACTCGAGCTCGTCGCTGAGGACGGGACCGTCCGCGGCCAGGAGGTCCGCGATCAGGTTCATGCCCGTCGACGTGTTGGGCGCGAACGCGATCTCCTCCGCTTCGGCGCCGATGAGGGCGGCCACGCGCGCGCGCACCTGCTCGCGGCGCTCCATCCAGGTGTCCCAGTGGACGTCGCCTCCCTCCTCGAGCTCGCGGTGGAAGCGATCGACGGCGGCACGGACGGTCGGCGGAGGCAGTCCGGTGGCCGCGGTGTTGAGGTAGACGCGGCGCTCGAGCGCGGGGAAGTCCTTGCGGACCTCGTCCCAGGGGATCGACATGAAGTCTAAGGATAGTCCGTCACTGGCGCGGCGCCGGCCAGGGGCGCTACACTGGCTCTCCTCCCGTGCCGGAGTGGCGGAACTGGCAGACGCGCGGGACTCAAAATCCCGAGTCTCTCACGGGGCGTGTGGGTTCGATTCCCACCTCCGGCACCAACGCTCGCCTCACTCCCGCGGGCGCACGATCCCGGACAGCGGCTGGAACGAGACACGCGCGGGCGGCGGCTCCGGCTGCACGGTGACGTGCTCGATCCCGTGTGTCGCGCGCACGCGCGCGCACACCTCCTGCGCGACCTCGGGGCCGTGGCGCGTGCCGTCCAGGATCACGTGCACGGTCACGACGTCGAAGCCTTCCGAGATCCGCCAGGCGTGCAGGTCGTGCAGGTCGCCGACCCCGGGCGTGCCCCGGATGGTCCGCTCCAGATCGGGCGGGTGCAGGCCCGCGGGCGTGCCCTCCATCAGCACGCCCGCCGTCCGCACCACGAGCTTCCAGGCGCTCCAGAAGATCATCACCGCCAGCACGACCGAGATCAGGGGATCGGCGCGCTGCCAGCCCCAGCCGAGCACGATCACCGCCGCCAGCATGGCCGCCACCGAGCCCGCGGCGTCCGAGAGCACGTGCGCGAGCGCGGAGCGCGTGTTCTCGTTGTGCCCGTGGCCGGAGGAGAGGACCCAGGCCGCCACCAGGTTCACGGCCAGGCCCCCGCCGGCCACGATCAGCATCCAGCGCGCGTTGACGTCGGGGGGCACGCGCCAGCGGTCGATGGCCTCCACCACGACCCACACCGACGTGAGGCCGAGGAAGAGTGCGTTCACGAACGCGGCCAGCACCTCCGCCCGCCGCGAGCCGTAGGTCCGCCGATGGGTGCGCGGCCGCGAGGCCACGCGCTGGGCGACGAGGGCCAGGGCGAGCGCGGCCGCGTCCGCCATCATGTGCCCCGCGTCCGACAGCAGGGCGAGGCTGTGCGACATGACCCCGCCCACGATGGACGCCACCATCGTGACGCACGTGAGGACCAGGGCGAGGAGGATGCGGCCCTCCGGCGTCTCGCGCAGGCCGTGCGCGTGCTCGCGATCCGCGCCCGCCGCCGAAACCGTCCCCGAGCTCAAGGTCGACCTCCGTGGGAATCGTAATCCCGCCCGGGTCAAATGGTGTGACGGGGCGCGCCCTGCCTTGACCCCCCTCTAGCCGGGCGCGATACTGCCGAGGCACCGAACGACCCGTTCAAAAACCAAGACGGAGGAGTCCCATGCTGTCGCCTCGCCGCCTCGCCCTGCTCCTGCTCGCCGCCGCCGTGGCGAGCGCTTCCCCGCTCCACGCGCAGTCCCAGGCCATCAACGGCTCGATCGAGGGCGTGGTGCGCGACGCCACCGGCGCGGTGCTGCCGGGGGCGAGCGTGACCGTGTCCAACCTCGACACCGGCCAGCAGCGCAAATCGACCACCAACGCCGACGGCGGGTATCGCGCCGTGCTGCTTTCCCTCGGCACCTACCGGGTCAAGGCGGAGCTGCAGGGCTTCAAGACGATCGAGCGCACCGGGATCACCCTCAGCGCGGGACAGACCGCGGTGGTCAACTTCGCGATGGAGGTCGGCGGGGTGGCGGAGGTCGTCTCCGTGTCCGGCGAGGCGCCCATCGCGGATCCGGCCAAGATCGATCTCGGCCGCACCATCGGGGAGGCGGAGATCAGGAACCTGCCCCTCGTCGCGCGCAACCCCTACAACTTCGCGTTCCTGCAGCCCAACGTGACCGGCTACGAGAACGAGGAGTTCGGCGTCCCCCGCATCAACGCCAACGGGACGCAGATGCACACGAACTACCAGATCGACGGGAACACGAACACGGAGAAGGACCGCGCGGGCCTGCGCCTCCTCCCCGCGTCCGAGATCATGGTGCGCGAGGTCAAGCTCATCACGTCCGGGTTCGCCCCCGAGTTCGGCCAGACGACGGGCATGGTCTACAACGCGATCACGCCGTCCGGCAGCAACGACATGCACGGCTCGGCGAGCTACCGCTTCCGGCGCAAGAACATGTCGGCGCGCCCGTTCTTCCTGAACCCGAACGCCCCCAAGCCGGACACCCACGTCGACAACTACACGGCCACGCTGGGCGGCCCCATCGTCAAGGACAAGTGGTTCTACTACGCGGGCTACGAGCGCGTCAGCCGCGACCTGTCCGCCGACCGCGTGATCGCGGTGACCCCGGCCAACGCGTCGCGCCTCGGCCTCTCGCAGACCGCCATCCCCACCGAGGGCGTGATCCCGGCCTCCCAGAGCGTGGACTTCTTCCTGGGCAAGACCGACTACGAGCTCGCCCCCGACCACAAGCTCAACGCCCGCTACTTCTTCTTCAAGAACGAGTCGCCCTACAACATCGGGGGGAACCTCAACACCGTGGACTGGGCCACCGACTTCCACGACCGCATGGACTCCGTCTCCGCCCAGCTCATCTCTTCTTTCGGGGCGACGAAGCTCAACGAGCTGCGCGTGCAGTTCGCGCGCCGCCACCAGTCGCGCACCGCCAGCGAGGGAGCGGGCACCGGCCCCGCCATCACCGTGAGCGGCGTGGCCAACTTCGGCGGGCCGGTGGCCACGGTCTCCGACGCCGGCTTCGACTTCAGCCAGAAGATCTGGCAGGTCCTGGACAACTTCACGGTGCTGCGCGGACGGCACAGCTTCAAGGCCGGCTTCGACGTCCAGTTCGTGGACGACTTCCGCCGGAACAACCTTTTCCAGCTCTACACCTTCCCCACCGTCGACGCCTACCTGGCCGCGAAGAGCGGCGCCAATCCGCGGAGCTACTCGACGTTCTCGCAGCTCGTGGGCGATCCGGAGGTGGCCTACAACTCGACGTTCGTGTCCCTGTTCATCCAGGACGATCTGCGGGTGAGCGACCGCTTCAAGGTCCTCTTCGGCGTCCGCTATGACCTGTTCCGCATCCCGGACGCGCGTCCCTTCGCGGACAACCCCGCCTCCAACGACTTCAAGGTGGACAAGAACAACTTCGGGCCGCGGGCCGGGTTCTCGTGGACGCTCGATTCCAGCGCGCGCACGGTGTTCCGCGCCTCCAGCGGCGTGATGTACGAGCCGCCGCTCATCAACTTCTACGAGGACGCCATCCAGCGCAACGGCGACCCGCGCACCTTGACCGCGACGCTCAACCCCACGACCCTGGGCGCGCCCGCCTTCCCGGCGACGCTGAGCGACCTGCCCCCCGGCTTCCTTCGGCCGCAGCAGAGCATCGTGGCCATGGATTCGGATTTCTCGACCCAGTACACGATCCTGTCCAACGTCCAGCTCGAGCGCGCGCTCACGAACGACTTCTCCGTCTCGATCGGCTACGTGAACTCTCTCGGGCGCAACATGCCGGTGCTGGTGGATACGAACCTCATCCCGACCGGCCTGACCCTCGCCGACGGCCGTCCGATCTTCTCAACCGCCGTGACGTCGGCCACGCGCGTGAACTCGACCTTCAACCACGTCGACACCTTCCGCTCGATCGGCCGGGGCACCTACAACGCGCTCACCGTGACCCTGAACAAGCGGATGAGCCACGGCTTCCAGGCCCAGGCCAGCTACACGCTGGCCAAGGGCGAGGACAACGCTCCGCTCACCGGCACCTACGTGGTGGGCAGCCAGGACGACCGCCTGTCGGATCCGACGGACATCGATCGCGACCAGGGAGTGACCCCGTTCAACCAGACCCACACCTTCGTGCTGAGCGGCCTCATCCAGCCCAAGGTCTCCGGCGGCGGGCTGGGCGCGGCCCTCGTCAACAACAACCAGCTCGGCTTCATCGCGCAGCTCAACAGCGGCCTGCCCTTCAACATCCGCTCGAACCGGGACCTGAACCTGGACGGCGTGCAGAACGACCGCCCGATCGGCATCGATCGCAACACGGGCCGGCTCGGGCGCGTGATGAACGTGGACCTGCGCTACGTGCGCTTCTTCCCGTTCGGACGCCTGCGGCCGGAGCTGTTCGTCGAGGCCAAGAACGTCTTCAACGTCGTCAACGTCTCCGGCGTGAACCGCGTGGTCGCGGTGGACGCGCTGGGCAACCCCACGGCGACCCTGGCCTTCCCGGGAACGACGGGGTATCCGCTGCAGCGGGGCGTGCAGGCCGGGGTGAAGCTGAGCTTCTAGTACCCGCCGCAATGGAGGCGGCTCGCAGCCGCTCCCGCGCGGATAGAATCGACAGGGGCCCGGGGACGTCCACGAGGTTGGACATGATCTTCGAGCTGCGTCAGGCCTTGCGTTCACTCTCGCGTGCGCGCGCGTTCGCGGCCATGGTCGTCCTGATCCTCGGCCTCGGCATCGGCGCCAACACCGCCATCTTCTCCGTGGTGCGCGCCGTCCTCCTGCGGCCACTGCCCTTCGCAGAACCGGACCGCCTGGTGCGGCTCTACGAGAGCTTCCGTACCGGCGGCGGCGAGGCCGAGCTCGCGCTGGCTCCGCTGACCTGGCAGCGCTGGCGCGAGTCGAACGCGGTCATCGAGGACATCGGTGCGGCCACGGGGACGAACCTCACCCTGGGCGGAGGCGGCGAGGCGCCGCAATACGTCGCCGGCGCGCGCGTCTCCTTCAACTTCTTCTCCGTTCTCGGCGTCCGGCCGGTGCGCGGCCGCGACTTCCTTCGGGACGAGGACCAGCCCGGCGCGCCACCGGTCGTGCTCATCGGCCACGGCCTGTGGCAGCGGCGCTTCGGGGGCGCGGAGGTCGTGGGACGGAGTGTGATGCTGGACGGCGTTCCCCACACGATCGTCGGGGTGATGCCGGAGAGCTTCCGCCATCCCTACCGCGCCGAGCTGTGGGTGCCCCTGGCCCTGCGCATCGAGCCCGTGACGACGACGGGCCGCTTCCTCTACGCACCGGCGCGGCTGAGGCCCGGCGTCGGTCTCGAGGAGGCGCGCCGCTCGATGGCCGAGCTGTGCGCCCGCCTCGACCAGGAGCATCCCAGCCACACGAACGCGCGAGAGGCGACGATCGTTCCGTTGCACCACGGGTTCGTGCGCGATCTCCAGCCGAAGATCCTCGCCATCACCGCGGCCGCGGGCTTCGTGTTGCTCATCGCGGGGGCCAACGTCGCGGGCCTCCTCCTCGTGCGCCTCGTCGAACGGGAGGCGGAGACCACGGTGCGGGCCGCCCTGGGGGCGTCGCGGGCCCGGCTCGTCGGCCGCTTCCTCCTGGAGAGCCTGTGGCTTACCGCCGCCGGGGTCGTGGTGGGAGTGCTCCTGGCCAACGAGCTCACGGGCCCGCTCTACGCGCTCTCGCCCATGGCCAGCGACGCCACCGGCAACGCCATGCGCGAGTTCGACCACGCGGTGAGGATCGACATGCCCGTCCTCCTGGTGTCCGTCGGCATGGCGATCGTCGTCGGTCTCGGAGCCGGACTCGTCGCCGCCTGGCGGGTGTCGCGCCGGGACGTGGAGCTGACGGCGAAGCTCGGGGCCCGGGGCTCCTCGCTCGACCGGGGGACGCGCCGCACGTTCGCGGCGCTCGTGGTCTGGGAGATCGGAGTGGCGGCCGTTCTTCTCACCGCCACCGGCCTCGTCGTCCGAAGCTTCCGCAATCTCGTCCGCGAGGACTGGGGCTTCGCGACCGAGAACCGCCTGGTCTTCGACGTGACGTTCTCCGCGCGTCTGCGGCCGGAGCACGCCCAGCGCGTCGGCTACGTCGAGCAGGCCCTGGCGCGGCTCCGCGCGCTGCCCGGCGTCGCCTCCGCGACCGCGACGACGCCCGACATCGTCAGCCTCGGGCGCAGCCTGGCCGCCATCACGCCCCAGGGCACCGTCCCTCCGCCCGCGCGGGGGTTCTTCCTCGTGAACCACCGCATGGTCTTCCCGGGATTCTTCGAGGCCTTCGGCATCGCGATCGTCCGCGGCCGCGGCCTCGAGCGCACGGACACGGAGGGACACCCGAGAGTGGCGGTGGTGAGCGAGACTTTCGCGCGCCGGCATTGGCCGGGACTGGATCCCATCGGGCGGACCATCAAGCGCGGTCGTGCCGACGATCCGCGCCCCTTCTACGTCGTGGTCGGTGTAGCCGCCGACGTGAAGGGGATCGCGGATCCGACGGACGGCGACGTGCCGGGTGTGTGGTACCTCCCGTATCCGCAGAACCCGGGCTTCCTCACCGACGACGTGACGTTCGTCGTCCACACGCGCGTACCCCCCGACACCCTTGACCGGTCGGTGCGCCAGGCCCTGGCCGGCGTCGACCCGATGCTGGCGCCCTACAACTTCACCACCGTCGACCGCATGACGGACAACACGTACGTGCAGGACCGGTTCGCTTCCGTCCTGATCGGCCTCTTCGGCGTGCTGGGCCTGGTCTTGTCCGCCCTGGGACTCTACGGGCTGCTGTCCTTCCAGGTCGCGCGGCGCAGGCGTGAGCTCGGGGTGCGCGCCGCCCTCGGAGCCCGCGGGGCCGATCTCGTCTCCCTGGTGCTGCGCGACGGCGCACGTCTCGTGATTCCGGGGCTGGTCCTTGGCCTGCTGGGTGCCCTCGCGGTCATGCGCCTCCTGGCCAGCCAGCTCCACGGAGTGCACGCGACGGATCCGCTCTCGTATGCGGTAGCGTCAATCGTCCTCGGTGTCGCCGCGGGCCTTGCCTGCTGGCTCCCCGCGAAACGGGCCGCGCGTGTGGACCCGATGGTGGCGCTCCGGTCGGAATAGGCCAGGCGGATCATTTGACGGCCCGCCTTCCGGCCTTTCGCTTCGTCCGACCCGAACTCTTCTTGCTGCGTTCGTACACCGCAAGCACGCGGTCCACGAAGTACCCGGACAGGCCGAGCGAGTTCTCGTAGTCCAGGGCGGCGGCGATCTGGCGGGGCGAGAGGTGTCGCCGCACGTCCGGATGGACGGCCACCGCTTCGCGGAACGCCACCCCGCGCTGCAGCGCGTCGCGCGAGAGGGCCAGGACGAGGGCGTGCGCCCGGTCGCGGCCGATCTTCGGGGCCAGGGCCATCATCACCGTCTCCGAGAGCACGGCCCCGCCCCCGCGGTCGAGGTTGCGCAGCATGTTCTCGGGCTTGACCACCAGCGTGCCCAGCAGCCGCCCGCCGATGACGAGCTGTGCCCCCAGCAGAAGGCACACCTCCTGGGGGAAGGCCCAGGCCGTCTCGCCCTGACGGTGGTCGTCCTCCCACTCCGAGTGGATGTAGTCCAGGATCGTGGTGGCCCGCGCCCGGATGAGGCGGCCGAGCAGGACCACCGACCCCGAGGCCACGGGATTGAGCTTGTGGGGCATGGCCGAGCTGCCGACCTTGCCCTCCGTGAACTCGACGACCTCGTCCACGTCGGTCACCTGGAGGTTGTAGATGTTCTGCGCGATCTTGCCGAGAGTGGCCGAGATCATGGCCAGCACCACGAAGAACTCGCTGAAGCGGTCCCCCGCCGTCTTGGCCGCGATCACGGGCACGCCCAGGCCGAGACGAGCCATGAGCCGGTCCTGCACGGCGAGACCCTTTCGTCCCAGGGCGGCCATGGTCCCCACCGCGCCCCCCAGCTCGCCCACCAGCACGCGCGGACGGCTCGCCTCCAGGCGCTCCTTCTGCCGCATCACCTCGTCGAGCCAGACCGCGGCCTTGTAGCCGAAGGTGACGGGCAGCGCGTGCTGGCCGTGCGTGCGCCCGGCCATGACCGTGTCGCGATGCCGCCGGGCCAGGCGCGCGAGCTGGGCGGAGATCCCGTCGAGCTCCCCCGTCGCCACGCCGTAGGTGTCCTTGATCTGCAGGGCCAGCGCGGTGTCGATGATGTTCTTGCTCGTCGCACCCCAGTGCACCCAGCGCGCGGCCGAAGGGCGCACGACCCGGCGCAGCGCGTTCACGAGGGGCATGACCGGGTTCCACGTCGTGTCGAACTCGCGCTTCATGGCCGCGAGGTCGATGACGTCGACGCGCGCGCGGCGCGCGATTTCGCGGGCGGCCCCGGCGGGGACGAGGCCCAGCTCGGCCTGGGTGGCGGCGAGCGCGGCCTCGACGTCCAGCCAGCGCTGCACCATGGCGCGGTCGTCCCAGATGGCGCGCATGGCCGCCGATCCGTAGCGGTCGCGGAAATAGAACGAGTCGTAGGCGGAAGCCGGCATCAGGGCCGGCTGAGGAGGTTCGCGAGGATCCGGTAGGCTCCGGGCGTACCCGCGGGAAGCTGGCGCCAGAGGCCGAGGCCGACGTAGGTCCACGTCCCCTTCCCCACCGCCGCGTCGACGAGGATGCCCTTCTTCTCGCCCGGGTTCTTGGGGAAGGGATCGGCGGAGGAGAGCAGCTCCGTGTAGTGCGGGTCCTTCGCGCCCAGGAAGTAGAGCCCGCGCTCCTGGACCCAGCCCTCGAAATCGGCCTTGCCGATGCGGTTGGGCACGTTGAAGAACGCGTGACCGGGCACGAGCACGTTCATGGGCGCGTCCTCCAGGGTGACGCGCTCGTAGGTGACGGAGGCCGGGTAGGGCGCGAAGGGGCTCACCGCCTCCGCGGATCCCCCGCCGGAGAACCCCTCGCCCGGAGCATCCGAGAGCCGGTTGAACTCGAACTTGTTGTACTGCACCACCACGTGGCCGCCCGCGCGGGCGTAGTCGAGCAGGCGCTGGTTGTTCGCGCGCAGGTCCTTGCGCGTCTGGTAGGCGCGGATGCCGGTGACGATGGTGGAGAAGCGGGAGAGGTCGCCGTAGGCGAGGTCGTCCGCGGACAGCATGGTGGGCGTGATGCCGAGCTGCTGGATGGCGGGCGGCACCTCGTCGCCCGCTCCCAGCACATATCCGATGGACACGCCGGGCGCGAGCTTCACGTCGATGGCCTGCACGCGCGAGGCGGCCGGGCGGAGGAGATGGCGCTCCTGGATGTGGTCGTAGGCGATGACCTGCACGCCCTCGCGGTACTCCTGCCCGCCCCGCGTGGCCACCGCCCGCACCGCGTATTCGCCCGCGGCCAGCGTCGCGGGGGCGGTGACGAAGAACCGCGACGTGGCCTCGTCTCCCTCGAAGCGCAGGCTCGCCGCCGCCTGCGCGGGCTCGACCTTCCACCCCGCCGGCACCTCGAGGCGCACCACCGCCTCCCCGCTGCCCTTGGCCGCGTTGGCCACCGTCACCCGGAACTCGCGCCGCGCGCCGCGGCCGACCGGCATCACCGCGATCTCGGGAGTCATGGACACGGAGAGCGCGGGCACCACGTTCACGACCTTCTGCTTCTCGCCCCCGACCCAGCGGCCCTCGTAGCGAAGGAATGCGGGCTGCTCGAGGGTGACGGGCACGACCGATCCTGCCCCCGCTCCCGTCGGGCTTCCGTAGCGCACGACGGAGACGACGTCCGGAGGGCTCCAGGGAAGCGGGAAGTCGGCGGGGATGTCGACGTCGTAGCGGTCGGCCTTCGGGTTGCGGCGCCAGTACGGCTGCGAGTAGCGCGCCCCCGTCGCCACGGACACCTTGAAGGCCACGTCCGCGGCCTTCCCCGGATCGAGGTTCGCGGGCGGATCGGCCTGGCGCGCCGCCGTCCATCCCGCGGGGACGCGCAGGGCGACGTCCTGCAGCGCGACCGCTTCCGGGCCCTGGTTCCAGACGCGCGTGTGCACGGTGAAGGACTGGCCAGGCACGACGTCGCCGTCGTCCGCGGTGGATTCCGCGGTCAGGCGATGGGCCAGGGTGAGCGCGCGCTCGAAGTCCGCCTCCTTGCGGCGGAGGCGCGCCGTGATCTCGTACTTCGCCGCCTCGTCGAGCGCGCTCTGCGCGAGGCGCGCGCGCGTCTGGACGAGGCCCGCGAGACCGGCGCGCAGCGCCGTCCGCATGCGGTCCGCGGCATGTGTGGAATAGGCCTCCTGCGCCTGCTTCGCTTGATCCTCGATGTCGCGCAGGTCGCCCGCGAGCCGCGGCGCCTTGTCCTCCTGGCCGCGCGCGAAACGCGCGACCGCGGAAAGGGAGGTCTCGACGCCGGCCAGGACGTCGTCCTCCGGTCCGCCCACCTTCGGCTCTGCGTCGACCAGCACGTACACCGCGCGTCCCGTGCCCGGTAGCGCGCGAAGCTGCCCCGCGCCCTGGCACTTGTGGTTGGTGCGGGCGAGCATTCCGAACTGGTGCGAGGTCATCCCCAGGAGGGGATCGAAGCCGGAGGTATCGACGGCCACCGCGCGCGGGTCCTTGTCGAGCTCGCTGCCCCCGCCGACGCCGCCCTGGTAGACCTTCCGCGCCTGCCACGGCCGGAGGCCCTCCGCGACCTGCTCCGGGAAGCGCGCGGGGTCGGCGGCGGCGCGGAAGGCCTCCACGGCCAGCCGCCCCGCCGCCTGGTGATGCTGGCCGCCCAGGGGCGCCTCGAGCGGGAGGGTGAGGATCACGTCCGGCCTCAGCATGCGCACCACGCGGACGACGTCGCGCAGGGTCTCCTCGCGCCCCCACTTCTCGAAGGTCTCCTCCACGCTGAACGAGTAGCCAAACTCGTAGGCGCGGGTGAAGTACTGCGCGGCCCGGTCGTAGCGATGGATCGCGGCCAGCTCTTCGGTGCGCAGGATGCCGAGGGCCTGGAACAGCTCCGGCCCGATCTCGTTCTGGCCGCCGTCGCCGCGCGTGAGGGTCAGGAGCGCCGTGTCGAGGCCGCGCCCGCGGTTGAGCTGGACGAGCACGCCGTTGTTCTCGTCGTCCGGGTGGGCGGTCACGTAGAGGATGGAGCCGGACGTCGGGAGACGGCGCAGGGCCAGCGCAAGACCGTTCGTGCCTTCATCTTGCGGGACCGGGCGCAGCTGGGCGGCGACCGGAGAGGCGGCGCAGAAGACGGCCAGGATGACGGCGAAAGAGAGACGGCGGAGCACTGGGAACCCTCCTCGATAGCCCTCGGGTAGGAGCCAATTGTATGCATTTGAAGGCGTTTGGAGGCAAAAGATGAAGACGGGCGGCGATGAGAAGAAGGCGAGCAAGCGAGATCGGCAAAACAGCCCACAGACACAGGCTTGAGTCCCAGATCGGCCTGTCAGCTTTTAATCATCTGAAAAATAAGAGCTTATAGTCTATCTATGCTACTGACAGGGAAATAGTGCCTTATCGAGTCGATCGGACAGGGTCTGAATCAATTTAGAATCAATAACTTATAACTCTAAATACCTTGCGCGCGTCTTGCTTTACTACGCCGCATGCGCAAGAGTTGCCTGGCCCTTCTGATCCTGCTCGGTGCGGTGAATGCCCAGGCGGCTCCGCTCCCCGGCTTCGTGCTCGCCGGCCAGACGCAGCACTTCTCGTTCTACAGCCGCGGCGAGAAGATCGACACGCAGAAGGTCGAGAAGCGCGTGGCGGAGTTCGAGAAGGTCCTGGGCCAGAGCCTGACCGTCAAGGCCAGCTACTACCGCTACTCGACGGCCCAGGAAGTCGCGGCCGGCACCGGCTACTACGCCGCGGGCGTGACCTTCGCGGCCACGGGCGACGTGCACTCCACCGAGCCCTGCCACGACCACGAGCTGGTGCACCTGATCGCGGGCGGCTTCGGCGGCGACCCCGGCGCCTTCTTCCAGGAAGGCCTGGCGGTGGCGGTGGGCAACAAGGGCGAGTGGCAGGGCAAGTCGGCGGATCGCGTGGCCAAGACGCACGCGGCCAGCGTGGCGGCCATGGTCGCCGGGTTCGACCGGTTCGACGCGAACACGGCCTACGCGGTGGCCGGCTCGTTCGTCGGCTACCTGGTCCGGACCCACGGCATGGCGCAGGTCAAGGCCTTCTTCCAGGCCTGCGGCCCGAAGGTGGATGCCAAGGTGGCCTTCGCGCGGACCTTCGGCGGTTCGGTCGAGACGGTGGCGGCGGATTGGGCCAAGAGCCTCTAAAAGGAGCAGTCATGGCGACGACGGTGGTCGGGCGCAGGACGGACGGGCGGGCGTACAAGGCGGAGCGGTCGCGCTGGGCGACGGTGCGCGTGGAGACGGACGGCGGCGTCTACATCGGCCGCCTCTACGTTCCCGACACCGACCGGCGCGTGTCGGACGTGCTGGCCGACGATCGCCAGTTCCTGAGCCTCACCGACGTGCGCGTGAACGACGGCGAGCACGTCGAGGCCTACATGGCCGTCAACAAGAGCTTCGTCCGCACGCTCCGCATCCTGGACGAGGGCGGGACGGACGGCCGCGTGCTGTCGCACTGAGGCGGCGGGGACGGCCGCCGACGAGTCAGATCTCGATCGTGCCCTGCAGGTAGCGGACGGCCCGGCCGGAGATGGCCACGCGCTCGCCGCGATCCTCGCAGAACAGCTCGCCCCCGCGCGCGGAGACCTGCAGCGCGTGGAGCTTCTTCTTGCCCAGCCGGCGCGACCAGAACGGCACCAGCGTGCAATGCGCGGAGCCCGTCACCGGGTCCTCGGGGATGCCCAGGCCCGGGGCGAAGAAGCGCGACACGAAGTCGACGCGGTCGCCGCGCGCGGTCACGATGACCGCGAATCGGTCCACCTGGGCCAGGCGTCCGAAATCGGGGGCGAGCGCGCGCACCTCCTGCTCGGTCTCGAAGACGGCGAGGTAGTCGCGCGCCGCCCACACCTCGCGGGGGGGTTGGCCCAGGCCCTCCAGCAGGTCCTCGCTCGCCGTCATGGGCTGGGGCGGACGTGACGGGAAATCGAGGGTGAGGAGGTCGCCCTCGCGCCCGACCTTCAGCTCTCCGCTCTTCGAGCGGAAGACGATCTCGTCGCGGGCCTTCTCGGCGTCCCCGAACAGGACGAAGGCGGAGGCCAGCGTCGCGTGGCCGCAGAGGTCCACTTCCGCGACCGGGGTCATCCACCGGATCTCGTAGCGGCCGTCGCCGCCCACGAGGAAGGCCGTCTCGGAGAGGTTGTTCTCGGCCGCGATCGACTGCAGCGTCTGGTCGTCGAGCCAGGCGTCGAGCGCGCAGATGGCGGCGGGATTGCCGCGGAAGACCTGGCTGGTGAAGGCGTCGACCTGGACGAGAGGGATCTTCATGGTTCTCCTGGGCGCGGACCGAGGGCGAGCTCGAGGAACAACGCGCCGGGTACGGGATTATGCCGGTAGGGCGCGATCTCGCGAAAGCCGAGGCCGCGGTACATCGCGATGGCGGCGCCCATGGAAGGGAGGGTGTCCAGGCGCAGGCGCTGGTACCCGGCGCGGCGAGCCTCGGCGATGACGGCCAGGACCAGCCGACGCCCGAGGCCGGTGCCCCGCGCCGAAGGGCGGAGGAACAGGCGCTTCATCTCGCCGGTGTCGCCGTCGAGCGGCCGCAGGGCCACGCAGCCGGCGGCGGATCCGCCTCGCTCGGCCAGGAGCAGCCGTCCGCCGGGCGGCGCGTACTCGCCGGGCAGACCGTCGCGCTCCTGCGCGAAGCCCTGGAAGCAGAGGTCGACCCCGAGCTCGCGGACGTACTCGTCGAAGAGAGCACGGACGGCCTCGAGGTCGGCGCTCCCGGAAGCGGGCCGGATCACGATGTCCACGACCCATAGGTAAAGGTCCGGCGCCGGCACGTCAAGCGGTTCGGTTAGAGTGCGGCCCATGGATTCCGATCGGCCGTCCCCGCCCGGCCTGGGCTTCGACGCGCTCGTGGCCCTCATCGCGCGGTTGCGCGCCCCCGGCGGCTGCCCCTGGGACCGCGAGCAGACGCACGCCAGCCTCAAGCCCATGCTCATCGAAGAGGCCTACGAAGTCCTGGAGGCCATCGACGAAGGCGACGACGCCGAGCTCGCGAGCGAGCTCGGCGACCTGCTTCTCCAGGTCGTGTTCCATTCCCAGATCGCGGCCGAGGAGAAGCGCTTCACGATGGCGGACGTCGTCGCGCGCGTCTCCGAGAAGATGGTGCGGCGCCATCCCCACGTGTTCGCGGACGACACGGCGAGCACCTCGGGCGAGGTGTTGCGGAGCTGGGAGGCCATCAAGGAGGCGGAGAACGCGAAGGCGGGCCGCGCGGACGCGTCGATGCTGGACAGCGTCTCCGCGTCCGTGCCCGCGGTGATGGAGGCCTACCAGATGACGACCAAGGTCTCCCGCGTGGGGTTCGAGTGGCCGGACGCCGCGGGCGCCCTGGCCAAGCTGGAGGAGGAGGTGCGCGAGCTGAAAGAAGCGCTCGCCGACGGCCGCGCGGGAGATGCGCGCGTGGGCGAAGAGGTCGGCGATCTCTTCTTCGCGGCCGTGAACGTGGCGCGGATGCTCGGCCACGATCCGGAGAGCGCGCTCAAGGGGGCGAACCGGAAGTTCCGCCGGCGCTTCCGCCACGTCGAGGAGCGGCTGCGCGAGGGAGGGAGGAAGCCGGCCGACGCGAGCCTGGCCGAGATGGACGCGCTCTGGGACGAGGCCAAGGGGCGCGAGACCTAAGGCTTGAAGCGCCACCTGCCGCTCGCCCAGCCAAGCGCTCGGTGGTGGCCGCTTGCGCTGGCCCTCGTCCTGGCCGGCGCCCAGGCCGTCCTGCTCGTGGCCACCGCACGCGACAAGTCGGACACCGTCGACGAGGACATCTACCTGCCCGCGGCGGCGATCCTGTGGGCCCACCGGGATTTCGGCGTGAACCCGGACTCGCCGGTGCTGCCCAAGTGGGCGTTCGCGCTCGCGCTGCGCGCGGTGGAGCCGGCCCTGGGGCAGACGCCGCCGGAGATGGCGCGCGCCGAGAACTACGTGCTCTGGTACCAGGGCCGCGCCCGCGTCGAGCGCGTCCTCTTCGCCGCCCGCCTGACCACGATCGTGGTGACCGTCCTCGGCGGCCTGCTTTTGTGGCGGGTCGCGTTGCGCTTCGGGACCGTGCCCGGACTCGTGGCCCACGCCCTCTGGTGCTTCTCGCCCGCCGTGCTCGCCGCGGGCTCCCTGGCCACGCTCGACGCCTGGGTCACGTCCTTCGTCGTCGCCCTCCTCTGGGCCACCGCGCGCTACCTCGAGGCCCCGCGCGCGACGCGCGCGCTCGTGGTCGGCGTGTGTGCCGGCCTGGCCACGGCGTGCAAGATCACGGCGCTGGGGGCGGTCGGGGTGGCCATCCTGGCCTGCGCCTGGCGGGCACGGCGCACCGCTCTGGAGACGGGCCGGCTGTGGATGAGGCCCGTGCTCGCCGTCATCGCGCTGGCCGCCGCGGCGGGGGTGCTCACGCTCTGGAGCCTCTACGGCTTCACGGTCGGACCGGCGGCGCCGCTTCCCGTCGCGCCGTTCCCGGCCTGGATCACGGGCGCCCTCCAGCAGCTCAGCCACGGCGCGCGGGGGCATCGCGGCTATCTCTTCGGCGAGACCGGCCTCGGCGGCTGGTGGTACTTCTACCCCGTCGCCCTCGCCCTGAAGACGACGCTGGGGGCGCAGGCCCTGGCCGCGATGCTGGTGATCGCCTGGCTCCTCCGGCGGCCCCGCGGGACCGACCTGCTACTCGATGCCGCGCTCTGGGCCTACCCCGTGCTGCTCCTCGTCGTGATGAGCCTGGGTCGCACCCAGCTCGGCCTCCGCTACATCCTGCCCGCGTACCCATTCGCGATGCTCTGGGCCGGGCGCACCTTTCCCTCACTGCGCGCGCTGGGCGGACGCTGGGGAGTGATGGCGGGCGCCCTCGCCCTCGCCGCGGGCACCGCGGGCGCCCTCCGCGTCCACCCGCACTACCTGATGTTCTTCAACTCCTGGATCGGGGGACCGGAGCGGGGGCCGCAGTACCTGGTCATCGGCGACTCGATCGGCCAGGACCAGAGGCGCCTCGCGGACTGGCAGGCCGAGCAGGGCCTGTCGTCGATCTACTACACCCGCTACAGCGGCCGGCCCGAGTACTGGGGCATCGCCTACAGTGCGCCTCCGTGTCAGCCGCAGTCGGGCGTGTACGCGCTGGAAGCCATCGAGGTGCACCGTCCGCGGCGCATCGAGGCCGGCTGCCTGGACTGGCTGACCGTGGAGCCGCCGGACGAGCGCATCGGGTACTCCATCTACATCTACCGCGTGGACCGGGAGCGCGCGCAGAGGTTGCGAGAGAACACGGAGCGAGTGCCATTTTGGAAGAAAAAAAACTCGGTCGACGCGGTTAGCAGATAGCTTGTGGTCAGGTCGGTCTGCCATCGAAACGGACGCCAGGTCGAGCTACGGCGCCGTAACGGGATCTGCGGCGCGATCGATGCGTACGATGGGAAGCGTGCCGCGCCGCATGTCCTCTACATGATCCCTCTCGAAGAACCGCAGCGCCGCGCCGCCATGGCCCATGCCGGTCAGAAGGTCGACGTCCCCGTCTCCGTTCCAGTCGCGCGCGTCCACGCCCGAGATCATCTGCCCTGTCCAGGACTTCAGGATCACGACTCCTTCCGCGGAGGAATCGAAGCGCGGGCGCTTGCCGGGAGTGCCGGCCGTGGTGTTGCGGAAGAGGCGGCAGTCCAGCTCGAACTCGCAGCCGATGAAGTCCTTCTTGCCGTCGCCGTCCCAGTCCACGAAGTCGCCGAGGTTCGGGCGCAGGATGTCGATCTCGGTGGCGTCCGGCCCCGCCTTGATCCACTTCGGAGTGCCCAGCTCGGGGGCGGCGTCGGTCCCGAAGTTCCGGTAATACAGGAAGCCGCGGTCGCGCTTGCGGTCGGCGTTGCGCAGCGGGGGCCAGTCGTAGGTGGCGCTCGGCCCTTCGCCGACCATCGCGAAGATGACGTCCTTGCGGCCGTCGCCGTCCCAGTCGCGCACGAGCACGCTCCCGCGCGAGGTGCCGTCGATGGGCCGGCCGTTGGCCCGGATGCGCCGGCCGCCGTCCAGGGCGGGAGCGGCCTTCGTGCCGCGGTTGAGGAACAGCCACAGCCAGCCGCGCCCGTCCGCGACCACGAGGTCCTTGCGCCCGTCCGCGTTCCAGTCCGTCACGTCCACGCGCGCGTAGCCGGCGGCGCGCGCGTCGGGCTCCTCGCCGTACACGCGCAAGGGACGTCCGGCGGCCAGGAGACGGACGCCCGGAGCGAAGACGGGGGCGAGGGCATTCGTCGTGTTCCGGAAGAGCCAGACGAAGCCGTCGGAGTCGCCGGCCACGAGGTCGACGCGTCCGTCCTCGTCCCAGTCCACCGCGCGCACGCCGTTCTGCCGCAGGGCATCGGCGGGCTGGAAGCGCTCCGTGTACGGCGCTCCCCCGCCGGCATCGCGCGCTTCGAACCGCGGCTCCGTGCGCGTGCCCACGTTGCGGTACAGGCGGCCGAACACGCGGGGCTGGTCCCCGTAGTGCGAGCGCTCCCAGTAGCGGCCGACCACGAAGTCGAGGAGGCCGTCCCCGTCGAAGTCGGCCACCTTCACCCCCGCCTTCGCGTCCATGTAGTCGTAGAACGCGAGCATCCGTCCGCCTTCCAGCACGGGGGCGGTGCGCGTGCCCACGTTCCGGAAGAGATAGACGCGGCCGTCCTCCGTGCCCGCGAAGAGATCGAGATCGCCGTCGCCGTCGATGTCGGCGGCGTCGAGACGCGGATTGCCCAGGCGGATGGGGGTGCCGTTCGCCTCCACCCAGACGCCGTCCGCGAGCGCGATGTCCGCCACCGCGTGGCTCTCGCCCACGCGCCGGTGCAGCGTCACCGTGTCGTCCGCGTCGGTGAGGACGTCGAGCCGGCCGTCCCCGTCCCAGTCCACGAAGCTGACCCGACCGGTCAGGGGGACGCCGGAGACGGTGGCCATCGGTCCCCGGTCGGCGAAGGTGAGGGGCCCGCCCTTGACCGTCACGTTCTCGTAGCGCACGACGCGGTTCTCGTAGGGGCCGGCGCGGAAGGAGGCGAACAGGTCGGGATCGCCGTCGCCGTCCCAGTCCACGAGCTCGGCCGACACCCAGCTCCGGTTCGCGTCGTCGCGCGGAAACGTGAGCACCTCCCCGGCGGAGGTGAGGCGCCCGCGGTCGACGAACCGGCCCTGCCCGCGGTTCTCGTAGACGTAGAGGAACGGCTCCGTGCCGCCCTTCACGAGGTCGAGGTCCCCGTCGCCGTCGAGGTCCACGAACGTGTCGCTGGCGTTGGCCGCGATCTCCCGCCGGCCCCAGCCCTGCATGAAGAGATCGCCGTCGCCGACGAGGCCCGGATAGCGGGGCTCCCGCGCGCGGTCGGCGGTGTCGAAGTAGACGGCGAACCGCGTGGCGCGCTCGTCGGGCACGACGAAGCTCAGGGTGACACGGTCCAGCGGGTAGAGGCGGTCGACGCGCCAGGGAACGAGGACACGCTCGTCCGGTGGGCGGCTCGGGTCGTAGGGGCGCGAGCGCCCGGCGGCGTCGTAGGCGACGACGTCGATCGTGCTCTCTTCGAGCCGGCCGGAGGCGCCGCGCGCGGCCAGCTCCGCCGCGAAGTCGACGTCCACCGCGGCCACGGAGTGCGAGCGCTTGACGCCGCGCGGGTCGACGTCGAGGAGGATGCGGTAACGGCTCTTGGAGGCCCAGACGAGGGGCGCCGGCGCGGCGGCCGTGGTCGAGTGCAGGGCCGTGGCCGCGGCCGCGGCCAGCAGGATGGCCGGCAGACCGGCGGCCCGCGCGCGCGCCCTCACGGCCGGACGGTCTCGCTGTAGATGGCGGTCGTGCGGTCCACGAGCGTGCCCCAGGTCGCGCGGCGCGCCACCGCCGTCTCCTTGGCGAAGAACACGAGCAGCGATCCGTCCGGGCGCGCGAGCAGGCTGCCCACGTGGATGCGCTCGTCTCCCTTCAGCGGCGGATCGGGGTGCAGCGCGACCTCCGGCGCCTCCTTCGTCCAGGTGAGGCCGTCCGTGCTGCGCGCACGCAGGACGTGGAAGGCGGGCGCGGACGCCGAGCGGCCCTGGTACCAGAGCTCGTAGCCGGCGGCCGTCCGGCGCACGACGGGGTGACGCACGCCCTGCGCATCGAGTGCGCCTTCCGCGCCGGGCTCGAGGACGGCGCCGTCCTTCGTCCAGGACGACCCGTCCGCCGAGTGCGCGTGCGCGATGCGCCAGGTCCGGCCGTCGTAGGCCTCGTACCAGAGGTGATGGACCGCGCCCGCCTTCACCACCGTGGGATGAGCCGCGGACACGGCATCGATCGCCCCCGCCGCCCCCAGACCCAGCGCCGAGCCACCCTCCGCGCGTCCCGGGCGCTTGGTCCAGACGAGGCCGTCCGTCGAGGTGGCGTGGCCGATCCGGAAGTGGGCGGGCTCCACGCGCCCCGGGCCCAGGGGCCGCTCGTCACCGCTCCACGCCGTGTACCAGGCTCGCCACTGCGCGCCGTCGCGCAGGACGGAGGTGGCGGCGGCGAGGATCGCGTCGAACGGCCGCTCGCGGCCGGACAGGTCCGCGAGATCCCCTTCCTGCCACCTCTGCCCGACGAGCACGGGCTCGTAGTCGTCGGGATAGCTCCAGCGCGCGAGGTCGCGCGAGGTCACGACGCCGGTGCTCCAGAGGTCCCAGGCGCCGTCGCCGACCTGGTCCGTCGCCGAGCCCGTGTAGTACATCCGCCAGAGGCCGCGGGCGGGATCGCGCAGCACGAGCGGAAAGGTCACGTTGTGCGTCTGCCAGCCGGGAAAGTTCGTGGGGGCCAGAACCAGGCGGGCGGAGGGCGGCGGCGAGGCCGGCGTCACGGGGACGGGGACGGCAGCGCCGAGCCACGCACCGGCCAGGACCACGAGGGCACGACGTCGCGGGGTCAAGCCTCCAAGCTTCCCCGCCCCTTCGCTCCGCGTCAAGGGTGCCGCCCGGCCACGCGATACACTCCGCGGCATGGTGGCGCCGGGGGCATGACCCTCACCTCGCCTCGCCCCCGCGCGTGGACGACCGCCGCCATCGTCGCCGGGATCGCTCTTGCCGGCCTTCTCCCTCGCGCCTGGCGGCTCACCGTCCCCGGCCTGACCAGCGACGAGGCGTTCTCCTGGCGGCTGACCGGATACCCCGTGCGCGACATGCTCGCGCGCGCCGCCCAGGACGTGCATCCGCCCCTCTATTACATCGTGCTCGAAGGATGGCGCGCCATCGCCGGCGACGGCCCGTCGGTGTTGCGCGGGATGTCCGTGCTTGCCGGCCTCCTCGTGGTGCCGCTCGCCTTCGGGCTGGTGCGGGAGGCGGCACGCCTGGACATCGCCGAAGACCGGCGCACGGCCGCCCTGCTCGCGGCCGCCATGATCGCGATCCACGCGACGCAGGTGCTGCAGAGCCGCAATGCGCGCATGTACGCGCTGGGCACGCTGCTGGCCGCGGGCAGCGCCTGGCTGATCCTGCGCGCGAATCGCGCCACCGTGCGGACGTGGGCCTGGTGGGCGCTGTGGGGTCTGGCCGCGGCGGCCGCCGTGGCGACGCATTACTACCTGGCCTTCACCGTCGCCGCCCAGGCGGCCTGGGCGCTGGGCGCGGCGCGGACGCGCCGCCGCCTTCAGGAGCTGCTTCTGGCCGGCCTCGTCGCCCTGGCCGTGTTCGCGCCCTGGGCCCCCGTCCTCTGGCGGCAGGCGCGGCAGGTGCGGGCGGCCTACTGGATTCCTCCCGCCGGCCTCACGTCGCTCGCCGAAGGGATCGCGCGCTGGGGGACGGGATTCGAGACCGAACCCGTGGCTTCGCTGGTCGCGCTCCTCGTGATCGCGTCCCTGGTCGCGGCGGCCCGTGTGGGCCGCGCCGGCCGTTTCTTCGCGCTGCAGGCCGCGGCGCCGTGGATCCTCGGCCTCGTCGTGTCCGTGTCCGCGGGGCGGCCGATCGTGCTCGACCGCTACATGCTGTTCGCGCAGGTGTTCCTGCTCTGCGCCTGGGCAGTGACGGTGACGAGGGTCGGGGCGCGCGCGCTCGCCGCCGGTGCCGCCCTCGCCATCGTCCTTCTCCTCGCCAGCGGCCTCGCCCTCACCCTGCGCGGCCTGCCCGCGGATCCGCCCGCCCTGGCCCTGGCCGCCCGCGCGCTGAAGCGGCAGGCGGGCGCGGACGATCTCGTCGCGGTCGAGTCACCCCGCGTGCTCAACAAGCTGCGTTACTACGCGAGCCAGCTCGGGGCCGATACCCTCCGCGTCCGCGCCGCGCTCCCGGAGCGTGTGCCCCTGCTTCCGTACGTCTCGCACGTCGTCTCGCTGGACGACGGGGACACCGTTGCCGCGGATGCCCTGTTCGCGGCGGGCGCGGACTCGGTGTGGGTCGGCCGCGAGTCCACCTCGCCCCCGAACCCTCCCCCCGCGGGATGGACGATCACCTTCGCCCGCGTCTTCGAGGGCGGCGAAGACACGCGATTCACGCTGGCCCGCTATCAGCGGATGGAGACGCCTCCCCCATCCTCGGCCAGATAGCGCAGGATCGCGTGCTGGGCGAGCTGCTCCGCGAGGCCGCCCGCATGCACGTCGAACCCGTGATCGGCCAGCGGGATCTCCAGGACCTCGACGCTGCGGCCGGCCTCGCGCAGGGCACGCGCCAGCCGCCGCGGGTTCTCGACGGAGACGAGCCGGTCGCCGGTACCATGGATGAGCAGCGTGCGCGGCAGGGGACGGTCCACCCAGGCGATGGGCGACGCGAGACGGTAGGCGTCCGGCAGCGCGGAGGGCGGGCCGCCCAGGTAGAGCTCGAGGACGTGTGTCGCCTGGACGACGTCCGGGCGTATCGGATGCTCGTAGCCCCACGTGAGGTCCGTCGGACCATAGATCGAGACGGCCGCGGACACCGGCGCGTCGTCCACCGCGCATGCGGGCGGCAGACGGGGATCGCCGGACGAATACGCAACCATCAGGGCGATCTGACCGCCCGCGGAACGGCCCAGCACGGCGCCGCGCCGCGGATCGATGCCAAACTCCGCGGCCCGTTCCCGCACGCGGCCGAGCACGCACTTCACGTCCGCGATGGCGGCCGGGAACCGGTTGGCGGGAGCCAGGCGGTAGCGCACGTCGACCACGACGTGGCCCGCGCGGGCAAGGGCGCGTGAGACGTGCCGCACGTCGCCCTTGTCGCCGCTCCGCCAGGCGCCGCTGTGGATGACGAGGACGAACGGATGCGGTCCCGCGCCCGAGGGCAGGTCGACGTCGACGGCCAGGTCCGGACGCGCGGGCTCGAGGATGACGTCGCGGCGCGACGGCCCCTCCACGCGATGGCCCGGCAGGTATGCCCACGGCGCGAAGGACGCGCCCTCTCTTCGGTAGGCGGGAAGGATGACGAGGGCCGGGATCAGGCCGACGACCATCGCGGGCACGGCGACCAGACGGACGACGGCCGCGCCGCGCGTGCTCACCCCCGCCACGACGGCCAGGGCGAGCGCGGCCGCGGCGGCAATGGCCAGGCTGAACTCGAGCGCGGCCAGGTGCAGGATCCACGACGGGAACGTCGGCGGCGAGGAGGCGAGGAGCAGCGCGCCGATCCCCGACACCAGCGCGAGAGCGAGCGCGGCTCGGACGCGCAGTCCCTCCATCACGGGCGCCGCCCCGCAACGTCCCCTATACTGCGGCCGTGACCCGATGGATCCGCACCACGAGCGAGCTGGCGGATCTGGTCGGATCCCTCGCGGGCCGCCGCGCCGTCGCCCTCGACACGGAGTCGGACAGCCTCCATCACCATCGCGAGAAGGTCTGCCTGGTGCAGATCGGCGTGGAGGAGGGCGGCTGGCTGATCGATCCCCTGGCCGCGCGCGACCTGTCCCCGCTGGGGCCTCTCCTCGCCGACCCCGGCGTGGTGAAGGTGCTGCACGGCGCCGACTACGACGTGACCACCCTCAAGCGCGACTTCGGGTTCACGTTCGCGAGCATGTTCGACACCATGATCGCCTCTCGCGTCCTGGGCCGGCCGGAGATCGGATTGCAGGCGCTCCTGCGCACGGAGTTCGGGATCGCGCTGGCCAAGGACAGCCAGAAGGACGATTGGTCGCGGCGGCCGCTGACCGCGACCCAGGAGGCGTACGCGCTGGCCGACGTCGCCCACCTCATCCCGCTGCACGACCGGCTGGTGGCCGCGCTGGGCGAGCTCGGACGCCTGGACTGGGTGCGCGAGGAGTGCGCGGCGGTGGCCGCGCTCGAGCCTGCGCGGCGCGGACGCGACGCCGAGGCCTGGCAGAGGGTCAAGGGCGCCAAGCGACTGTCGCGCCGGCAGCAGGCCGTCCTGCAGGCCGTGTTCGCGTGGCGCGACGCCATCGCCGACCGCACGGACGTGCCCGCGTTCAAGATCGTCTCGTCGGAGACGCTGCTGGACCTCGCCGAGCGTCATCCCGCGACCCTCGAGGAGCTGCGGGCCACGAAAGGCCTCTCCCCGCGCGTGCAGCGGGAAGCGGGAGCGCTCCTGGATGCGATCGCCCGCGCCTGGGCCCTGCCCGAGGACGCCTGGCCGCGCCTGGCCGCGTCGCCGCGTCCGGTGGTGTCGGAGACGACGCGACGGCGCATCGACGCGCTCCGCACCTGGCGCATGGCGGAGGCGAAGCGGCTGGCCCTGGACGTGTCGGTGGTCCTGCCCCAGCGGCTCCTCGAGCGCGTGGCGGAGGTGGCGCCGCGGGCGCCCGCGGACCTCGAAGCCGTCGAAGGACTGCGCCGCTGGCGCCGGCAGACCTTCGGCGAGGCGCTCGTGCGCGTGTCCGCGGCGGTCTGAACCGTCGGCCGGCCCGTCTTCAACGCGCGAGGCTCCACAGGAACTCCTCCGTCCGGCGCTCCACCACGTCCCAGTCGTACTCCGCGGCCACGTAGCGCCGGCCCGCCTCGCCGAGCTGGCGGCGCAGGTCCGCGTCGGCGAGCAGGCGGCGCAGCGCTTCCGCGAACTCGGAGTACCCGCGATAGAAGAGGCCGCCCCCACTGCGCACGCACTGCCCTTCGAGCACCTTGCACGCGGAGTTGACGAGCACGGGCCGGCCCATGGCCCAGGCCTCGAGGACGATCACGGAGAGGCTCTCGTAGGGACTCGGCAGGACGAGGACGTCGCTGGCGGCGATCAGCGCGAACTTCTCCTCTTCCGATACGAAGCCGAGGTGCCGGATCTTCGCGTGCTCGGGTATGGCCAGCGCGGGACGGCCGACGAGCACCAGGGGCGGGAGCTCCGGCCATTCCTCCGAGAGGCGCTGCCAGTGGGAGAAGAGCCGGTCCGCGCCCTTGTTGCGATCGATGCGGCCGACGTAGAGGACGTAGGGCGAGGCGAGCCCGAAGCGCGCGCGCACATCGACCTCGTGGTGCCGCTCGGGGATGTTGATCCCGCTTCCCACCACCACCGAGGGGACGGCCGCGTTGCCGCTCACTCCCTGCACGAGGCTGCGCTCCTCCGGCGTCAGGTACACGATCCCGCGCGGGCTGCGGAAGAGGTCGCCGAAGACGGGGAGCTCGATGGCGGGATCCTCCTCGGCCGTGGGGACGAGCACGGCCCGCTCGCGGACGGTGGGCAGGCCGAAGAAGCTCTGGTAGTAACGGTAGGAGTAGAAGACGAAGAGGTCGACGTCCGGGAGGCCGCGCAGCGACCGCACCAACTCCGGGCTCTCGGGCCCGTTCTCGACGACCCACTGGCGCTCGTCGTCCAGCGTGTGGTCCTCGTGGAAGACGAGGTCGGAGAGGAGCGCGAAGCGATGCTCGTCGCGCGGCCGCTTGACCGGATGCCGCGTCACGGCCAGGCCGTCCACGCGATCCGGGCCCGGCGGGTAGTGGTTGCGCCACTTGAGGTAGTCGAGCGCGCAGGTGGTCGCCACGCTCACGTCGTGCCGCCGGGCCAGGCGGCCGGCCAGCCAGCGGCAATGCAGCTCGGAGCCGCCCGCCACCTCGACGCCGAAGCGTTGGATGACGAAGCAGAGGCGGAGCCGGCGTGCGGCGTCAGCGGCCATGCACGGAGGCGAGGAGACGCTCGTACTTCTCCATGATGACGGGCCAGGCGTAGTTCGCCTCGTAGTACGCGCGCCCGCAGCGGCCCAGGACGTCCGCCTCGCGCGGGTGCGCGAGCAGCCAACCCAGGGCCTCCGCGAACTCCTCGTAGGAGGCGTAGTAGAGGCCGCCGTTCGCGCGCTGGACCTGGCCGCGCATCACCGCGCAGCGCCCGTTGACCAGCGCGGGCCGCTCCATCTTCCAGGCCTCGAGCAGGGCCATGGACAGGCTCTCGAACGCGCTGGGGTGCACGAGCAGGCGGCTGGCCCCGATCACGGAGAGCTTCTCCGCGTCGGAGAGGATCCCGAGATGCGTGACGTTGGTGTGGACGGGGATCGGGAGCACCGCCTTCCCCACCAGCACGAGGCTCAGGTGCGGCGCCCGCTCCTGCACGTAGCGGAGGAAGTCCTCGAACAGCCGCGAGCAGCCCTTCTCGCGCTCGATGCGCCCGACGTAGACGATGTAGTCGCCGAGCACGTCGAGGCGCTTGCGGATCTCGTCCGCGGACACGACCGAGGAGTCCTCGATGCCGACGCCGACGACCTCGCCCGGGAGCGCGTCCGCGCCCGTCATCTCGAGGAGGAGCTGCTTCTCCTCGACGGAGTTGAACGCGTAGGCCCCGGGCATTCGGAACAGCGGCTTGAAGAGGCGCAGGCGCACCGCCCCGTCGTCCTCGGCCGTGGGCACGAGGATGCTCTTGGCGGGCGCGACCTGCAGGCCGTGATAGGTCGTCCAGTAGCGGTACGAGAAGAAGACGAGCGCGTCGTACTCGGCCTGGTGCGCGCGCAGGTGCTCGATCAGCTCCGGAGTGACGGGGCCGTGCTCCTCGATCCAGCGGCGCTCCTCGTCGTCGGTGTGCTCGAAGAAGTGGACCTTCGAGCTCAGCTCGTCGAACCCCTCCGGCGTGCGCCGCCGCGCTACCGGGAACCGGCGCACGGGGAGTCCCCCCACGGTCGTGAGGCCGGGCTCGTACTTGTTCTCCCAGGAGAGGTAGTCCACCGCGCAGGTGGTGAGCACTTCGACCTGGTGACGCTCGGCCAGGCGCTGCGCGATCCAGCGGGCGTGCAGCTCCGCGCCCCCGATCACCTCCTCGCCGTAGCGCTGGACGATGAGGCCGATTTTCACGGCCGGTCGCCGTGTGTCATTCGGTCGGCGTTCCGCCCGTCTTCCCGCCCTCGAGCACCTTCAGGCGGTGGCGCAGGGCCTGCAGCTCCACCTGCAGGCGGGCCGTCTCCCGGACGTTGTTGTGCAGGAGATGGGCCAGGTACAGGTTGATCTGCGCCTGGCGGTTGAGGAGGTGGTCCGTGTAGAGCCGCACGAAGGGCCGGACCAGCTTCTTGGCCAGGAGGAGCGCGCGCGCGGAGAGCCCGGTCCGCTGGGTGCGGATCAGGTAATCGGTGGCGATGTTCCAGTCGTGGGTCGGGCCGAGCAGCCGGTCGAGCAGCTTGCCGTCGATGCGCGCCTCCTCGCCGTAGGCGCGCAGGCGGAGGCTGGTCAGGGACTCGACTTCCTCGTCCGTGTAGATGCCCTGGGCGCGCTTGCGCTGGATGGACTCGCGGATCTCCTTCATGATCCGTACGACGTCCGGCGCTTCGCCCGCGGGCGGGACGCTCTGGCTCATGACCGGCTAGTTTATGCTGCTTGCCCTCGAGACCGGGCGTCTCACCCTTCGCCGGATCGGCCTCGACGACGACGCCTTCGTCCTCGGCCTCCTCAACGAACCGTCGTTCCTCCTCCACATCGGCGACAAGGGCGTGCGCACACGGGAGGACGCGCGGCGATACATCGCGGACGGTCCCCTGGCCAGTTACGAGCGTTTCGGCTTCGGGCTGTGGCTCGTCCAGCGCAAGGACGGCGGCGAGGCGATCGGGATCTGCGGCCTGCTCAAGCGGGAGTGGCTGGAAGACGTCGACCTCGGCTTCGCGCTTCGCCCGGAGTTCTGGGGCCGGGGTTACGCGTTCGAGGCCGCGTCCGCCGTCCTGGCCTGCGCGCGGGAGCAGCTCGGCCTGCGCCGGATCGTGGCCGTGACGTCGCTGGACAACACGCCCTCCATCCAGCTCCTGGCCAAGCTCGGCTTCCGCTTCGAGCGCATCGCGCGCTTCACCGATGGCGGCCCCGAGCTCCGCCTCTTCGCGCTCGAGGCCTGACCTCGACCGGGCTCCACCGGATCAGACGGGGCGCGAGAGGATCAGGCAGGAGTCGCCGAACTCGTGGGCGAGATAGCCCTCGTGCTCGGCATGGGCAAGAGCGCGCCGCAGGAGAGCCTCCGGGGCGAAAGCCTGCAGCAGGTCGAAGTGCGTCTCTCCCGGCTGGTGGATTCCGGTGAGCAGGCCATCGACGATCCGCGGCCGGAAGTGGCGATCGATGCGCAGGCTCGTGCGTCCCTCCCCGGCCCGGAGGCGCCCGCCGCCCGCTTCCGCGGCGCCTTCGAGCGCGCGGACGACGGTGGTGCCCACGGCGACGATGCGGCCTCGCGCCGCTCGCGCGCGCGCCACCGCCGCCACCGTCTCCGCGGGAATGTCGAAGCGCTCGGGAAGGGGAAGGGCGGCGTCGAGCGCGGGCTCGCCCGTCGAGGAGAGGCCAGCCGCGTGCGTCAGCGCGGCCAGGGCGATGCCGCGCCGGCGCGCCTCCAGCAGCACGCGCCAGGTCAGCGGCCGCCCCGCCGATGGCGCCTCCGCCGCCCAGGGCCGCGAGGCGTAGGCCGTCTGTACGTGCCACAAGGCGAGGGGCGCCCGCACGTAGGAGTACTGCACGGGCCGCCCGGTGCGGTACACCGCGGACCACAGCGCGTCTCCCTGGCGATCGAAGAGGAGGCGGACCAGACGCGGCGAGACGTCCGAGACCGCGACCACGCGGGCACGCAGGTCCGGCTCCGCGTCGCCGTGCGCACCGCGGAACGTGAGCGTCGCATCCACGGGCAGGGGGGGCGGCGCCGGACGATCCTCCGTCCGCCAGCGCCAGTTGCCCGCGCCCAGCACGGCGGCCGTCCACGTGCCCTCTTCCGCGGGCCCCAGGAGCCGGACCTCGACGGGGGCCCCGTCCGTCGCGTGCCCCTGCAGGCTCGCGGGCAGCGTGGCCGCGTCGTTGACCACGAGGAGGTCGCCGGCGCGCAAGCGCGATGGAAGATCGCGCACGGCGAAATCCGCGAGCGTGTCCGCAGCGGGGTCCACGACCAGGAGCCGTTCCGACTCCGACTCCGCCCGTGGCCAGGCCGCCGTCTTCACCGGCGCCCCATCGGGAAGGCCGCGCCCACCGCCATCGGCTGCAAGCGCGGCGGCGTCCAGCGCGACGCCTCCAGGCGCGTGCCCGTGGGGATCGCTTCCGCGCCCTGGATGATGGCCACCAGGCGGCGGGCCACGACGGCGGGATCGGCGAGGGTGGCCGGATCCGCGTCGGGCATGGCCGCCGCGTGCATGGCCGTGCGCATCTCCCCCGGGTCGACGGTGAGCACGCGCACGCCCGTGCCTTCGAGCTCCGCGCCCCAGATCCGTCCGAGGTGGTCCAGGGCCGCCTTCGAGACGCCGTAGGCGCCCCAGGTCGCATAGCCGCTCACGGACGCGTCCGAAGTCACCTGCAGGACCAGCCCCCGGCCGCGCAGGACCATGCCCCCGGCGAGGGCGCGGGTGAGGCGGAAAGGGCCGAGGAGGTTGACGTCGAGCACCTGGGCTAGGTCCTCGCACTCCGTGTCGAGGAGCAGGCGCAACGGCGTGGGCCCGAGCGTGCTCGCGTTGTGCACGAGGATGTCGATGGGGCCGGCGAGGGCGGAGGCGGCGCCGGCGATGCGGTGGATGTCCGCCTTTGCGCCCAGGTCGGCGGCGAAGCCGTGCGCGTCGCCTCCCGCGGCCCGGATCTCGTCCACGACCCGCGCCAGCTCTTCCGCTCCCCGCGCCACCAGCACCACCCGCGCCCCCTCCCGCGCGAGGGCGCGTCCCAGCTCCGCCCCCAGGCCCCGGCTGCCTCCGGTGATCAGGGCCGACCGTCCTTCGATCTGCATCCCGTCCTCCCTCACCCGGAGA
>Ga0209382_10001489_pt1 | contig 36729 bp, 30 predicted proteins | sample SoiMetdeltSBSDD5_FD_187599 | JGI IMG/M metagenome (GOLD analysis project Ga0209382, IMG submission 187599) | Bulk soil microbial communities from a Populus tree surrounding site in Tennessee, USA - Soil MetaG P. deltoides SBSDD5 (SPAdes) (version 2) | ecosystem: Environmental > Terrestrial >... | reverse complement strand
CGCCAGCGCCACGCTGCCGCCCAGCAGGGAAGGCAGGTAGAACAGCCCGCGGAACATGCCGGTGAACCGGCGCTCCCGGTTGAGAAGCACGGCGACACCTAGCGCGGCGGCGAGCTTGAGCGGCACCGCCACCAGGCCGAAGACGAGCGTCACCCGGACCGCGTGCCAGTAGTGCGGGTCATCGCCGAACATTCGCGCGTAGTTCTTCAGACCCACCCACTTCACCTCGGTGAAGGGGGAGAGCAGGTCGTAGTTGGTGAAGCTGAGCACAAGCGACCCGAGCATGGGGATCGCGGTGATCCCCATGATCCCGAGCATCCAGGGCGTCAGGAACACGTAGCCCGCGAGGCCCTCTCGTCTCTTTTTGAACGGCTTCCCGTGAGCCGCCGAAGGATCGACCGTCGGCGGCTTCACAAGCGAGGACTTAACCAGCGAGGGCGGCATTGGCTTCCTTGAGGAACTGGTCCGCCGCGGCGGCCGATGTCGCCTTGTTGTACTGCACGCTCTCGGCGATCGTGGTCAGCAGAGCGCGCACCTTGACGTGACCCTTGGGCGGCACGGCCGGGGCCTTGCCGAACTTGGTGGCCATGTCGGTCTCGAAAGCGAACGCCGTCTTGGCGGTGGCGTCGGTCAGCCCGTCGGCGACCGCCTTGCGGACGTCGAGGTTGGCCGACAGACCGCGGTCGGCGCCCCACAGCTTGCCCACCTCGGACGAGTTGACCAGGAAGTTGATGACGTCGACCGCCCGGTCCTTGTTGGGGGCCGAGCGCGCCACCGAGAAGTAAAGGGCCGCGCGCGCCCACTGGGCGCTCGGGTTGCCCGGGTAAGCCATGACGCCAAGCGCCTGCTTGGTCTTGGCCTGCACCTCGGTGATCTGGTTGGCCCACAGGAACGAAGTGGCCGCCGTGCCCGTGACCACCAGCTGCTTGGTCACGTCCCCGCCGTTGGCCTCGTGGATAAGGTCGGCCGTCGGTGCTGCCTTGCGGTCGCGGGCGCCCTTCCACAGGTCGAACCACTTGACGAGGTCCTCCTTGGTGGCGCCGATCGCCTTGTCCTTGTACAGCTCCTTGCCCTGCTGGCGCAGCCACATCCACAGCGCCTTGTAGTCGGCGCTGGGGTCCATGGTGCCGTAGGTCTTGTTGCCTGACTTGGCGTAGACCGGCTCGGCCCAGGCGATCAGCTCCTCCCAGCTCATGCCGGTCTTGGGCTCGGGAAGGCCCAGCTCGGTGATGAGCTGCTTGTTGTAGATCACGCCCGGGGTGTTCTCGCCAGTGGGTACGCCCGCGAGCTTCCCGCCGACCTCGCCGTACTTCCACAGGCTCTCAGGGAACTTGCTCACGTCGAGCTTTTTGTTTGCCATGTACGGGTTGAGGTCCAGCGTCACGTTGCGCTCCGCGTACTCGCTGAGCGCGCCGTCGTCGATCTGGAAGATGTGCGGGGCGTTGCCGCCCGCGGCCAGGGTGGCGAGCTTGTCGTAGTAGCCCTGGTTACCCTGCCAGGTGGTCTTGAAGGTGACGAACGGGTACTTGGCGGTGTAGAGCTTCAGGGCGTCCTCGGTCGCCTTGGCCCGGGCCTCGGCGCCCCACCAGAAGATGGACAGCTCGACCGGCTCGGTCGACTCCGGTGCGGGCTGGTCGGCGTCCTTGCCGCCGCAGGCGGCGAGCACGGGCAGGGCAAGCGCCCCTAAGAGCAGGGATCTCCTGCTAGTAACGTGTGACATTGCGGCACGGTGCATGAGTCACTCCATGAGGTTGTGGATCGGCCGCGACCGGGTCCGTGTTTGCGGCACGGGCCCGGGCCGTATTGCTGGCGCCGCCTCCGGCGGCGCGGCAGTGCGCTAGCTGGGTGGACGTGATGAGGAGTCACGCACGACAAGTTCGGTCGCGAGCGTGATCAGCGCGGTGGTGCGGCGGTCGTCGCCATGCGCAAGCAGCATGTCGACTGCCGCCCGTCCGAGGGCCGCCGTGGGGGTGGCGACCGTCGTGAGCATGGGGCGGGTGCGGCGGCTCAGCGCGGTGTCGTCGATACCGACGACGCTCATCTGGGCCGGGACACTCACGCCCACCTTTTCGAGGCCCTCGATCAAGCCGACGGCCATCAGATCGTTGTATGCCAATACCGCGGTGGCGCCGGTGCGGGCGATCGCCTCGGCCTGCGCCGAGCCACCGTCCTCGGTGGGTGGGTTGGGGCCGAGCACGGTCAGCTCGATGCCGGCGGCCCGCGCGGCGATCGTCGCCGAGCGGCGGATCTCGCGGTTGGTCCAGGAACCCCTTGGCCCGCCAAGCAAAGCGATGTGCCTGTGCCCGAGCTCGGTGAGGTGTTCAATGGCCAGCCGCGCGCCCTGCGCCACGTCCATGACGACGGCCGGCAGGCCGGGGACGGGACGGTTGACCACGACGAGCGGCACGTCGCGCGAGAGCCGCTCGATCTGCGTGTTGCTCATGCGCGGGCTGCACAGCAGCACGCCGTCGACCTGTTTCGCCAGCGCGAGCACCAGCTCCTCCTCGACCGTGGCGTCCTCGTTGGTGTCGGCGACGAAGACGTGGTAGTCGCGGCCACGCGCGTGTGACTCGGCGGCCTTGATCAGCGGGGGGAAGAACGGGTTGGCGATGTCGGCGACGATGAGGCCGATGTTGTGCGTGCGCCCCGTGATGAGCGCCCGTGCCGCCCGGTTGGGCCGGTATCCCAGCTGCTCGGCGCAGTCGAGCACGCGCGCCCGGGTCGCCGGGTTGACCAGGTGCGGCGCGCTGAAGGTGCGCGAGACCGTGGAAACATGCACGCCGCTTACCTTCGCGACGTCGCGGATGGTGGCCGGCACGGTGGCCCTCCTTCGCGATTACGTCGTTTCGTGTTGCTCATTAATGCAAACGGTTGCGTCCATGTCAACGCTCCCACGTTTCAAACCGATGACGATCGTGACCTGGAATGCCAACAATTTCGGTCAATCTTGGTCACCCCATTGACGTATCCCCCAGGCAGTGGTTAGTTCTCTTGCAAACGTTTGTAGCGCGACAAAAGACTCAGGGAGGAAGACCCAGTGCGTTACGCGATCGTGGGCACCGGCTCCCGCGCCCGGATGTGGGCCCGCGAACTGTCGCGACACGGCGAGATTGTGGCGTTTGCCGACCCCAACCCGGCCCGGATCGCGCTTTTTCAGAAGACCTTCGCGGGCGTACCGGGATATTCGTCCGAAGATGTGCGGCAAATGCTGGACAAGGAGCGGGTCGACGTCCTGGTGGTGTGCAGCGTGGACGCCACGCACGAAACCCACATCGTGACCGCCCTCGAGTCGGGCTGCGATGTGATAACCGAAAAACCAATGACTACAACGGTTTCCAAGTGCCGCCGGATCCTGGAGGCGGAGCGCCGCTCGGGCAGGCGGGTGTCGGTGGCGTTCAACTACCGTTACCATCCCGCGCACCAGCAGGTGGCCGAGGAGCTGCCCAACATCGGCGAGATCGGCTCCGTCCACTTCGAGTGGTTGCTCGACACCCGCCACGGCGCGGACTACTTCCGCCGCTGGCACCGCGACAAGGCCAACTCGGGTGGGCTGCTGGTCCACAAGGCGACGCACCACTTCGATCTGGTCAACTGGTGGCTGGGGGCGGCGCCGGATCTGGTCACCGCCTACGGCCGGCTCTTCTTCTACGGCAAGCAGGCTGGCACGAGGCACGGTTACGCCCGTGACTATGTGCGGGCGCACGGCGCCACGGAGGCGGCGGACGATCCGTTCGCGCTGGACCTGAGCGCCGAGGACGACCTGCGCCAGCTTTACCTTGAGGCCGAGCACGCCGACGGCTACCACCGCGACCAGAACGTCTTCGGCGACGGCGTGACCATCGAGGACGACATGGCGGTGCTGGTGCGCTACGACACCGGCCCGACGATGTCCTATCACCTCACCGCCTACGCGCCGTGGGAGGGGTACAGGATCGCCTTCAACGGCAGCAATGGCCGCCTCGAGCTGGACATCAGCGAGACCCAGCACATTGCGTCCCTGCGCCTGTGCCAGGTCTGGCAGCCTCCGCGCGAGATCCCGCTGCGGCGCATCGAGCGTGGCGGTCACGGCGGCGCCGACGGCCGCATGATCGAGGCGCTGGTGAAGGATCCGGCGACAATGCCAACAGCTTTGGACGGTGCAAGATCCATCCTGACCGGCCTCGCGGCGAACGAATCGATGGCAACGGCAAGGTCTGTGCGTGCCCACGACCTTCTCGACCTGAGCGAATACTCAAGCGATAGGGAGAGATGACACGCAATGACACGCACGGAGGAAGACCTGCTTTTCCCGGCCGACGCCACCGTCCGCGGCCTCGCGCGCGAGATCTACGGGCACGCCAAGGATCTGCCCCTGCTCAGCCCGCACGGCCATGTCGATCCGGCGCTCCTCGCCGAGGACGCCGCGTTTCCCGACCCGGCCCGTCTCATCATCTCGCCCGACCATTACCTGACCAGAATGCTTCTGTCCCAGGGGATCCCGCCGGGAGAGCTGGGCGTCAGGCGGGTGGACGGCGCCGTGGTGGAGGAGGATCCGCGCAAGATCTGGCGTACCTTCACCGACAACTGGCACCTCTTCCGGGGTACCCCCTCAAGATTGTGGTTGGAAAAGGAACTGCGCGAGGTCTTCGGCATCCAGACCCCGATGGGCGCCGACGTCTATGACGAGCTGGCCGAGCGCCTGCAGGACCCCGAGTTCCGGCCCCGTGCCCTGTTCAAGCGGTTCAACCTGGAGGTGCTCGCCACCACCGAGTCGCCGTGCGATCCCCTTTCCAGCCATGCCAAGCTGCGCGCCGACGGGTGGGGGGAGAAGGTCATCACCACCTTCCGCCCGGACGACGTGGTGGACCTCGACTGGGCGGGCTGGCCGGACAGGGTGGCGCGGCTGGGCGAGGTCTCCGGCTGCGACACCTCGACGTTCGCGGGCTACCTGGAGGCGCTGCGCCAGCGCCGCCGGTTCTTCATCGAGCACGGCGCCACGTGCTCGGATCACGGTCACCCGACAGCGCGGGTCGCGGTCGCCGACGGCGTTTTCGGGGGCGCGCCCGCTATTTACACCAGGGCCCTGCGCGGCCAGGTGGCCTCGGGGGAAGGGGAGGTCTTCCGGGCACACATGCTGATGGAGTTCGCCCGGATGTCGATCGAGGACGGCTTGGTGATGCAGCTGCACCCGGGCGCGGTCCGCAACCACAACCGTTTCCTGCACCGCACCTACGGTCGCGACACCGGCGGCGACATCCCGCAGGCGACCTCGTACACCGACGCGCTCAAGCCGTTGCTCGACGCCTACGGGCACGACCCGCGGCTGCGCGTCGTGGTGTACACATTGGACGAATACACCTACACACGGGAGCTGGCCCCGCTCGCGGGCGGCTACCCGTCGCTGTATCTGGGCGCGCCGTGGTGGTTCCTTGACGCGCCCGAGGCGCTGCGCCGCTGGCGCGAGGCGGTCACCGAGACCGCGGGCTTCTACAACACGACCGGGTTCGTCGACGACACCCGCGCCTACTGCTCGATCCCGGTGCGCCACGACGTGGCCCGCCGCATCGACGCGGGTTTCCTGGCGCGGCTGGTCGCCGAGCACCGGCTGGGTCTGGACGAGGCCCTGGAAACCATGGCGGATCTGGCTTATCACCTCCCGAAGAAAGTCTTCAAGTTATGAAAATCGTCTCCATCGACGTCCATGATGTGCGGTTCCCGACCGCGGCGGCCGGGGACGGGTCGGACGCGATCAACCGGGGCGACTACTCGGCCGCATATGTCACGCTGACCGCCGATACGGGGCTGGCGGGCAGCGGCCTCACGTTCACCAACGGGCGCGGCAACGAGATCGCCTGCGCCGCCATCAAGGCGCTGGCCCATCACGTGGCGGGCCGCTCCCTGGAGGAGATCTTCGACGAGCCGGTGGCGTTCTGGCGCTCGCTGTCGGCCGACGTGCAGCTGCGCTGGCTTGGCCCCGAGAAGGGCGTCATCCACATGGCGACCGGGGCGCTGGTCAACGCGGTCTGGGACCTTCGCGCCAAGGTCGAGGGCAAGCCGATGTGGCGCCTGCTCGCCGAGATGCCGGCCGCCGAGATCGTGCGGAATATCGACTTCCATCACATCGTTGACGCCCTGACGCCCGAGGAAGCGTTGTCCATTTTAGACGCTGACGGGTACCATGAAAGGCTTGAAATCCTTGAGCGAGAGGGCTTCCCCTCCTACACCACCTCGGTCGGCTGGCTCGGCTACCCTGACGATCAGGTCAAGGCGCTCACGCGCCAGGCCTACGACGCCGGGTGGCGGGCGATGAAGATGAAGGTCGGCGGCCCGATCGAGGACGACGTGCGCCGCGCGGCGCTCATCCGCTCGGTCATAGGCGATGATTCACTGCTGATGATGGACGCCAACCAGGTGTGGGACGTGCCCGAGGCGATCGAGAACATGAAGCGCCTCAGGGAGTTCGACCCATACTGGATCGAGGAGCCGACGCACGCCGACGACGTGCTCGGCCACGCCGCCATCGCCCGTGCCGTCGCCCCGATCCGGGTGGCGACCGGCGAGGTCGCCGCCAACCGGGTCATCTTCAAGCAGCTGTTGCAGGCCGACGCGATCGGCGTGTGCCAGGTCGACGCCTGCCGGGTCGGCGGGGTCAACGAGGTGCTGTCGATCCTGTTGCTGGCGGCCAAGTTTGGCGTGCCCGTCTGCCCGCACGCCGGCGGCGTGGGGCTTTGCGAGTACGTCCAGCACCTTTCCATGTTCGACTACCTGCGCGTGGGCCGATCGCTCGAGGGCCGGATGGTGGAGTACGTCGACCATCTGCACGAGCACTTCGTCGACCCTGTCGTCACCAAGAACGGGCGCTACGTGCCGCCAACGGCGCCCGGCTATTCGGTGACGCTGCGCCCGGAGTCGATCGCCGAATACTCATTCCCGGACGGTCCAGCATGGCAAGCCAGATGAACCCGAGGAGACTGAACCGCACTTGCGTCCTGCCCGAGGGCTGCGCCCCGCTGGTCGACTCGGGCGCTCTGAAACCCGGCATCCTTCATCTCGGCCTGGGCGCGTTTCACAGGGCGCATCAGGCGGTATATACCGAGGCAGCGATGGCGCGATCGGGTGGCAACAACTGGGGCATAGTTGGGGTCGCGCCACGCTCCCATCAAGTCCTCGACGAGTTGCGCGAGCAGGATTACCTGTTCAGCGTCGTGACGCTCAGTCCTCAGACTGACCGCGATGCTGCGAACACTCGTGTGATCTCGGCATTGTGCGGCGGTGCCCATGCCGCGAGCGACCCGGCCACGGTGATCAAGTTGTTGTCCGATCCGGCGATCCGCGTGGTGACGCTGACCGTGACGGAGAAGGCGTACAGCACCGACTCGGCGATGATGCGGCTGCTGGTCGCCGGCCTGCGGGTGCGCGGCGGCGCCCCGATCACCCTGCTCAGCTGCGACAACCTCCCCTCCAACGGCCTGGCGCTGGCCAAGGTGGTGCTGGAGCTGGCTCCCGAGCTGTCGTCGGTGACGTTCCCCAGCTGCATGGTGGACCGGATCGTCCCCGCCACCACACAGTCCACATTGGATCAGGCTCTGAGCGATCTGGGCGTGGAGGACAGGGCGGCCGTCGCCGCCGAGCCGTTCTCCCAGTGGGTGATCGAGGACAACTTCGCCGCCGGCCGGCCCGAGTGGGAGGCGGGCGGCGCCCAGTTCACCGCCGACGTGACCCCGTGGGAGCACCTGAAGCTGCGGGCACTCAACGGCGTCCACAGCGCCCTGGCATACCTGGGCGCGCTGGCCGGCTGTGAGCTGATCGCCGAGGCGCTTTGCCTGCCAGGGATGCGCGAGCTGCTGCGGCAGTACGTCGCCGAGGAGGTCTCGCGCTCGTTCGTGCCGCCCGAGGGCGTCGACGTGATGGCTTACGCCGACACGGTTCTGCAGCGGTTCGCCAACGCCGAGCTGGGCCACCGCACGCTGCAGGTCGCCATGGACGGTACGCAGAAGCTGCCCCAGCGGCTGCTCACCGTGCTCAACAACGTCCAGTCGCCGCGGTTCGCCACGCTCATCGCCGCGGCCTGGGCGCAGTTCGCCGAGGGCCGCGCCGACGACGGGCGGCCGCTGCCGCTGGACGATCCGCGGGCCGACGAGGTCCGGGCCGATCTGAGCACGACGGCTCTTTTCGGTCCTTCAGGGATTTTGGGGGTACCGGATCCGGCTCGCCGTGAGCTCATCGAGACCTGGCGCGGGGAGCTGTCCAAGCACAGCGCTGCGGCAGTAGTGAAATCCGCGGTGAGATCGTTATGACCGTGGCAACGCGAGTGGCGTTGGTAGGCGCCAACGGGCACGGGCTGCATCACCGGCGGCACATCGCTTCCCTGGCTCCTTCGGTGGAGCTTGCCGGGCTTTGCGATGTGCTGCCGGTCAGCGACGTGCCCGAGGGCGTGGGGGTGTTCACCGAACTTGCGGAGATGCTGAAGGTGACCGAGCCAGAGGTGGTCATCGTCTGCACCCCGCCGCGCACCCACCTGCCGTTCGCGTTGTCCGCCTTGGAGTCCGGAGCCGATGTGCTGCTGGAGAAGCCGCCGGTGCTCGATCTGGCCGAGCACGACGCGCTTCAAGCGGCCGTCGAGCGCACCGGGCGGGTGGTGCAGGTGGGGTTCCAGGGTCTGGGCTCCTCTCAACTGCCTTCGTTGAAGGGCTTGTCGCCCTGCGACATTTCGGTGCTTGGCGCCTGGCAACGCGACGACCTCTACTGGGGACGGTCGCCGTGGGCCGGGCGCCTGCCCCTCGATGGCGCGCTGCGCAACCCGTTCGCCCACTACACCATGCAGGCTCTGGCAATCGCGGGGAGCGAGCCGGTGCGCGCGGAGGTTTCGTGGTGCCGCGTGCGCGACATCGAGGTCGATGACACCTCCACGCTGCGGCTGGCCCTGGCCAACGGTCACCGCATCCTCATCGCGGTCACCCTCGCCGGGCAGGAGCTGATCGACGGTGAGATGCGAGTCCTCAACAGGGCTGGGGGCGGGCTCCTTTATTTTCGAGATCTCGTGGACAGGTCGCTGCTGCGAAACCTTGTCGAATACCGCTGCGGGAATGAGCCGCTGCTCGCGCCGTTGAGCGCGACTCGAGGCTTCACCGCCATCGTTGAGGCGCTGGGCAGGATGCCGATGCCGGGGCGCGTGGAAAACAGCGTTATCGAGACCGCCGGAGGAGTGCGCACACTTCGCGGTGTGAACACTGTTCTGCGCCGCAGCGTCGAGGAGTTCGCCCTGTTGAGCGAGATCGACTCTCCTTGGACTGCAACAGTCACGGGCGGTGCTGCAAATATCGGATAATCGTGGGAGCGGTCCAATTAAATAGGCGCAGGTAATCCGGATTCAGGCCCCGGGAATGGTGCCAATCTGTGCCCAATTCATTGCAACATTCCTGCATATCGAATCCATTGACTTCGCTAGTCCACGCTTCTTAGTTTCGGTTTATGCAACCGCGCGGAATTTTTGCTGTAACAATTCTGGCCGCCCTTTCGCTCCTTCCGGGCTCGGCGGCCGGTGCATCCGAGCACAGCGCCATTGAAGACAGGACCCGGGAGGTCCTGCCCGCCAACGACGGGTGGGCCGCTTCGGGCGCCGGGACCACCGGCGGATCCGCCGCCACCTCGATGACGGTCGTGCACAACCGTGACGAGCTGGCGGCCGCCGTGGCCGGTGACGCACCGAAGATCGTGCTCATCTCCGGTGTCATCGAAGGACCGTCGTGCGAGGGCCTCGCCGACCCCGCCTACTCGCTTCAGGCGTTCCTCGCCGCCTACGATCCGGCGGTCTGGGGTCGCACCAACCCCAGCGGGCCGCTTGAGGAGGCGCGCCTGCGCTCCGTGGCCAACCAGCGGGCGCTCACCGAGATCAAGGTGGGGCCCAACACCACCATCTATGGGCTCGAGGGCGCGACGCTCCGGCGCCTGACGCTGATGATCGACCGGGCGCCCAACGTCATCGTGCGGCAGCTGCGGCTCGAAGACGCGGCCGACTGCTTCCCCCGCTGGAGCCCGACCGACGGCTCCGCGGGCAACTGGAACTCTGAGTACGACCTCATCTCGGTGCGGCGGTCCACCAACGTGTGGATCGATCACAACACCTTCAGCGATGGGTCCAACCCCGACTCCGCCCAGCCCGTCTACTTCGGACGGCCATATCAGGTACACGATGGTGCCCTTGACATCACGCACACCTCGGACCTCGCCACCGTGTCGTGGAACGTCTTTACCAACCACGACAAGACCATGCTCATCGGCTCCAGCGACACCGTCGGGCCTGACGTTGGCAAGCTCCGTGTCACCTTGCACCACAACGTGTTCGACGGCGTCATCCAGCGCGCCCCGCGGGTGCGCTTCGGCCAGGTCGACCTGTACAACAACTACTTCAACGTGCGTGCGCCACATGACTACAGCGTGGGCATCGGCATCCAGTCCGCCGTCTACATGGAGAACAACTACTTCCGGTTGCGGGACGGGATCACGCTCGACCGGGTCCTCAAGGACTGGAGGGGCACCGTGCTCACCGAGATCGGCACCTGGGCGCGCAGCGACGACGCCCTCCCGCAACGGGTGAGCGCGCTCGCCGCCTACAACGCGGTCAACGACCCCGACTTCGGCCCGGACGCCGGGTGGACACCCGTGCTGCGGGCGCACGATCCGCTGCCCGCCCCGGCCGTGCCGTTCGTGACCAGCCTCCTGGCGGGAGCCGGAGGACATTAGCGCCCGCCCTGCGCGATTTGCCTGGCAAATGCCCGCACGAACCCGGTCGCCTCGGGCGTTTGCCAGGCAAATCCGGGGATCCGGCCGGTTGGGCCGAGCGTTTGCCGGGCAAATCCCGGGGCCACAAGGGAAAGGGGACAACGTATGAGAGTGAGGCTGTCCATCATCGCGGCGGTCACCGCCGCCGCGATGACCGCCCTGGTCAGCATCATGAGTGGATCGGCAGACGCGGCGACGCTGTTCTCGGACAACTTCGAGGACGGCAACCCCGACGGCTGGTCCAAGTCCGGCGGGGAGTGGTCGGTCGTGACCGACGGCACCCGCGTCTTCCAGCAGTCCAAGCTGGACAGTGAGCTCGCCCGTCAGTTCGCGGGCAGTTCAGGATGGACCAACTACACGGTGCAGGCCCGTGTCAAACCCACGGCGTTTGACGGCACCGGCCGCTTCGCCGGTATCGCGGCCCGCTCCACCGGGGCCACCACGATGTACCGGCTGGTGCTCACCAACGGCAACCGGGCCGAGCTTCAGATGCACAACGGTTCGACCGTGACGGTCATCGGCGGTGCGAATCTGACGGTGAGCACCGGCACCTGGTACACCCTGAGAATCACGGTAAGCGGGAGCACCATCTCCGGCTTTGTCAACGGCGCCCAGGTCGCCTCCGCAAGCAACTCGCAGTACGGCAACGGCCGCATCGCGCTGCTCACCTTCCACGCCACGGCGCGCTTCGACGATGTGCTGGTGACCGACTCGGCCGGGCCCGGCCCGACGTCCACACCTACGTCCTCCCCGACATCGTCGCCCACACCCACTTCTTCGCCCACGGCGTCACCTCCGCCACCGCCCCCGCCGGGTGGGATCATCGGGTGGGCGACGCAGGGCGGCGGCACCACGGGCGGCGCCGGCGGCTCGACGGTCACCGTGACCAGTCTGGCCGCGCTCACCACGGCCGTGGCCAACACCGCGCCGCTGACAATCCGCGTGGACGGCAACTTCACGTGCTCGGCGGATGTGCGGCTGACATCCAACAAGACGGTCCTGGGCGTGGGCTCGAACTCGGGCCTGACCGGATGCGGCCTGAACCTGCGTGACATCAGCAACGTCATCGTGCGCAACATGCGGATCGCCAACGTGGCGTCCGGCAACGGCAACGGTGACGCCATCCACATCGATCACGCCACCCGCATCTGGATCGACCACAACGACCTGTCGAGCAACACCACCAGCGGCACCGACTTCTACGACGGCCTGCTCGACATCACCCACGCGGCCGACTTCATCACGGTCTCGTGGAACAGGATGCACGACCACATCAAGTGCTCCCTGGTCGGGCACAGCGACAGCAACGGCGCCGAGGACCGCGGCCACCTGCGCGTGACCTACCACCACAACTGGTTCGGGACGTGCGCGCAGCGCAACCCACGGGTGCGGTTCGGCAACCCGGTGCACGTCTTCAACAACTACTACGTGATGGGCAGCTACTCGGGCCCGCAGTACGGCATCGCCTCCACCATGGAGGGTGGCGTACGCGTCGAGCGCAACTACTTCGAGAACATGGCCGACCCGTTCCACGTCGGCGAGGGCTCGAGCCCGCCGGGATCCCTTGTGGCGATTGACAATTTCTTCGTCAACAGCGGTGGCGGGGTGCAGAGCGGATCGGTCAACGCGATCCCTTACTCGTACACGACGGATGCCGCGTCTCAGGTCAAGGCGATCGTGATGGCGGGCGCCGGGACAGGGAGGATCTGATGAAACGGCTGAAGGTCGCCCTGGCCGCGGCAGGGGCTGTGGCGCTGGTCGGTGTGTGGTTCGGGACCGCAAGCGCGGCAACGCTTTTCAGCGACGACTTCAACGATGGCAACGCCAGCGGCTGGACGACGTCCGGCGGTTCGTGGTCGGTGTCGTCGGGCGTTTACTCGCAGTCGGGCACCAGCGCCGATGCCAAGGCGCAGGCCGGTTCGACGTCGTGGACCGCGCAATCGGTCACGGCTCGGGTGCGGCCCAACGCCTTCGGCAGCTCGTCATCGCGGGCGGCCGGTATCGTGGCGCGGGCGCAGAGCATGTCCAACTTCTACGCGCTCGTGCTGGCGCCGTCGTCGGTGCAGCTCAAGCGGGGCTCCACGGTGCTGACCTCGGTGCCGTTCGGCGTGGCGACGGGCACCTGGTACACGCTCACGCTGACGGCGAGCGGGTCGGCGCTGACCGGGTATGTCAACGGAAACCAGGTCGTGTCGGCCACCGATGCGACGTTTGCCAACGGCCGCACCGGTTTCGTAGCGACCTACACGAACGCGTCCTTCGACGACATCGTGGTGACCGACACTGTCGGCACGCCGCCGACGGGTTCGCCGACGCCGTCGCAGCCGACCAGCCCGCCACCGCCCGGCACGTGCAACACCTCAGGCGCGCCAACGGGTTTCGCGAGCGTCAACGCGTGGGGCCAGAACGGCACGACCGGCGGCGCGGGCGGTCCAAAGATCGAGGTTGACACCGCAGGTGAGCTGATCTCGGCGATCGGTCAGGCCGGGCCGCTGCAGATCTGCGTGCGCGGGATGATCACGCTCCCGGCCGGGATGCACGACGTGGCCTCGGACAAGACCATCGTGGGTATCGGGTCCACCTCCGGCGTCACGGGCGGCGGCTTCAACATCGGCCTGCCGATCAGCGACGTCACCAGCCCACCGGCCAACGCCGTGCACAATGTCATCGTCCGCAACCTGGTGTTCCGGGGCGCTACCGACGACTCCATCAACGGCAGATGTTCTCGCACCACGTGTGGATCGACCACAACGACCTGGCGCAGGGCTTCGACGGCCTGATCGACGTCAAGCGCGGCTCGTCCTATGTCACGGTCTCGTGGAACCACCTGCACAACCACACCAAGAACATGCTGCTGGGCCACGACGACAGCAATGGCGCGCAGGACGTCGGGCGGCTGAAGGTGACCTATCACCACAACTGGCTCAACGAGACACCGCAACGCAACCCGCGCGTGCGCTTCGGCGAGCCGGTGCACGTCTACAACAACTACTACTTCCACAACACCGATGTCGGTGTGGCGTGCCAGGCCAACGCCGGGTGCATGGTCGAGGGCAACTACTTCGAGAACGTCGAGGAGCCGGTGACCAACCACTACGCCGGCCCGACCGGGCGCTGCGTCGCGCGCAACAACTTCTTCGCCGGCTCGTCGGGCCAGCCCGCCTGCTCCGGCACGGTGCAGGAGCCCAACACCTACTACTCCTACTCGCTTGACAACCCGGCGGACGTGAAGGCCATCGTCACGGCCGGAGCGGGCGTCGGGAAGATCTGAAAAACATGCCCAGGGCGGCGGCGCGGCCACGCCGCCGCCCTTTCCCCAAGGAGAGTGACATGGCACTGTCTCCTCGGTGGCTCGCCGCTGTCGTAGCGGCGGCTACCACGATCGTAGTCGCGTTCGCCGCCACGGCGGATGCCGCGACCCTCTTCTCCGACGACTTCAACGACGGCAACGCCAACGGCTGGACGACGTCCGGCGGTTCGTGGTCGGTCTCGTCGGGCATCTACAACCAGTCGGGCACGAGCGCGGACGCCAAGGCGCAGACCGGCTCGACCGCGTGGACCGGCACCACGATGCAGGCTCGGGTGCGGCCCAACTCCTTCGGTGGCTCCTCCTCGCGCGCGGTCGGCGTCGCCGTGCGGGCGCAGAGCATGTCCAGCTTCTACTCGCTGGTGCTCACGCCTTCGTCGGCGCAGATCCGCCGCGGGACCACGACGCTGACATCCGCCGCTCTCACCGTTTCGACAGGCACGTTTTACGTGCTCCGGCTGGAGGCTTTCGGCACCACGCTGCGCGGCTTTGTCAACGGCAGCCTGCTGGTGTCCACATCGGACAGCTCGTTCGCCAGCGGCCGCATCGGTTTTGTCTCCAGCTACACCGCTGGCTCGTTCGACGACGTGGTCGTAACGGATGTGGCGGGCCCGGGACCGACCCCGACCACCTCGTCGCCGTCGCCCTCGGTGTCGCCGTCGCGATCGCCCTCCGCGTCGCCGTCCGTGTCGCCGTCGGTCTCACCCAGCACTTCACCGCCGCCGCCACCGCCTCCCGGCCAGGCCGACGGCTTCGCAGGCGTCAATGCCTTGGGGCAGAACGGCACCTCCGGCGGCGCGGGCGGCTCGACCGTGCGGGTCAGCAGCGCCTCGGCGTTCCTGTCCGCCATCGCCCAGGCCGGTCCGCTGATCATCGAGGTCAGTGGGATGATCAGCCTGCCCGGCCCGATGCACGACGTCACCTCCAACAAGACCATCGTCGGGTTGGGCGGCAACTCCGGGCTCACCGGCGGCGGTCTCAACATCGGCCTGCCGATCGATGACGGCATCACCTCGCCCCCGGTGAACGCGGTGCGCAACGTCATCATCCGCAACCTGAACATCACCAACTGTCCGGACGACTGCATCAACGTGCAGATGTTCAGCCACCACATCTGGATCGACCACAACGACCTCTCGCACCAGGTCGACGGCGCGCTTGACGTCAAGCGCGGGTCGGACTTCGTCACGATATCGTGGAACCACTTCCACGACAGCGACAAGAACATGCTGCTGGGTCACGACGACTCCAACGGTCCCCAGGACATCGGGCGGCTGCGGGTCAGCTACCACCACAACTTCTTCGACGGCAGCAACCAGCGCAACCCGCGGGTGCGCTTCGGCGAGCCGGTGCACATCTACAACAACTACTACCTGCACATCACCGGCTATGGCGCGGCTTCGCAGATGAACGCCGGGCTCCTGGTCGAGAACAACTACTTCGACGACGTAGAGAAGCCGACACGCAACGACGTCGGCGGCGACCCGGGCCGCATCGTGGTGCGCGGCAACATCAACGTCAACACCGAGGATCCCTTGGTGGCGGTCGGTTCAGTGCAGGAGGCCCGCAACTACTACAACTACACGCTTGACCCGGCCGCCAACGTGCCCGCGATCGTGTTCGCGGGTGCGGGGACGGGGAGGATCTGATGAAGCGCCTCAGGATTTCCCTAGCACTGGGAGCCGTGGCGGTTCTGGTTGGGGTCTGGATCGGCAATGCCAGCGCCGCAACGCTTTTCAGTGACGATTTCAACGACGGCAACGCCTCCGGCTGGAGCACCTCGGGCGGCAGCTGGTCGGTGGTCTCCGGCTCGTACCAGCAGTCGGGCACGAGCGCGGACGCCAAGGCGCAGTCAGGCACCACGTCCTGGACCGACTACTCCGTGCAGGCGCGGGTGCGGCCCAACACCTTCGGCAGCAGCTCGTCCCGGGCGGCCGGAGTGGTGGCGCGCGCGCAAAGCATGTCCAACTTCTACTCGCTTGTGCTCGCCCCGTCGTCGGTCCAGATCCGGCGCGGCACGACGACGCTGGCTTCGGCGGCGATGACCGTGAGCGCCGGCACGTGGTACACGCTGACGCTCAGCGTCGCGGGCAGCACGCTGCGCGGCTCGGTCAACGGCACGCAGGTGCTGACCGTCTCTGACGGCACGTTGGCGACGGGGCGGGTCGGGTTCGTCTCGTCCTACACGGCCGCGACCTTCGACGACATCACAGTGTTCACCGGGCCGGGGCCGGACCCGACGCCCACGGCATCACCGACAGCATCACCGACGCCCACCCCGACGGGCAGCCCGCCTCCTCCGCCGCCTCCCGGCTCGGCCGACGGGTACGCGATCGGGACGACCGGCGGCGCGGGCGGGGCCACGGTCACCGTGACCACCGCGGCGCAACTGGCCGATTACGCCGGGCGGCCGGAGCCCTTCATCATCATGGTCTCCGGCACCATCTCGACATCGAGCATGATTACGGTGGTCGCCAACAAGAGCATCCTCGGTGCCGGGTCCAGCGCCCACATCAGCGGCGGTGGCCTGCAGCTGGGCACGACGACGCGGCCCGGCAACAACGTCATCATCCGCAACATCCGGTTCAGCAACCCGTCGGACGATTCGATCAGCGTCACCAACTCCGCGCACCATGTGTGGATAGACCACAACACGTTCGAGCCCGGTTTCGACGGGTCGGTGGACGTCAAGCGGCAATCGACAAATGTCACTGTCTCTTGGAATGTTTTCCAGGGTACCGACAAGAGCATGCTGCTTGGCCACAGTGACACCTTCACGGCCGACGTCGGCTACCTCAAGGTGACCTATCACCACAACTACTTCAACGGTTCCAACCAGCGCCACCCGCGGGTCCGCTTCGGCGACCCGGTGCACGTCTTCAACAACTACTACCGCAACATCGGGCTGTACGGCATCGCGTCGACAATGAACGCCGGCGTGATGGTGGAGGGCAACTACTTCGAGAACGTCGCCTTCCCGTGCTACTCGACGAGCGGGTATGCCGACTCGGATCCGGGTCGCCTCGTGCAGCGCCAGAACGTGTTCGTCAACTCCGGCACGTGCGAGGCGGGCGGTTCCGTGCCAGAACCGTCCGGGTACTACCCTTACACCCTCACCTCGACCGCGCAGGTGCCGGCCGTCGTCACGGCCGGTGCCGGGGTGGGTAAGTTGTAGGCTGGGCTAGTGGATCATTTGATTCGAGTCAACGGCCTGGGTGTCGCCACCTACGTGGTGGCGACACCCAGGCCATACCTGCACCCGATAAAGACGTTGGGCGGCAAGGTGATTACCGATGCCGAGCCGGAGGACCACCGCTGGCACTTGGGCCTCTCGCTTGCCGTGCAGGATGTCAACGGCACCAACCTTTGGGGCGGCCGGACATACGTGCGGGGTCAGGGGTACACCTGGCTCGACGACCACGGCGCCATGACCCACGAGGGCTTCGACTCGCTCACCGATTCGCTTGTGGTGCAACGGCTCGCCTGGCGCGACCGCGATGGCGACGTGCTGTTGCACGAGCTGCGCACGATCCGGGCTCTGGAGCTCGGCGAGCAGAGCTGGGCGCTGGCCCTCTCCTGGGCCTTGACCGCCGTGCCCCGTGTGGCACTGGGCAGCCCGACGACGAACGGGCGCGAATTCGGCGCCGGTTACGGCGGCTGCTTCCTGCGGTTGGCCAGCGCGCCCCTGGAGGTCTCGGCGGGCTCGCTCGTCGGTGAGGAGGAGGTCAACGGCTGCGACGAGCCGGAGGTGCTTTGGCACGCAAGCGATTACATGCTGCGCATCAGCGGCGCCGGGCGGTGGTTCGTGCGCACGAGCATGTACCCGGGTGTCTGCGACGCGTGGGCCTTCGAGAAGGTGCGGGTCATCGAGGCCGGCCGGACGTGGTCGGGCTCGTTCCGCCTAGAAATCTCAGATGAGATCTCAGACGTCTAGGCCGCTTGCCTGTGGCAGGTCGTGCCTCCCCGCCGCCACGGCGGCGCCGGCTCCTGGCCCGCGGCTCGCGGGCTCGCCGCCAGACAATAGCGTGCGGCGGTAGATGTCGATGGTCCGGATCGGGCGCATCCCGTTGCGCTGGTAGAAACCCAGCGCGGGCCGCTGCGGGTTCGTGTCGACGTGCAGGATGGTGCCCACCCGGCCCGCCGCGGCGTCCTCGGCGAACGCGTAGCGAAGCAGGTAGGAAGCGAGCCCGCGATTGCGGAACTTCGGGATGGTGCCCAGCGTCAGCACGTACCCGCAGTTCTCATCGGCCACGAAGTTGTTGGTGCGCAACAGGAGCGCGGCGGGCTCATCCTCGACGTAGGCCACGTGCACGAGTGCCCAGTCGTTGGCGCTGCTCGCCTCCCGCTCCGCCACCCAGCCCTCATAGGTGCGCGGGATCGAGCCGAAGTGGTCGGCGAAGGCCTCGTTTCGGATGGCGATGGCGTGGCGGCGCACCCGCTCGTCGGTGGCATGCCTGAGCTCCACCCCGTCAGGGGCGGCTGGATGCGGGGTCAAGCCGTTGTGGTCGATGCGCATGCGCACGAACGTCGCCGCGGCCGCGAACCCGTCGGCTTCGGCCAGGGCCCGCACGGTCGTGTCATTTGGGAACACCCCGGCGTCGATCGTCACCTCGGCGTGGCCCAGTTCGCGGGCGATCGCCCGGGCCCGCTCCCTCGCGCTCTCCCACAGCCAGGCGCCGATCGCGGTGTGGTCCGGATGCGGGTACACATCGATGTCGACGTTGGCGCTGTCCCCCTTGCGGCAGACCCACCCCCAGCCCACGGCCAGGCCCGCAGGATCGTGCACGAGCCAGCCATCCTCGTTGATGTCCCAGTCCGGCTCGACCAGCTCGTCGAGCACCTCCTCGAGCGTCGCGTCGGGCTTGCCGATGAACGATGTGTGGTGCGCCGCGATGATGTCGAAGATGTCCGTTGCATCGTCGACGGTGGCGCGGCGGGCGGTGTAACCGGGGGGAAGCATTGCGTCATCCTGCCCCGCCCCGCCACCCGCCGCGACCGATTTAGCGCGTCTGTCGGAGGTCGATCAGCAGAGCAGGCGAGCGTCGGCCCAGGTGGCATGGTCGTAGTTGATGCCGTTGCCGGCGTTACCGACCACCAGGCGCAGGATGGTCCTGCCGGTGATGTTCAGGTCCACGGTGACGGGGCCGGAGGCGACGGTGACGGTCGGGCTCGTGTAGAGCGTGGTGCCGTCGGCGATGACGGAGAAGACGACGGAGGCGGCGGAGTTGGTCACCTCGCCGTCGATACCGGCGCTCGCGGTGAAGCGCTCGCAACCGGAGACCGAAAGCTCCACATTGGACGCCGCGTGAGCGCCGACCGCCTTCACGTAGAGGACCCCGCCGGTGGAGGCCACGCTGCCGTCACCCGCGGGCTGCTCGCCGTTGGACTGGTTGCGCTCCACCGGGCCCCAGCCGTTGCTCGACGTGGTCCAGGTGCGGTCCGAGACGTGCGAGCCGGATCCGGGGGCGGTGCAGGTGAGCGTGGCCGCGCCCCAGTCGGCATGGTCATAGTTGATGCCGTTGTTGCGCGCATCGGTGACGCGAAGCTCCAATGTGGAGTAGCCGCCGGTCGCCACGGTCATCCGGGAAGGCCCGTCAGCGGCCCGCTTGATGACGCTGTACGCGAGCAGCTTGCCGTCACCGTAGACCTGGAATCGCTGGGAGGCGTCGGCGCTGGTGACCTCATCGTCGGTACCCACAAAGGCAGTGAAAAGAGGGCATGATCGGCCGAGATAGATGTGCACCGCGCTGTCGGCGTGCACACCGATCCCGCGAGCGTAGGTGTTTCCGTTGATGGTGAGCGTGCGCCCGTCGCCCGCGGCCTGCTCGCCGTTGGACATATTGCGCTCGGCCGGACCCCAGCCGTTGGATGATGCCAGCCAAGCCATGTCGCCCACCTGGTGGGTGCCGGCCGCCGGGGGCGCCGCGAGGGTGCCGGCCCGCGACACGCGATACATCACGGCACCGTGCGAGGGCACGGAGGCGGAGATGGCGCCGGTGGTGGTGGAGTTCGTGGTGGTCCAGAGGTTGCGCAGGTTGTAGGAGGACGAGCCGCCCAGCCCGATCTCGGCCGCGGAGGTGGAAACCGTTGCGGCGGAAGCGGTCCGGTTGAACAGTACGACTGCGGCCGAGCCGTCGGACATGGGCTTGGCCCACACCTCGGTCTCGCCGAGGTCGCGCACGCGCCGCCCCTGCGAGCCGCCCCAATCCTGGTTTACCGCAACGACTTCCGAGTTGCGGATGATGTTGAGGGTGGCGCTGGACATGGAGCGAAGGTCGTTGCCGAGCAGCAGCGGCGAGTTGAGCAGCGCCCACAGGCTGAAGTGGGCGGTGTACTCGTTGGTGGTCATGCCGCCGTTGCCGACCTCGAGCATGTCGGGGTCGTTGAAGCCGTTGTTGCGCGCGAACGGTTCCAGGCCCGCTTGCTGGTCGAGCAGCGAGGTCATGCTGCCCCAGGAGTCGGAGATGTCGCCGGTGGTGCGCCACAGGCTGCCGCCCACCTGCGGCCCGAAGATCCAGGGTTCGGCCAGGCCCCAGTTGCAGATGCTGTAGACGATCGGGCGGCCGGTGGCCTTGAGCGCGTCGCCCATGGCCTTGTAGCGCTCGGCATCAGGGCGGTTCTGGTGGTTGCAGTTGTCGTACTTCAGGTAGTCGATCGTCCAGGCGGCGAAGGTCTGCGCGTCGATCACCTCGTGGTCGAGGCTCGCGGGCAACCCTTGGCAAGTGTGCGTGCCGGCGGAGGAGTAGATGCCGAGCTTGAGGCCGCGCGCGTGGACGTAGTCGGCGAGCGCCCGGATGCCGGAGGGGAAGCGGGTGGGGTCGGCCTGGAGCCTGCCCTGGGAATCGCGGGTGGACGCCATCCAGCAATCGTCGATGTTGACGTAGACATAGCCCAGGTCATCGAGGTTGTTGGCGACGATCGCGTCGGCGGTGGAGCGGATGAGGTTCTCGTCGATGTTGCAGCCGAAGCGGTTCCAGCTGTTCCAGCCCATCGGGGGAGCGGTGATGGGCACGACCGGGGTGGCCGCCTGCGCCGGTGAATGGACAACGACTGAAACCGTTGCCGCGGCTAGCAGTAAAGCCGTTAGGGCGGCGATCGGATGGGTGAGAGACTTGGGCACGGTCGGCTCCCAACTGTTCGATCCGTTTTGAATCTGTTGGAAGCTGTTGTAACCCAGAACGCAGATCGATGTAAAGGAATGCGTGAAAAGTGGCTGCAGGGCTGAGCGGGATCGGGCTGATCAGGATCGCGGACGAGGCGGGGTTGAGGGCGCTGCTCGCCGTCGCGGTGGCCGACGCGACGCCGGAGGAGACGATGCCGCCGGTTGAGGGCCCGCCAGGCTGGACGCCGGATAAGGAACGCGCGTTCCTGGAGTTCTTCCGTCCCATGGTTTCCTCGGACGACACGGTGATCTTCGCTGTGAGGGTGGGCGCCGACATGGCGGGCTTCATGCGGCTCAAGCACATGCCGGAGCTGAGCGCCGACGAGAACACGGCCGAGACCGGCATGTGGCTGGGGCGGTCGCATCGTGGCAGGGGCGTCGGGGCGGCGGCGTTCGAGGCGCTGCTGGGCGAGGCGGCGCGGCGCGGGTACGCCCGGGTCGTCGCCGACACCACGCCGGGCAACGTTGCCGCGCTTGGGGTCCTGCGCCACGGCGGGGCACGCACGCGGGCCGAGGGCGGCAAGGTCTACGCCGAAATCACCATTGTTCCAGGGTACGCTCCTGATCTAGATAAGTGAATATCTATGAATTGAGCTCCATCCTCCCATAGCATCGGTCAATCGGCTATGGTGCCGTCCACCGTCATGCCATGAGCGTGTCGGTCGGACGGGCCAACGAGACAAGGGGAGGACGGAGATGAAACTCCGTTTGCTTGCGCTCGGGATCGCGGCGATCACCTTTACCGCGTTCTCCGGTGCACCGGCCGGCGCCAGACCGCCGGTCGAAGGTGTCATTCTCGCCGCAGGCAGTCCCACCGCGATCACTGGCTCATACATCGTGGTGCTCAACGACGTGGTGGCGGCGTCCGATGTGAACGCCTCCGCGAACGGGCTCGCCAACCGCTACGGAGCGACGGTGAGGACAATGTGGCAGGACGCCCTCAAAGGCTTCCACGCCAGCATGTCCGCGGCGCAGGCGCGCCGCCTGGCCGCCGACCCGGCGGTCAAGTACGTCGAGCAGGACCAGGTCGTGACCATCGCGGAGACCCAGTCGCCCACCCCATCGTGGGGGCTTGACCGCATCGACCAGAGGGCCTTGCCGCTCAACAACTCGTACACGTTCCCCAACCGGGGAGCCGGAGTCACGGCCTACATCATCGACACCGGCATTCGCATCTCGCACCAGGACTTCGGTGGCCGGGCGGTCTGGGGCACCAACACCACCGGCGATGGCAACAACACCGACTGCCACGGCCATGGCACGCACGTCGCCTCCACCACCGGTGGCACGGCGTACGGCGTGGCCAAGAGCGTCAGCCTGGTCGCGGTGAAGGTGCTCAACTGCTCCGGCAGCGGCACCACAGCCGGCGTCAACAGCGGCATCAACTTCGTGACGCAGCAGCACACCACCGGCGCTGCGGTCGCCAACATGAGCCTGGGCGGCGGCTTCAGCCAGAGCCAGAACGACGCGGTGACGGCGTCCATCAACGACGGTGTCACGTACGCCATCGCGGCGGGCAACTCCAACGCCAACGCGTGCAACTTCTCGCCGGCTTCGACCCCCGCGGCGATCACGCTTGGCGCGACCCAGAGCAACGACGCCCGTGCCTCGTTCTCCAACTTCGGCACGTGCCTCGACCTGTTCACGCCGGGTGTCAGCATCACCGCCGCCTGGGCGACCAGCGACACGGCGACCAACACCATCAGCGGCACGTCCATGGCGTCGCCGCACGCGGCCGGCATCGCCGCGATCATCAAGGCGGCGAACCTCAGCTTCACCCCGCAGCAGGTGCGCGACCGCATGGTGGCCGACGCCACCGTGAACGTGGTGACCAACCCGGGCACCGGATCGCCCAACCGGCTCGGCTTCGTGGCCAACGGCACGCCGCCGCCACCGCCGACCGTCGTCTTCGAGGACACCTTCGAGACGGCCCTGGGCTGGACGACCAACCCGAACGGCACCGACACCGCGACCACGGGCATGTGGGAGCGCGGTGACCCCGAGGCGACCAGTAGCAGCGGCTTCGCCATGCAGCTGGGCACCACGGTCAGCGGCACCAACGACCTCGTCACGGCCCGCCTGGCCGGTGCGAGCGTCGGCGCCAACGACGTGGACAGCGGCGTGACAAGCTCCCGCTCGCCGGCGATCAGCCTGCCAGCCGGCGTGACGCTCACGCTGAGCTACTCGTGGTACCTGGGGCACCTCAACAACTCGAGCAGCGCGGACTTCTTCCGGGTCAGCATCATCCACAGTGGAGGGACAACGGTCCTGTTCACGCAGGCCGGTGCCGCGACGAACCGGGCTGCCGCGTGGGCCACGGGTAGCAACAGCATCTCCGCATTCGCCGGACAGTCGGTGCGAATCCTCGTCGAATGCGCCGACGCCTCGACCGCAAGCCTTGTGGAGTGCGGCGTGGACAACGTGCGGGTGACTCGCCCTAGTTAACCCCTTCGTGGAGTTAACCCTTCGTGAATTGAGCGAATTGGTGCGAGCTGTTCCAGGGGGTTCCGGCACCGGCCGGAACCCCTCTTAGCGATGGAGGCGTCAATGAAGCTGATTCTTGCCGCGCTGCTGGCGTTTGGATCTACCACAGGGCCGGTTGCGTCACCGGATGGCGAAATCCTCGGAGCCGCTGCGGCGCAAGCGATCCCGGACTCGTACATAGTGGTGCTGAAGAGCAATCCCGACAAGGTCGCGCTCGCCGAGCGTTACGGTGGGCGGGTCGGGCACATATATGCCAAGGCACTCAACGGGTTTGAGGTGAGCATGCCGGAGGCGGCGGCGCGCCGGCTCGCGGCCGACCCCGCCGTGGCCTACGTGCAGCGCAACGGGACATTATCGGTAGAGTCCGGAACACCGGCAGACCCCGGAATCCTAGGGGTTCAACCAAACCCGCCGTCTTGGGGGCTGGATCGCATCGACCAGCGTAACCTTCCGCTCGATGCGTCGTACACGTTCCCCAACACGGCGTCCAATGTGCACGCATACATCCTGAGCACCGGTATCCGTACGACGCACGCCGACTTCGGTGGCCGGGCGGTGCACGGCCGCGATGTCGTGGACAACGACGACGACGCCACCGACTGCAACGGGCACGGCACGTCCGTGGCCGGGATCGTGGGCGGCACGGCGCACGGGGTGGCCAAGGGCGTGACGCTCGTGGCCGTGCGCATGCTCAACTGCTCGGGCTCGGCCACCATCGCCCAGGTCATCGCGGGCGTGGACTGGGTGACCGCCAACGCCGTCAAGCCGGCGGTCGGGGTGCTTGTGGCCGGTGGCCCCACGGACACCGCCTACAACGCGGCGATCCGCAACTCCATCGCCTCGGGCGTGACATACACGGTCGTCTCCGGGTCGAGCGCCAGCGACGCGTGCAACTTCTCGCCGGGCGGCGTCACGGAGGCGATCACCGTCGCGGCCACGGACATCAACGACACCCGGCACAGCGCGTCCAACTTCGGGCCGTGCCTTGACATCTTCGCGCCGGGTGTCGCCGTGACCACGACTTCCTGGACAAGCGACACGGCAACGGTCACGCTGTCGGGATCGTCGTTCGCCACGGCCCACGCGGGTGGCGTGGCCGCGCTGATTCTGTCGGCCAACCCGACCTGGACTCCGCAGCAGGTGCGCGACGAGATGGTCGCCGACGCGACGCCCGGGGTCGTGATCAATCCCGGCGCCGGGTCGCCCAACCTCCTGCTTTTCGTGGACAACAGTGGCGGACCGCCGCCGGGCTGTACGGGTACCAACCCGAATAATGTCTCGATTCCGGACTTTCCCGCGGCCGCCGTGTCCAGCGGCATCGTGATCTCGGGCTGCACCGGCAACGCCTCGGCGACCTCCGGGGTGGAGGTGCACATCATCCACCCGTTCCGGGGCGACCTCGTGATCGATCTCCTGGCGCCCGACGGCACGGCCTATCGCCTGCAAAGCCGAAGCGCCGACAGCGGCGACGACATCCACACCACGTACGTGGTGAACCTCTCGTCCGAGCCGCGCAACGGCACGTGGCGCCTGCGGGTCCGGGACCGCCGGGCCGGCAACACGGGCTTCATCGACTCTTGGACCCTGAGACTGTGATTATCGTGGGGGCATGGTGGAGCGGATCTACAACTGGTTCCGCGGGCGCACAGTGCTGGGAACAGTGCTGGCGGACGCGGTGCTGGCGGTGGCTCTGGCGCTGCCATTGCTCCCACCTTCGATCATTTTATTAGGGGGTACCGGGAAAGCGCCGCTCGTGATCACCTTGGTGATCGCGCATGCGGCCATCGCGGTGAGGCGTGTCCTGCCGTGGACGGCGTTCATCGTCGTGAGCCTGGCGATGGCCGTCCTGGCGCTCGCACCGGCCGGCGCGTATGAGGGGATCCTTCCGTCGGCGATCGTGTTTCCGGTCACGCTCTACAGCGTGTGCGTATACGGCCGGCCGTGGCGACGGATGGGCGGCTCCGCCGGCTTGCCGGGCGTTGGCTCAGCTCGTGTGGACGCGGGCGGCCTGGCCGCTCTTGGCGTGGGCGTCGCGGGCTCGTTGATGCTGACGGCGCGGGTGCCGGGCCCCTTCTGGGATCGGGCGCTGCTGTTCGGAATGCTGGTCGTGGTCTGCCTGGCGTGCTGGGGTTTTGCGTTGCTGCGCAATGAGCGGGCCAGGCAGGCCGAGCTGGTGGCGCGCTCGCTCGTGCTCCAGGAGCGCAACCGCATCGCCCGCGAGATGCACGATGTCGTGGCCCATTCCCTGACCGTCATCGTGACCCAGGCGCAGGGGGCGGAGCTGATCGCCGCGCGGTCGCCGGAGCGCGCGGTGCAGGCGCTGGGAACGATCGCGGCGACCGGGCGGCAGGCGCTGGCCGAGACGCGCCGGGTGCTGTCGTTGCTCTCCGCGCCCGAAGAGCCCGCGCCCCAAGGATATGTGGATGGTGACCTCAAAGCGCTTGTGGCTGGGGCCGGTCTCGTTGCCGCCCTCGAGGAGCGCGGCGAAGCGGTGACACTCGGGCCGTCGGCGCGGCACGCCGTGTACCGCCTGGTGCAGGAGGCCCTGACCAACACGCTGCGCCACGCCGGTCCGGGCGCGGCCGCCTGGGTGACGCTGGACTGGGCGCCGGGTTCGCTCACGGTTTCGGTGCGGGACAACGGTCGCGGGGTCGGCCCCGCCGGCTTTACCGCTGGGCGCGGCCTGACCGGGATGCGGGAACGGTTCGAGGCGCTGGGCGGGTCGGTCATCGCCGGTCCGCTACCGGATGAGGGGTTCGGAGTGAAGGGGGTGCTGCCGCTGTGATCCGGGTCTTTCTCGCCGACGACCAGGCCCTGGTGCGCGCCGGGCTGGCGATGGTCATCGAGGCGCAGGACGACATGCGGGTGGTGGGCGAGGCGTCCGACGGTTCCGAGGCCCTGCACAAGCTCTCGGTCACCGCCGCCGACGTGGTACTGATGGACATCCGCATGCCGGTGCTCGACGGGGTCGAGGCTACGCGCCGCCTGACCGCCCGGCAGCGAGACTCGAAGCCCGCTCCCCGCGTCCTGATCCTGACCACCTTCGATCTGGATGAGTACGTCTTCGCGGCGCTGCGGGCCGGCGCGAGCGGGTTCCTGCTCAAGGACGCCCTGGCGGCGGAGCTTGCCACCGCGGTGCGCACGGTGCACCGGGGTGACGCCGTCATCGCCGGGTCGACGACCAGGCGGCTGATCGACCACGTGCTGGCGGGGCTTCCTGTGTCGCCCAGCCCGGATTCGCTTGCGCCCCTTACCCCTCGGGAACGGGAGGTGCTGGCGGCGGTGGCGCACGGTGAGTCCAACGCCGAGATCGGGGCGCGGCTGTTCATGTCGGAGGCGACGGTCAAGACGCACGTGGGCCGAATATTGTCCAAATTGGAGCTGCGGGATCGGGTACAGATAGTGATCTGGGCGTATGACCACGGCCTGGTCAAGCCGGGTCAGACTTAGGTATGACATCGGCGTTTCGCGCCGCGACTTCCGTCTGACGCGGCGGGCATGCCCCTGCCGCAAGTCTTGAGGCATGAGAAAAATCGCCGGCTGGGTCGCGATCCTCGTCACCCTGCCCTACATCACGCTCAAGACGCTCTGGGTGGCCGGGATCGGGGTGGGCGTCAACGACCCCGACCTCATGAAAGCCCCGGACATGCTGGCAGCCAACGCCTTCACCGGAGGGCTGGAGGTCGTCGCGGTGGTGGTCGCGCTCGCGCTGATCCGGCCGTGGGGCATGCGCCTGCCTGCCTGGCCTCTCGTCTTCCCGATGTGGGTCGGCACCGGGCTGCTGGAGCCCGTCGTGGCGATGGTCCCGATCGGGTACGGTGTCGAGCTGCTGCGCCCAGGCACGCTGGCCTCGTCCAGCGCGCTCGATGCGTGGGTGCCGGTTGTAGTCTATGGCGGGTTTACCGTGCAGGCTCTTGCGTTGCTGACCGCGTTCGCGCTGTACGCTCGGGAACGCTGGGCCAAGCTGTTGCGCGGCAACACCTCCGATGTGCCCACGGGACCGACCCACCGGCTGCAGCGTCTGCTCGCCTTCGCCGCGGCCGGGCTCGCGGCCGCGGCCGCCATCCCTCCCGCCGCAACCCTTTTCGCCGGCACCTTCAACCAGAGCCTGCAGCGCGGGGTTGCCGTGGCGCTGGCTTTGCTCGCTGTCATCGGTTTGCTTCATTTGGTACGAGTAAGGCCCGCTCCAATGTGGACGGCGGTGGTGCTTTCGTGGCTCGGCACGGCTGGCCTGTTCGCGACCGGAGCCCTGCTGCTATTGCTTAACCTGCTGACCGTGGTCGCGGGCGAGGTGCCTGACCCGTGGGGCGCCACCGAACTGACCGCGATCGTCCAGATGCTCGCCGGGATGATCGGCGGCACCGTCGCAGCCTTCACGCTGGCCGAACGGGATTGGGAGGCCAAAGTGTCGGACTAGGCCGCTATGCTGTCGCGGCGCTACGGGGCAGGGTCTATCGATCGTCACGATGGTCGTCGCTGGGATGAGTGTGGTCGTGATGGGTGTGGCCGCCGGGCCACACCCATGCCTGAGGCCACTGGCGAACGTGGAGTAGTGAACCATGCCCGACATAATGCCGATCCTGTGCCACACTTGGCGGCCATGGATGCCGAAAACAGCTTCGACATCGCGCTGCGCGGCTATGATCGCGTCCAGGTCGATGCCCTCGTGGTGGTGGTCGAGTCCGCGCTGGCTGCGCAAGACGCCGCTGCGCTATCGGCCGCTCGTGAGCGGCTGCGCGCCGAGCAGTTGGCCGTCGCCTTGCGCGGCTATGACATCCAGCAGGTGGACGAGTACCTCAAACGGGCCGCGATCGAACTCGGCGAGGCGGCGCCGCAGCAGGAGTTCACCGTCGTGCTGCGCGGCTTCGACCGCGAACAGGTGGACAAGCTCGTGCGGGAAGTGTTGCCCGCGTTGGACTCCGAGGACGTGTTCCAGCGAGCTGCCGCCCGCGGTCTGCTCCGCTCCACCAAGTTCGACGTGCGATGGTGGGGATATGACAGGGCCCAGGTCGACATCTATGTCGCCCACCTAAACCAGATGCTCTCCAGCTGATACTCGGCGCACCATTCGTGACTTGGGCGGCACGACTGGTACAGGCGCGATGCCCAGACCTTCCACTGCTATCACTGCCGGGTCGCGACCCGCGTGATGCCGGAAGGCGACGCGGGCGGGATCACGCCGCAGGAGTTTCATCAGGGGGATGAGGCCTGCAGCAGTGATTCCAACACGGTTTTGAGGTGGGTCTTGGCGCGCTGCCAGGAGGCCTCCAACCTGGGGGCCGGATCGTGGTAGACGAAGGAGGTCAGCAGGATGCCGCGGATCGTGTCCATCGCGGTGTATACCCAGTGGGCGAAGGCTTGCCGGTCGGCATTGTCGTTGGCACTGTGGGGGAAGAGGGTCTTCGCCACCTCGACCACGGAGGCGGTGGTGGCCGGTTCCACAAGCGACAGTTGGCCGTGCAGCTCCGGGTCGGTGCGGGCGGCGACCCAGAGTTCAACCGTGGCGCTGAAGACCGGGCCTTGGTGGAGGTCCCACAGCAGATCCAGTGCCGCGTCCACCGGATCGGCGGAGGAGCGGATGCGGTCGAGTTGGGAGAAGGCCAGCTCGGCGCGCTTGGCGGCGAGGTGGCGCATGGCGGCGGCGACGAGGGCGGCCTTGGTGGGGAAGTGGTGGACCTGGGCGCCACGGGTCACTCCGGCCCTCTCGACCACGCGAGTGGTACTGGTACCCGCATAACCATGCTCGACGAGGCAATCGATTGTCGCCTCGAGCAGCCGATGCCGCATGGCTGCGGCGCGTTGCTGCTGCGTGCGCCGGATAGCCGTGGGGGAAGCCGGCTCGGGGGACATGGGCTTACTCTAATCGCCGTCTTCACAAACATACAATTCTGACTGTATGTTTCTGGCGTGGACCTGACCGACACCCCCGAGCTTGCCAAGTACCGGCGCAGGGTGCGGGGCTGGCTTCAAGAGAACAAGGCGCACGCGCCGGCGCAGACGACCGGGCTGCATGTCCGTGACATCGAGCCGTTCCGGGCGTGGCAAAGGCGCCTCGCGGAGGCGGGCCTGGTGGGCGTGACCTGGCCCAGGGAGCACGGCGGCCAGGGCGGCAGCATGATCGAGCAGGCCGTGGCCAACAGCGAGCTTGACCGGGCGGGCGTGCCCGGGGCGCTGGACATCATAGGCGTGGGAAACCTTGGCCCGACGGTGATAGCACACGGCACGCAGGCGCAGAAGGAGCGGTACCTCAGGCCGCTGCTGCTGGGCGACGAGATCTGGTGCCAGCTCTTCTCGGAGCCGGCGGCCGGCTCGGATGTCGCGGGGATCCGGACACGGGCGATACGACATGATGGCGGATGGCGGATCAACGGGCAGAAGGTCTGGACCACTAACGCGCAGCACGCGGCGTTCGGGTTGCTGCTTGCCCGCACCGACATCGACGTGCCGAAGCATCGGGGCCTGACGATGTTCATCGTGCCGATGAAGGCGCCGGGCGTCACGGTGCGCCCGTTGCGGCAGCTTACCGGCGCGGCCGCGTTCAATGAGGTGTTCTTCGACGACGTTGAGCTCGAAGACGAGTTCAGGGTGGGGGAGCCGGGCGAGGGCTGGACGGTCGCGATGACCTGCCTGATGTATGAGCGGCTCAACCTGCTCACGATGCTGGACCAGCTGGGCTGGCAGCCGGAGCAGTTCGTCCAGCCCATCAGGGACAAGCTCCAGCGGGCCGACCTGAGGCAGCGGCTCGCGGGCGTCATCGTGGACATGCTTGCCGTGCGGTACACGGGCTATCGGGCGCTGAGCAAGGTGGCCAACGGAGATCTGCCGGGGCCGGAAGCTGGGCTGGGCAAGATTACCCTCGTGGACGCCGCGACGCGCGGGGCGCAACTGGTCGCCGAGGCGCTCGGGCCGTCCGCTTTGGACGGTGAGTGGGGGTTCCTGCTCGGTGAGATGCAGGGCCTCAGGAGCGGCGGCGGGACCGATGAGATCGTGCTGACGACAGTCGGCGAGCGGGTGCTCGGGCTGCCGGCCGAACCGAGGGTGGACAAGACCGCGCCGTTCCGGGAGCTGCCGTCATGAACTTCGAGCTGGGATCGGATGAGCGGCTGCTGGTTTCCTCGGTGCGCGAGGCGCTTTCACGGATCGACACGCTGGCCGCCGCCCGAAACGCGCTTGATGGCCAGGCCGGCGCTGAGATGCCCGATCTGTGGAAGGAGGCGGTGCGTGGGGGGTGGACGGAGATCTGCCCGACCGAGGAGCGTGGCCTGCTGCACGGCGTGCTCGTCCTCATCGAGTGCGGGCGGCGGCTCGCGCCGACCGGGCTGGTCGGCCATCTGGCGGTGATCTCGATCTTGAAGGGGCTCAAGGAGCGTGCGGCGTTTGTGCCGAGAGGGCATCACGATTTTGTACCGGACGCGGCCGAAGCCGACGTGCTGCTGGTCGAACTCGATGAAGGACCGCTGCTGGTGGACTGCGCGTCGGTGCGGCGTGTGGGGCGCTATGACCCAAGCCGGCCGCTGGGCCGAGTGGACCTGTCCGACCTGGATCCGGCCGCGGACGGGACGTGGGTCGACGCAGATCCCGGCTTCGCCTGGAATGTGGCCCAAACCTTGCTGGCGGCCGAGACACTGGGGGCCGCCGAGGCGGCGCTCGACCTTGCCGTCACCTATGCCAAGCAGCGCAAGGCTTTTGGGCGGTCGATCGGCTCGTTCCAGGCCATCAAGCATCAGCTCACCGACTCGTTGCGGCTCAATGAGAACGCGCGGTCGCTGCTCTACTTTGCCGCGTATGCGGCGCAGAACGAACCGGAGCGTTTCGGGCTGGCCGCCAATGCGGCCCGCTTTGCCGTCGAGCATGCGGCCGATGTGGGTACCCGCCGGAGCATAGCCGTGCACGGAGGGCTGGGTGCCACGTGGGAGCACGACGCTCATCTCTACTTCCGCCGAGCGCAGCTGTCCCGCCTGCTGCTGGGCGGCCAGACCGGCGCGGGCGAAAGGGTGGTGTCGCATGTTCTTGGTTGAGCCGCAACGGGCAATCGCCTACGCCAAGGCGACCAACGATCCGATCGCGGCGCACCTCAACGGCGAGCTGGCTCCGCCGGTGTTCGCCGTGGTGCCCGTGTGGGAAGCGTTGGTAGGGGCGATGAGCAGGGTCGCGCCGCCCGAGGTGCTGCCCCTGCTCCTGCACGGCGAGCAGGACATTCACATCCGCCGCCCGATCGTCCCCGGCATGCTGCTGGAGTCGAGCGCCGAAGTCGTTGGGACGCATGTGAAAGCGTCGGGGACGACGGTGACGGTGCGGTCGCTCACGTCCACATCGGAGGGTGAGCCGGTCAACGAGCAGTACATGGTGGCGTTCCTGAGAGGCTGGCACGCGGAGGAGTCGAGCGGCGAAGCCGCCCCCGACCACGCGTTCACGCCGTCATCAGAGCCGGATCACGCCCTGTTGGCCAAGCTGTCGGCCAAGGTGGACGAGGACCAGACGTTCAGGTATGCCAAAGCCTCGGGCGACCCCAACCCGATCCACGTCGACGACGAGGTCGCCCGCGCGGTCGGGTTGCCGGGCCGGATCGTGCACGGCTTGTGCACCATGGCTTTCACGTCGTGGGCCGCGATAAAGGTGCTGTGCGAAGGGGATCCGCGGCGGCTGCGGCGGATCGCGGTGCGGTTCAGCCAGCCCGTCCTGCCGGGGCAGGAGATCACCACCAGGTTCTGGGACGGGCATTTCGAGACCACATCGGACAGTGGCGCCATCGTCATCAAGAATGGCCTCGTGGAAAGGGCTTGAAACATGGGTGCGCTGGACGGGCGGGTCGCCGTCATCACGGGTGCGGGGCGGGGGATCGGGCGCGAGCATGCCCTGCTTTTCGCCGCCGAGGGTGCTCGGGTGGTGGCCAACGACTTCGACGCCGATGTGGCCGAGACGGTCGCCAAGGAGGTCGGCGGGGTCGCGGTGGCCGGGGACGTCTCGTCGTGGGACGTGGCGCGGGCCTTGATAGAAAAGGCGGTCGACCACTTTGGACGGTTGGACATCCTCATCAACAACGCCGGCATCCTGCGCGACCGGTTCCTGGCGGACATGACCGAGGCGGAGTGGGACGCGGTGATCAGCGTCCATCTGAAGGGGCACTTCGCGCCGGTGCACCACGCCGCCGTGTACTGGAAGGCGGCCTTCAAAGGTGGTGAGGCCGTCCAGGGGGCCGTGGTGAACACCGCCTCGGCCAGCGGGACGTTCCTGCCCAATCCCGGCCAGATAAACTACGGCGCCGCCAAGGCCGGCATCGCCGCGATGACCCTCGTTGCGGCGCAAGAGCTTGGACGCTACGGCGTGCGGGTCAACGGTATCGCCCCGGTGGCGCGCACCCGCCTGACCGAGGACGTCCCAGTCGTCTCCCAGATGGTCGTGGCGCCCAGCAAGGAGGGCGCGTTCGACACCTACCACCCGTCGCACGTCTCGCCGCTCGTCGCCTACCTTTGCACCGCCGGCTGCCCGATCACCGGCAAGCTTTTCGCCGTCCAAGGTGGACTGATCCAGGAACTGGAGGGCTGGCGCGGCGGCGCGTCCTACGAGACTATCGGGCCCTGGAGCGTCGAGTCGGTCGCGGCAAGACTCGGGGGTTAGCTAAGCCAATCTAGCTCAGCCAATCGGCGAGGATCTCTTCGGTGTGCTCACCGGGTGACGCGGGAGGCCGGCCCAACGCCGTTGGGGTCCTTGAGAAACGCGGCGCCGGCGCGGGCTGCGTGACACCCGCGTGGGTGACGAAGGTGTTGCGTGCCACCAGATGCGCGTCGGCGGCGGCCTCGCGCATCGACAGCACCGGCGCCACGCAAGCGTCGCTACCGTCGAAAACCTCGGTCCACTCCTGCTGCGTGCGCTGCTTGAACCTCTCCGCCAGGCGTGAAGCCAGGTGCGGCCAGCGGTGGCGATCGAGGTAATCGTGCGCCTCCTCGCTCGGGAGCTCAAGGCGGGCAAGGAGTTCGGCGAAGAACTGCGGCTCGAGCGGGCCGACCGCCATATGCCGCCCGTCGGCGGTCTCGTAGACGCGGTAGAACGGCGCGGCGCCGTCGAGCAGGTTGGCGCCGGGCTCGTCGCGCCACGCGCCGCCCGCGAGCATGCTCCAGTGTAAGGTCATCAGGTGCGCGGCACCGTCCACAATGGATGCATCGATCACCTGACCAATCCCGGACGAGCGCGCTTCCCAAAGCGCAGCAAGGATTCCGGCGGCCAGATACAGGGAACCTCCACCGAAATCCCCAATCAGATTTAGAGGTACCGATCCAATCGCGTGCAAGGGGCCCGCCAGTGCGACATAGGTGATGTCGTGTCCAGCAGTGTGCGCCCGCGGCCCCGCCTGCCCCCAGCCCGTCATGCGACCGTAGACGAGCCTTGGGTTGCGTCCCAGGCACACCTCGGGACCGATGCCGAGGCGTTCGGCGACTCCCGGCCGGAACCCCTCGATCAGCACATCGGCCCTGTCCGCCAGCCGAAGCGCGGTTTCGGTGTCGCGTTTGAGGTCGAGGGCGATCGAGCGCTTCCCGCGGTTCAGAAGGTCAAGTCCGTACTCCACGGCGGCCGTCCCACCCCCGGGGCGGTCCACCCGTACCACATCGGCACCCAGGTCGGCAAAGAACATGGCACAAAATGGGCCGGGCCCGATCCCCGCCAGCTCAAGGACTTTCAGTCCATGCAGTGGGCCGGTCATGCTTTGGTGTACATCGTGACGACGGCCGCTCCGCCCAGGCCGATGTTGTGCTGGAGCGCCACGCGGGCGCCGGTCACCTGCCGCGCTTCGGCCCCACCGCGCAGCTGCCACGTCAGCTCGGTGCACTGCGCCAGGCCGGTCGCGCCGAGCGGATGGCCCTTGGAGATGAGCCCGCCGGACGGGTTCACCACCCACTTGCCGCCGTATGTGGTGGCGCCGCTGTCGATGAGCGTGCCACCCTGACCCGGCTCGCACAGGCCGAGCGCCTCGTACGTGATCAGCTCGTTGGTGGAGAAGCAGTCGTGCAGCTCGATGACGTCGACGTCCTGGGGGCCGAGCCCGGCCTTGTCGTAGACCCGGTGTGCCGCAAGGCGTGTCATCTCGGCGCCGACGATGCTGATGGCGCTGCGGTCCTCGAAGGTGGCCGGGGTGTCGGTGACCATCTCCTGCGCGGCGATGAGCACCGCGCGGTCGCCCAGCCCATGCTCGTCTACGAAACGCTCGCTGGCGAGCACGGCCGCGGCCGCGCCGTCCGAGGTCGGCGAGCACTGAAGCTTCGTCAGCGGCTCATGGATCAACATGGACTCCAGGATCTCTGAGAGCGAGTACACCGTCTGGAACTGAGCGTAGGGATTGTTGGCGGAATGGCGGTGGTTCTTCTCGGCGATCCGCGCGAACTGTTCCACCGTGGTGCCGAATTTGGCCATGTGCTCGCGCCCGGCGTCGGCGAACATCTGCGCCGCCATGGGCGCGGCGGTCAGCTCGTAAAGCTCGGAGAGCGCGGCGAGGTGGCGCATCAGTGGCTGCTCGCGGTCGCCGAACTGGGCGGTCAGCGAGCCGGGCTGCATCTTCTCGAAACCGAGCGCCAGCACGCAGTCGGCGATTCCTCCCTGGACCAGTTGGCGCGCAAGGAAAAGCGCCGTCGAGCCGGTGGAGCAGTTGTTGTTGACGTTGCTGATCGGGATGCCGGTGAGCCCTAGCTCGTAGAGGCCGCGCTGGCCGCACGTGGAGTCGCCGTAGACGTAGCCGACGACCGCCTGCTGGATAGCGCTGTACGGGATCGCGGCGTCGGCGAGGGCCTTCTGCCCGGCCTCGCGCACGATCTCCGGATAGTCGATCTCCGGTAAACGTCCGGGCTTGCGGAACGGGGTCATGCCGACGCCGACGACGTACACCTTGTTCATGTGCCCCCCAAGAAACAGTCAGGACTGTATGTATCCTTGCGCCGTGTCGCGTCGCTGGCAAGATGCCTGGCAAGATGCCTGTCGTGACGATCCCTCAGCATCCGCAGGATGAACAGCAGCAGACGGGCTACGGCAACGGATACGACACCTTCGACGCCTTCGGCCGGCACAGCTCGCCACCTGTGACGCCGCCGTCCCCGCCGCCGACAGCACCGACGACAGTGCCGCCGCCCCCGGTGCCGCCGAGGCGCACATCACCGGGGCCGAACCCGCCCGGATCCATCTACGACACCAGCCTCGCCTCGACCCCGCTGCCGCCACCCATGCCCAACCCGCCCGGATCCATCTACGACACCAACCTCGCCTCAGTCCCGCTGCCGCCTACGCCCACGCCTACGCCCGCCCCCATGCCGACCCCACCGTGGGCGTACGGCGACCGGAGCGTGTCCTCCTCGCAGCCACCGGGGCCCTACCAGCCCGATCAGGCGCAGCAGGCCCTGGCGTTCGAGTCGGCGGTCAGGGCCGAGATCAAGCAGCTGGAGTCCTACTTCGCCCGCCAGACCAAGCGATTCCGCCTGCTGGGCGTCGCCACGCTGGTCTGCGCGGCGGCCGTGCCGGTGCTCATCGCCGCCAGCGCGTGGTCGTGGCTCGCGGCCGCCCTCGGCGCGACCGCTGCCATCACCGGCTCGTTGCAGACGCTGTACCGCTACCAGGACTCGGCCCTGAGCGCCATGTCACTGGCGAACAGTCTGGAGTCGGAGCTGGTGAGGTACCAAACCGGTACCACGCCTTACCTTCCCGGCGCCCCGACCAACTTCAACCTGTTTGTCGACCGGACGACGAACCTGCGCGGCGAGGCGAGCGGCAACTTCAACGGCGTCTGGAGTTCGGCGCAGATCTCCACCGGTGGTTGACGGCAACCTGCCGGGGACCCGTCCCGTGTACCAGAGTTTGACCAAGAATCTGACCCATGCCGGCTTCGGGAGCTTCGAGGCGTTTTACTACGGTACTTCGGGCCGGTTGCTGCGCTACGCCTATGGGCTGACCGGCGATATGGCCGAGGCGCAGGACTTCACGCAGGAGGCATACGTCGGCGCGTGGCAGCGCTGGAAGCGCTTGCGTGACTACGACA
>Ga0209382_10001488_pt1 | contig 36744 bp, 27 predicted proteins | sample SoiMetdeltSBSDD5_FD_187599 | JGI IMG/M metagenome (GOLD analysis project Ga0209382, IMG submission 187599) | Bulk soil microbial communities from a Populus tree surrounding site in Tennessee, USA - Soil MetaG P. deltoides SBSDD5 (SPAdes) (version 2) | ecosystem: Environmental > Terrestrial >... | reverse complement strand
ACTAGCTAGCGGACATTCAGCCATTCACTCGAGCCCGAAGAGATTCGAGTTCCTGACCACAAGATTCGTTCTGGTGCTCCGCATCCCCGTCAGATCATCCCTCGCTCGATTACGGGCAATCTGAGCAACAAGATTATCCAGAAAGGACTGGCATTTCGCTGTGATCGGAGCGCTACTGTGCTTGCTTCCGGCGCGCTTTTGCCCGCCCCGGGATCGCGCCCCGCCGGCTTTTGCGGGGCTTCGGGGGTGCAGCCGGGAGGCTGCACCTGAACCGAAGGAGATCCCGATGACAAAGATAGCAAAAAAGCGAACGGCGGTGAGATTCACGACACCATCGAGCATCCGACCGAGGCCCAGCAAGGCGGGGCAGAAGGGCAACCGCGTTGCAGCAGTCCGATCCGGCACGAAGCAATCGGCTGCAATAGAAATGCTGCGCTCCCCAGGTGGCACGACCATCGCTGCGCTCACAAAAACCACCGGCTGGCAGTCGCATTCGGTACGGGGCTTTCTTGCCGGGGTCGTGCGCAAACGCCTCAAGCTCGATTTGGAATCGGGCCTTGTCGAGGGTATCCGGGTCTATCGGATCGCGGCTGAGCAAGGTGCGAGGCCCGCAGAAACGAACTCGGACGGCCGCAAGTCCTGACCACCATGCCGCGAGCCGGGATCGCTGCGGAGGCCGCCGAGACCTCCGTCGAAGCCGAGATCGCGCGCCTGCGCGGTCTCGACGCGAAAGTGCTGCGCGCGCGATGGCGGACAAGCTTCGGGCAGGATGCGCCAACTCACGTCGCGCGGCATCTTCTGTTTGCGATGCTCGCCTATCGCCTGCAGGCCGAGGCGATGGGCGACCTCGATGCCGAAACGGTTCGCTTTCTCAAACAAGTTGACTTGGCGCCATCCAAGCAGGCAGCCGTTCCTCTGACGCAGGCTTTCGAGCGGCGGAGGCGCGACCTGTCGCCCGGCACGGTGCTGACCCGCGAGTGGAGCGGCCAGCATCACCGGATCACGGTGCTTGATGGAGGCTTCGTCTGGGAGGGGCGGACTTACCGCAGCCTGTCAGAAATTGCCAAGCTCATAACTGGGACCAAATGGAATGGCCCCCGGTTCTTTGGTCTGCGCGACAAGAACGACGCGGAGGTCACTGCATGACGGCTCTCGCAAAGCCTGTCCGCTGCGCGATCTACACGCGGGTGTCGACCGACTCGGGGCTCGATCAGGAGTTCAACTCACTGGACGCCCAGTACGATGCAGCCTCCGCCTACATCCGCAGCCAGGCGCACGCACGCTGGACGCTGGTCCGAACACGGTACGACGACGGCGGATTCTCCGGCGGCTCGACCGACCGGCCGGCCCTGCAACGTCTTCTGGCAGACGTCAGGGCGTGCAAGGTTCAGGTCATCGTCGTCTATAAGGTCGATCGCCTGACGCGGTCACTGGCCGATTTCGCGAAGCTCGTCGAGCTGTTCGATGCGCACGGGGTGTCGTTCGTCTCCGTCACTCAGCAGTTCAACACGACTACCTCCATGGGTCGACTCACGCTGAACGTGCTCCTCTCCTTCGCCCAATTCGAGCGGGAGGTCACCGCCGAGCGCATTCGCGACAAGGTGGCAGCCTCAAAACGCAAGGGTCTCTGGGTCGGCGGGATGGTGCCGCTGGGCTATCAACTTAACGATGGCAAGCTTTCAATCGTCGAAGACGAAGCCGACCGGGTCCGCCTGATCTTCGCGCGCTATCTCGCACTTGGCAGCGTCAACCGGCTGGTGCTCGAGCTTCGTGAGCGTTGTATCCGGACGAAGATCCGCAGGTTGTCGAACGGCATTACGCGCGGGGGCGTGCCCTTCACCCAAGGCCCCCTCTTCTACATCCTGCGCAACCGCTTTTACATCGGCGAGGTCGTCTATAAGGGCGAGATCTGCCGTGGTCCACAGCCGCCGCTGATCGACCGCGCGCTGTTCGATGCTGTGCAACGGCGTCTCACCGAGCAGCGGTCGCATCTCGTCAGGACGCGGAATAGGAGCGAGGCTCCGTTGCGAAGGCTCCTGTTCGATTCTGCTGGCAACCGCATGGTCCCGACCCATGCGATCAAGCACGGCGTGCGATATCGATATTACGTGTCGCAGCCCTATCTGCGCGGACATGCCAAACCGCCACCTGGACTGGTCATCCGTGTTCCTGCCACCGAGATCGAGAGGACCGTGGCCAAGGCGATCGGGGAGCATCGTCGGTATATCATCCCGGAGCACGAAAGCACGGCAGGCCTCCTCGCGGATGTCGCCCGTATTGAAGTGCGCAAAAGCGCACTGGCGCTTTGGCTGACGGCTGCCGCCGAGGGACAACGAGAGGCGGATGCCGATCACCTTGCGGCCGTGGATCGAGCCCCTTCCCTCCTGATCCCATGGACCAAACCGCCGCCCAAAAGGTTCAAGGAGATCCTATTGCCGGCAGCTATCGAACGGCACCGCGTGCGGCCGATCAAATTCGAGCGTCGCGCAGCGCTCCTCAAAGCGATCGCGCGCGGGCGCGCGTGGCTCGATGAGATCATCTCCGACAGCACAACAGTCGAGGATATCGCCGCTCACCAGAAATGCAGCGTTCGCTACGTCAACATGACGATCTCCATGGCATTCATCGCGCCGGGCCTGGTCAAGGCCGCCATCGAAGGACGGCTGCCCCGAGGCATCGGCGTCGCGGCTTTGCGCGACCCGCCGGCCGAATGGTCGCTGCAGTTCGCGCGGCTTGGTCTAACATCAAATTGATTCTCACCCCGGGGCAAACAACGCCACGCGGATTACAGCCGCGTCAGGAACGGGATTTTTTGCCGCGGAGACCGGCGCCTCAATACGGCCTAATGCGCCGACAGGAACAGAGAGACCGCAAGCTGAGAGCAAAAAAGCCCGCCACTGGCGGGCCAAGGCGAGTCTCCACAAAGTGCTAGACACCCAGACTGGGTGGTGGGTGCGACAGGGATCGAACCTGTGACCCCTACCATGTCAAGGTAGTGCTCTTCCGCTGAGCTACGCACCCTTCAACCGGAATTGATCTATCGGCTCCAACCCGGGGAGGCAACCCCGTGCAAACGCCCTTTACGCCGCAAGCATTTTCTGGACTTCGTTGACCAGCTCGCGCAGGTGGATCGGCTTGGACAATACCTTCGCCTGCCTCGGTGCATTGGAATCGGCATTGAGGGCCACCGCCGCGAAACCGGTGATGAACATGATCTTGATGTCCGGGTCGAGTTCGGCGGCGCGGCGCGCAAGCTCGATGCCGTCCATTTCGGGCATCACGATGTCGGTGAGCAGCAGCTCGAAAGGCTCCTCACGCAGCCGGTGATAGGCCGACAGGCCGTTGTCGTAGGAAGTGACTTCAAAGCCGGCGTTCTGCAGCGCCTTGACCAGAAACCGCCGCATATCCGTGTCGTCTTCAGCCAGCAGGATCTTCGACATGTACGCAACACCCCGACCGACCGCTCTGGCCGATTCCACCGGGCGATTAAGACTTATGCCCGGTAAACAACGAGTGAACCAAAAGCATGACTTGGCTTTGTGGCCCAGCCATGAACAATAGACGGTATAAGGGGGCCTTAAACCCCGCAACCAACTCAGGGAAATCAAGCTTTCCTACGGTCTTTGCCCTATGAGCGAAATCCGCGACGAACTCGACCCGCCCTTCGAGGTGCTTGAGCCCGCGACATGGCAGGGGCCGGTCCTATTCAATTCTCCCCATAGCGGCTCGACTTATCCGCGTCATTTTTTGGCATCTTGCCGGCTCGACATGGCCACGCTGCGGCGTTCGGAAGACAGTTTCGTCGACGAGCTGATTGCCGGCGTTGTCCGCGAGGGCTTTCCCATGATGCGCGCACATTTCCCGCGCTGCTTCGTGGACGTGAATCGTGAACCTTATGAGCTCGATCCGCGCATGTTCGAGGGGCGCCTGCCCTCCTTTGCGAACACGCGCTCAATGCGGGTCGCGGGCGGTCTTGGGACCGTGGCGCGAGTGGTGGGCGATGCGCAGGAAATTTATGACCAGCGGATCCCTGTCGATGACGCTTTGCGCCGGATTGAGAGCCTTTATAAGCCTTATCATCGCGCCTTAAGACGGCTGTTCACGCGCATGCACCGGGAGTTCGGCGCTGCCGTGCTTATCGATTGCCATTCCATGCCTTCGACCGCAGGTCATCGGGACGAACGGCCGCGGCCCGAATTTGTTTTGGGGGACCGTTATGGCACAAGCTGCGTCGGCGTCGTGGCAGAAACGGTCGAAAAAACGCTGCGCGCGCTCGGGTACACGGTCAGCCGTAACAAGCCCTACGCCGGCGGATTTATCACCGAGCACTACGGTAATCCGGCTGCGGGGCTGCATGCCATTCAGCTTGAGATCAATCGCGCGCTTTATATGGACGAGCGCCGCTATCAGCAATCCTCGACATTCACTCGCCTGGCGGCCGACATGGAGACATTGGCCAGGCGCCTGGGCGAAATCCCTTTGGAGCAGTTGCGGCCCTATCGGGCCGCGGCCGAGTAGATAAAAAAGGGGCCGCTAGCGGGTGCGAGCGGCCCAAGTCTAGGGAGGAAACGCCCAAGGAGGGCAGCAGTAGCTCTCGCTACTGCACTGCAATAAGCTACATCGCGTCGCACAAAAATCAAGGTTCAAAACGGCTTTCCCCATGCTCTTTTTGCATGGCTGGTGCTTGATTCAGGGCTCCACTCGTCAGTGGAATGCAAAAAATATTGAAGTGGAACTCCGCACTGCAACAGGATGGGCACAAATCATTAACCGGCTCGGGTACGCGGCTGTGCTTGGTTGCCGGCAAGCGAACTCTCCGATAGGCCGAAGAGAAACATGACGGCCGTCGATTTCAGCAGCTTCGTCGATCAGCTCGCCACCGCTTCCGGCGACACAATCCTCCCTTTTTTCCGCACGGCCTTGGCAATCGAAAACAAAAAAGTCGGTGGTTTCGATCCGGTCACGGCAGCCGACCGGGCTGCCGAACAGGCCATGCGCGCGGTCATCCGCAGGCATTTTCCCGATCACGGCATTCTCGGCGAAGAGTACGGCTCCGAGCGGACCGAGGCCGAATATGTGTGGGTGCTCGATCCAATCGACGGCACCAAGTCTTTCATCTCGGGCATGCTGGCCTGGGGAACGCTTATCGGCCTCATGCGATTTGGCGAACCGGTGTTTGGGCTGATGCATCAACCGTTCACCCGCGAACGCTTTTCGGGCGATGGTGGGGCCGCGCGATACCGCGGCCCGGCCGGTAATCGCGATCTCCATGTGCGGGAATGCACGAGCATCGACCAGGCCGTGATGTCCACAACGAGCCCGCTGCTCATGAATCGCGCGGATCGCGCGGCTTTCGCAAAACTGGAAGACAAGGTGAAGCTCTCGCGCTATGGCGGCGATTGTTATGCCTATTGCATGCTGGCGGCGGGGCTGATTGACCTGATCATCGAGACCGAGATCAAGCCTTACGACATTGTCGCGATCATTCCGATCGTTGCTGGCGCCGGCGGCATGGTAACGACCTGGGAGAACGGGCCTGCGCAAAGCGGTGGCCGCATCATCGTGGCAAGCGACAGACGCGTCCACCAGGCAGCGCTGGAAATCTTGAACAGCTAGCGCCACTCAACCGCAGGTCCGGTCTAATAGCGCGGCGTTCCCGGCACGAAGGCATCGAACGCGGCCCAGAATTGCAGTCGATAGTGATCCTGTTCCTGCAGGATTTCGTGCCGGGCCCCTGCGAGTATCAGGTGCCGGCCAGCAAGCAGGGTATGCCCGAAGCTTTCGATCGCCGGCGTGGAAACCACTTCGTCCCGGCCAGCTGCAACCATCAGGATGGGCTGGCGGATGGCGGCGGGATATGAGGGCTCGGCAAAAAGGCCCATCTGTCGAAGCGCGGCATCCACCCAGGCGACCGTCGGCGCGCCGAGACCGAGTGCGGGTTCTTCCTCCAGCACTGCGGCGTTTCGGGCATAGCGCACCGGATCCGACGTCAGCACGTTCCCGAGGAATCCCTCGGTGCCGGTGACGGAGGCATCGCCTGTGGGAACATAGGCGCCTCCGCGTCCGATGTACCGCATGAGTCGCGCAAGGGGACCGGCCATCCGCGTCAGACGTCCAGGCGGCAGCGCGATCATTGGCGCCGACAGAACGGTACGTTCGAACCACCGGCTGCCATCATGGCTGGCGCGAATCGCGACCGCCGCGCCCATCGAATGAGCGAGCGCAAATATCGGCGGCGGGCAATCGGGCAGAACCACCTGCTCCATGACGGCTTCGAGATCGGTGATGTAATTCGAAAAATTTCGCACATAGCCCTTGTGACGATCGGAGAGCGCGTGGTCCGACAGTCCCTGTCCGCGCCAGTCGAAAGTCGCCACCGCAAAGCCACGGGCACGAAGATCGCGAACGGTCTCGAAATATTTCTCGATAAACTCGGCGCGACCCTGCAGCACAACCACGGTGCCTTTGCGCCCCGGTGGCGGCGCCCAACGCGCAAAGCGCAGGTTCACCCCGTCAGAGGTTTTGATCGCGCCGGTCACCACGTCGTCTGGCACCGGATTGGCGGGGATGGAAACGAGTTTCATGAAGCAGGGGATGAGCGATGCGCGCCAAGCGCTTATAGCAGGGTCGCAAGCGTCCTCAATGCAGCCGCGGCCTGCAACGAAAAATCGTTTAGTTCCAATTGCTTCTGAGCGGACGCAGACGGCCTTGCGACACCGCAAAGCGCCACCATATCAGGCATGCGCAGGCCCTATGGCTGCGCACGGTTAGGTCCGGCCATTCGGCGGACCACCGCATGTCGCTCAACAATGGAGGATATGCCATGCGAACTTTCGATCTTGCCCCCCTTTATCGTTCCACCGTCGGCTTCGACCGTCTGTTTTCGATGCTGGACGGTTTCGAGTCTGCTCCGGGCTACCCGCCCTACAACATCGAGCGCACCGGTGAGAACGATTACCGTGTCACCGTAGCCGTTGCCGGCTTCGGAGAAAAAGAGCTTTCAATCGAGGCGAAAGAAAATACGCTGACGATTAAAGGCAACAAGCAGGTCAAGGAAGAGCAGAACGGCGAGGTACTTTACCAGGGCATCGCCGCGCGCGCCTTCGAGCGCGTCTTCCAGCTTGCCGATCATGTAGCGGTCAAGAACGCGAGCCTCGAGAATGGATTGCTGCACGTCGACCTCGTGCGCGAAATCCCCGAGGCGAAGAAGCCGCGCCAGATCCCGATTGGCGACGGCAAAGCCAAGGCCGAGGTCATCGAAACCAAAGCGGCCTAACGCGACCGAATTGCAAGCCGGAGGCGTCCCGATTTGGGACGCCTCTTTTTTTGGCACCATAAGCCGCTTGTGGTGCCTAAAGCATCTTCGGCGTAGTCTCTCCCGACTGCTGGCGGCGCAACGCCATTGCTCCTATGTGCCCAAGGTGTTCCTGTTCTTGCTTGGGTAAGGAGCCAAGACGCAACAAAAGGAAAGATTTTAGCGATTCCGGCGTGGACCAGCCTTGTACGGCAAGGCAAAATTTGGCATTGTCTATTAGGACAGCAATGCTGTCCTAATAGGTGGTGGCCTCGGTGGCGGCTTCAGAAGCGGGGCAGGCATCGGTGGCGCCCATGAGGGATAGCCACGGGCGGCGACAAGCCGGACACGGTTGTCCTTTCTCGAGATCAGTTGTGCGCTGACCGCGATGGCGATTGCCTCGCGGATGTGGTGGGCACGCCGAAGCATCCGGCGCGCGGCAGGCAGGATGAAATGAGCGAGGAGAGGCGCAGCGTAGGATTTTTCAACGTCGGATCAACTGCTGATCCCGGCGCACCGCGCGCGCACGGTCTTTACGATCCTGCGCTCGACAAGGATTCCTGCGGAGTCGGCTTCATCGCCGACATCAAGGGTCGCAAGTCGCATCAACTTATCAAAGACGGGCTGCGCATACTTTGCAACCTGGAGCATCGTGGCGCCGTCGGCGCAGATCCGCGAATGGGTGACGGCGCCGGCATCCTCGTGCAGATCCCGCACAAGTTCTTTGCGAAGAAGACGGCCGAACTCGGATTCAAATTGCCGCCCGCCGGCGAATATGCCGTCGGTTATCTCTTCATGCCGCAGGACCCGAACTGGCGGCAGATCATCCGCGACATTTACGCCGAGGTCATCGCGCGCGAGAAGCTCTCGCTGCTCGGGTGGCGCGAAGTACCAACCGACAATTCGACGCTCGGTGAATCGGTCAAACCAACCGAGCCGAAGCACATGCAAGTGTTCATCGGTCGCGGCAAGAAAAAACTATCCGAGGACGAATTCGAGCGCCGGCTCTACATCCTGCGCAAGTCGATTTCGAACGCGATCTATCGCAGACGCGAGCGACGCACCGCGGGCTACTACCCGGTGTCGATCTCCTGCCGTACGGTGATCTACAAGGGCATGTTCCTGGCCGATCAGCTCGGCACATACTATCCCGATCTGCATGATCCGGATTTTGAGAGCGCGCTTGCGCTTATACACCAGCGTTTTTCGACCAACACCTTCCCGACCTGGTCGCTGGCTCATCCGTACCGCTACATCGCGCACAACGGCGAGATCAATACGCTGCGTGGCAATGTGAACTGGATGGCAGCACGGCAGGCAACCGTGTCGTCGCCGCTGTTCGGCAAGGACATCAACAAGCTTTGGCCGATCTCCTACGAAGGCCAGTCCGACACCGCGTGCTTCGACAACGCGCTCGAGTTTCTCGTGCAGGGCGGCTACTCGCTTGCGCACGCCATGATGATGATGATCCCCGAAGCATGGGCGGGCAATCCGCTCATGGACGAGGAGCGGCGAGCCTTTTACGAGTACAACGCGGCGCTGATGGAGCCCTGGGACGGCCCGGCGGCCATTGCTTTCACAAACGGGCGGCAGATCGGAGCCACGCTTGACCGCAATGGGTTGCGGCCGGCGCGCTATCTGCTCACCAGCGACGATCGCATCGTCATGGCATCGGAAATGGGCGTGCTGTCGATCCCGGAAAGGGACATCGTCAAGAAATGGCGCCTGCAGCCCGGCAAGATGCTGCTCGTCGACCTCGACGAGGGGAGGCTTATTCCTGACGAGGAACTAAAGGCCACGCTGGCGAAAAGTCATCCTTACAAGGCGTGGCTCGAACGCACGCAGATCGTGCTCGAGGAATTGCCCGGTACGCACAATGAGGCGCCGATCTCGAATCTGGCATTGCTCGATCGTCAGCAGGCTTTCGGCTACACGCAGGAAGATCTGAAATTCCTGATGACGCCTATGGCAACGACCGGCGAGGAAGCGGTCGGCTCCATGGGCAACGACACGCCGATTTCGGCCCTGTCCGACAAGCCGAAGTCGCTGTTCACCTATTTCAAGCAGAACTTCGCGCAGGTCACCAATCCGCCGATCGATCCGATCCGGGAAGAGCTCGTCATGAGCCTTGTCTCGATCATCGGACCACGTCCGAACATCTTCGATCTCGAGGGCACATCAAAAACCAAGCGCCTTGAGGTGCGTCAGCCAATCCTCACCAACGAGGATCTTGAAAAGATTCGTGCGATTTCCGAGATCGGCAGCGATCATTTCAAGTCCAGCATCTTCGACATCACTTTTCCTGCCGAGCACGGCGCAGACGGCATGGGATGGGCGCTCGACGAATTATGCGAGCGGTCGGAGGAGGAAGTTCGCAACGGCTGCAATATCATCATCCTGTCGGATCGCAAGGCGGGCGCCGATCGCATTCCCATTCCGGCGCTGCTCGCATGCGCTGCCGTCCATCATCATCTGATCCGCAAGGGATTGCGCACGTCCGTCGGCATGGTGCTCGAAACCGGCGAACCGCGCGAGGTGCACCACTTCGCGTGTCTCGCCGGCTATGGCGCGGAAGCCATCAATCCGTACCTCGCCTTCGAGACACTGATCGCGATGAAGGATGATCTGCCTCAGAAGCTCGAGGACAAGGAGATCATCAAGCGGTACATCAAGTCGATCGACAAAGGTCTGCTGAAGGTGATGTCCAAGATGGGCATATCCACCTACCAGTCCTATTGCGGCGCCCAGATCTTCGATGCCGTCGGCCTGCGGCAGGAATTCGTCGACAAGTACTTTACCGGGACGCATACGCGCATCGAGGGCGTCGGCCTCGCGGAAATCGCAGAAGAATCGGTGCGACGTCACCGGGACGCATTCAGCGATGCACCGATCTACCGAAACATGCTGGATGTCGGCGGCGATTACGCGGTGCGCATGCGCGGCGAAGACCACGTATGGAACGCGGAGACAGTGTCGCGCTTGCAGCATGCAGTGCGCGGGAATTCACAGGATCATTATCGAGCCTTCGCGCAGATCGTGAATGAGCAGAGCGAACGCCTGCTGACAATCCGCGGCATGTTCCGGCTGAAGACCGCGGAGGAAGATAGCCGAAAGCCTATACCGCTTGAGGAAGTCGAGCCGGCCAAGAATATCGTGCGGCGCTTCTCGACAGGCGCGATGTCATTCGGCTCCATCTCCCGCGAGGCTCACACGACGCTGGCCATCGCGATGAACCGCATTGGCGGCAAATCGAACACCGGCGAGGGCGGGGAGGAGGCAGACCGATTCAAGCCTCTGCCGAACGGCGATTCCATGCGCTCGGCGATCAAGCAGGTGGCATCGGGCCGTTTCGGCGTGACCGCCGAGTATCTCGTGAACTCCGACATGATGCAGATCAAGATGGCCCAGGGCGCCAAGCCCGGAGAAGGCGGCCAGCTGCCCGGTCATAAGGTCGATAAGATCATCGCCAAGGTGCGACATTCCACGCCCGGCGTCGGCCTGATTTCGCCGCCGCCGCATCACGACATCTATTCGATCGAGGACCTGGCGCAGCTCATCTTCGATCTCAAGAACGTCAATCCCACCGGCGACGTCTCGGTCAAGCTTGTCTCCGAGGTCGGTGTCGGCACGGTCGCTGCCGGCGTTTCAAAGGCGCGCGCCGATCACGTCACGATCGCTGGCTTCGAGGGCGGCACGGGTGCAAGCCCGCTGACCTCGATCAAGCATGCGGGCAGCCCGTGGGAAATCGGCCTCGCTGAGACGCATCAGACGCTGGTCATCAACCGGCTGCGTGGCCGTATCTCGGTTCAGGTGGACGGAGGCATCCGCACCGGCCGGGACGTGGTGGTTGGCGCGCTGCTGGGCGCAGACGAATTCGGCTTCGCGACCGCGCCGCTGATCGCGGCCGGCTGCGTCATGATGCGAAAGTGCCACCTCAATACTTGCCCGGTGGGCGTCGCCACCCAGGATCCGGTGCTGCGCAAGCGTTTCAGGGGCCAGCCCGAACACGTCATCAACTATTTCTTCTTTGTTGCCGAAGAAGTGCGCGAGCTGATGGCCGAGCTCGGATTCCGCACCTTCAATGACATGGTCGGGCAGATGCAGATGCTCGATCGCCGGAAATTGGTCGAACACTGGAAGGCCAAGGGGCTGGATTTCTCCAGGCTGTTTACGAAGCCTCCGGCGGAAAAGGGCACGGCGATCTACAAGTGCGAGCCGCAGGATCACAAGATCAAAAACATTCTCGATCGCAAGCTCATCGCGGAATCGCAGGCTGCCCTTGACCGCGGCGCGCCGGTGCGGCTTCAGGCCGTCATCCGCAACACCGATCGCGCTTGCGGCGGCATGCTCTCCGGTGAAGTGGCTAAGCGCTATGGCCACGTAGGGCTGCCGGATGACACCATTTATGTCCGCTTCACCGGCACGGCGGGACAAAGCTTCGGCGCCTGGCTTGCGCGCGGCGTCACCTTCGAGCTTGACGGCGATGCGAACGATTACGTCGGTAAGGGACTCTCCGGCGGACGCCTGATCATCCGCCCCCCGGCGGACTCAGGCATCGTGCCTGAGGAATCGATCATCGTCGGCAACACGGTTCTCTACGGCGCAATCGAAGGCCAATGCTATTTCCGCGGGGTCGCCGGCGAGCGCTTCGCCGTGCGCAATTCCGGCGCCATCGCGGTGATCGAGGGTGCCGGTGATCACTGCTGCGAATACATGACCGGTGGCATTGTCGTGGTGCTGGGTCGCACCGGGCGCAATTTTGCCGCGGGAATGTCCGGGGGCGTTGCCTACGTGCTGGACGAGGACGGGACGTTCAAGTCGCGCTGCAACATGGCCATGATCGAGCTCGAGCCGGTGCCCGAAGAGGAGCAGATCGCGCAGCAGGAGTTCGGCCACTACAACGATCTCGAAAGCCATGGGCGCGTCGACGTCATGTCAGACCTGACGACGAAGGACGCCGAACGCCTGAAACTGTTGATCTCCAATCACGCGCGCTACACCGGATCGAAGCGCGCCGCTGAAATTCTTGCCAACTGGGATACCTATCGTCCGCTATTCCGCAAAGTGATGCCGGTGGAATACCGCCGCGCGCTGGCCGAAATGGCAAAGGAGAAGGCCGCCACGATGCAGGCTGCGGAATAGTATGGGTAAGGTCACCGGGTTTCTGGAAATCGAGCGGGAGGATCGCGACTATCAACCGGTTGCGGAGCGCGTGAAGCATTGGCGCGAATTCGTGCTGCCGCTTCCGGAAAAGGAACTCCGCGATCAAGCCGCGCGCTGCATGGATTGTGGCGTGCCCTATTGTCATGGTACCAGCCGCATCACCGGCGCGCCCACCGGCTGTCCGGTCAACAACCAGATTCCGGACTGGAACGATCTGGTCTATCGCGGCAACTGGGAGGACGCCGCTCGCAATCTGCATTCGACCAACAATTTTCCAGAGTTCACCGGCCGAGTGTGTCCAGCGCCGTGCGAGGCATCGTGCACGCTCAACATCGACGAGAACCCGGTCACCATCAAGACAATCGAGTGCGAGATCGCGGATCGCGCGATAGCTCAAGGTCTCAAGCCCGAGAAATCGCAAGGCAGGACCGGCAAAAAAGTGGCGATTGTCGGGTCGGGGCCGGCGGGCCTTGCCTGCGCGCAACAGCTCGCGCGTGCCGGCCACGAGGTGCATGTCTACGAACGCTGGGCAAAAGCGGGCGGGCTGCTCCGTTACGGCATTCCCGATTTCAAGATGGAAAAGATCCACGTCGACCGCCGCATCGAGCAGATGCAGGGCGAAGGCGTCGTCTTTCACTACAACGCTCATGTCGGCGTAAACGTCACGGCGCACAAATTGGTCAAAGACCACCATGCAGTCGTGCTGACCGGCGGAAGTGAGGAGTCCCGCGATCTACCGATCCCCGGCCGCGAACTGAAAGGCATCCATTTCGCGATGGATTTTCTGCCTCAGCAGAACCGGCGCGTGAGCAATGAGCCGCAGGGTGACGTCGAGCCAATCCTCGCCAAGGGCAAGAAGGTCGTGGTCATCGGCGGGGGCGATACGGGTTCCGACTGCATCGGGACCTCGATCCGCCAGGGCGCGGTTTCGGTCACCAACTTCGAGATCATGCCGCAGCCGCCGGAACACGAGAACAAGATGCTCACGTGGCCGGATTGGCCGCTCAAGCTCCGCATTTCTTCCAGCCACGAAGAAGGTGTATCCCGCGAGTTCGCCGTCCTGACGCAGAAATTCACCGGCGAGAACGGCCGGGTGACGAAGCTTCATTGCACGCATGTGGATGGTGCATTCAAACCCGTGCCGGGCACCGAGTTCGAGCTCGAGGCCGATCTGGTTCTGCTCGCCATGGGGTTCGTGCATCCGGTCCACGAGGGTATGCTGAAGGACCTCGGCGTGGCTCTCGATGCGCGCGGCAATGTGTCCGCGGACACCACGGCGTATCAGACGTCACTGCCAAATGTCTTCGCTGCCGGCGACATGCGGCGCGGGCAGTCGCTGGTGGTTTGGGCGATCCGTGAAGGCCGCCAGGCCGCGTCCGCCGTCGACAAATTCCTGATGGGAACAACGACCCTACCGCGCTGAGGCTCAGCGAAACGGCCAGCCTCCGCCGAAGGGAATGCCCTGGGGTGGACGGGGCACATCATCCCGTTGCGGGGGACGCGGAAGCCTGGGCCGGGTGGCCGCATTTTGCGCAGTTCGCTCGGCGCTGGTTGTTTTCGGTGCGGAGGCCTTTTTCTCCAGAGCAGGCGTCGTCTCGGTGGCCACCGGCTCGGTGCGTGCAGTTTCGGCTGGTGTCGAGGCGAGGGCGGCTGCCGGCGCCGCTGAGCTGTCATCGTTGCCAGGCTGGAGCGCGAAATTGTCGGCCCGTCCGCGCGGAGCGGCGACCGGCTCTCCCTTGACAAGAACGCGCGTGGCCATCGCGTCGCCATGCGGTGAGCTGTTGCCGGCACCGCCAAGCAATTCCTCGGAATTTCCGGAATTGACGGTCAAGGGAACCACCGGTCCCGCCACCGGCCGGGCCGCCGGCTTACCGTCGGGCGTCATGGGCGCGACCGGCCCGGAAGGGAGCGCAACCGGCGTCACGCGGCTATTCATGTGACGTCGAATTTCGCGCTCGACATAGTGCGCAAGCTTCACCGCACCGAATTTTGTGAAGAAAATACCATCTTGCGAACGAAGCCTGCGCACCTGACCTTCATAGTCGGGGCCAAAGTTCGAATACTTGCCGGATTCGTCGACGAAGCCATCCCAGATATCGATGTAAACGACGCCGGCCCGTTCGGCGCGTGCGCGGTAAAGATCATTGAGATAGACCGTGTCGGCCGTGGCCTTGCCGCCGCGCATCGAGGGCAAGCCGACCCAAAAGACCGGCGCCCCCTTGCTTTTGAGGGCGGCGATCGTTTCATCGATGCGCTTGGAATAAATCTCTGCCCACTGATCGGTGCGAAACTCAGCGACTCCACCGGCCTTTTTCGCAGGCTGTGTCTCCGCCGCGGTTGTGGCGGTCTCCTGTTCGCCAGACTGTTCCTTGCTTTGCGCTTCCTTTTCCGCGGCAGGCTTGTCCGCTTGCTCCTTTTGATCCTTGCCCTTCTTTTTTTCGGCTTCCTTGGCGATGTCACGCTCCCGGATCGACTGCCGGTCGCCGACGCCAAGCATCATCACAACATAATTCGCTTTCTCCTGCGCGAGGATGTCGCGCGCAACCCGCCCCCAGTCGAGATCGCCTTTCTGTTCATAACGGATGAGCCCGGAATGAACCTTGTTCTTGCGGATGATCGCGATCTCGGGCGAATCGGCGAATGCATCCTCCATCCCGTAGGCCAGCCAGTCCGCCATGGCATCGCCCAGAACGACAATCGACGTCGTGACTGTAATCGGGTCAGCTTTCGGATCCGGCTTGCGCGGAGCTGGCGCGCGCGAGTTGTCAACCGGCGCCTGCTGCTGTTCGTAAGGCTCAGAGTGACGATCAAAGCCTCCGAACAATCCACCGAAAAATCCGCCTCCGGAGCGCGAACGGTGCTGCTGCTGTTGCCCGCCGAAAAACGGAAACTGAGCCTGAGCTGACGACATCAGGGCGGCTTCGATGGCGACAACGCCGGCGCAGTCGACCGCGGCGAACAGCGCCGCAACGAGGAGCCAACGCGAAAACCGGTGTTTGCCAGTCATGCTGACCGCCCACTGCGTAACGTATTCGGCGTGTGTGAAGGCTTGCCCTCGCCGCCCACCGCCATGGACTAACAGCGCCCGCGAAATGTCAACTCAAACTTGACGAAATACCATGGTTAACGCGCCCGCAACTGATCGAGCACGCCCGCTGAGGCAAACCCGTCCGGAATTCGGCCGTTTTTGGCCTGGAAATCGCGAATCGCGGATCGGGTCTTGACGCCGAGGAGGCCGTCCGGCTCGCCGACATCATAGCCGTGGCGCGAAAGCAGTTGCTGCAGTTCCAGCCTCTCCACGCGCGACAACACACGCTCGTAGCGCGGCCATTCCTGGACGAAGGGGCCACCCCCGCGCAGCCGATCGGCCAGATGTCCGATCGCGAGTGCATAGGCCTCGGCAGGATTGTATTTCATGATCACGCTGAAATTGGTGAGCATCAGGAAGCCCGGTCCCTGGATACCCGCCGGGATCAGAAGGAAAGCCTGGTCATCGGGCCGCGCGAACGGCTGGCCATTCGCGCGCCTGATCCCATGCCGCTCCCACTCGCGAATGCTCATCGGCCGCGCGTGATCGGCAAGCAGGAAGTTGAACGTCGTCGGCACCACCACCTCGTAGCCCCAACTGCGGCCCGGGATCCAACCATCCTTCTTCAGGTTGTTCGCAGTGGAAGCAATGATGTCCGGCACAGAATCGACGACGTCGCGGCGTCCATCACGGTCAAAGTCCACGGCATATTTCTTGAACGAGGTGGGCATGAACTGCGTCGGGCCAAACGCACCTGCCCAGGAACCGACGAGATGTTCAGGCCGGACATCGCCGCGTTGGAGGATTTCGAGCGTGGAAAGAAATTCTTCGCGGAAAAAGCTTTGCCTCCGGCCGATACAGGCAAGGGTCGCGGTTGAACGGATTACGGACCGCTCACCAATAAGTGTCCCGTAGTTGGTTTCGACGCCCCAGATCGCAGCGATCGTGAAGCGATCGACACCATAGGCACGTTCCACCGCATCGAAGGTGCTGCGATATTTCTCGAGCAGAGCGCGGCCCTGCTCGATGCGCTCGGGGTTCACCAGGATGTCCAGGTAATCCCAAAAGGACTTGGTGAACTCCGGCTGGTTGTCGAGCAGATCCATGATTCGCAGGTCGGGCGTAAGTGACCCGGCATATTTCTGGAAGACGCTTCGCGAGACACCGCGGTGCGCGGCGGCCGGCCACAGCCGTTCGATGCAGTCATGGAAATTAGCGGCCGCGGCACGGATGGCGTCGGCCGTCATCAGAGGGTGACCGGACGAGCCCGATTCCCCGCTCCAAGGCGGCGGCGCCTGCGTCGTCGGCGGCAGTGCGCCGGTCGTGACCGGAGCGTGGCCATCGCGCGCGTCTTGTGCCGCCACAAAGCCAGAACCGGCCGCCACGATCGCTGCGCCGATCAAAAAAGGCCACGCTTTGCGCATTACCTCCCCTCGACCCATAACCTAATATCCCGAATATATGGCTGACCCGATATCATTTCAGCAGCGTTCATGGTGTAGTTTCTTGGCAGAAACGTGTGCTTTTCTATCGGCCACCATGGCTCCCGACCCGGATAACTCTGAAAATCCCGCATGACCCATATCCGCAAAGCCATTTTTCCCGTGGCCGGGCTTGGAACCCGCTTTTTACCTGCGACCAAGGCCATGCCAAAGGAGATGCTCCCGGTCGTAGACCGACCGCTTATCCAGCACGTTGTGGACGAGGCGCGGCAGGCCGGGATCGAGCATTTCATCTTTGTTACAGGTCGAAACAAGAGCGTGATCGAGGACCATTTCGACCGCCAGTTCGAACTCGAGTTAACCTTGATAGAGCGCGGGAAGAAGACCGAACTCGCGCTGCTGTCGGAGGACCTCCCTGAGGCCGGCACCGTCAGCTTCACCCGCCAGCAATCTCCGCTCGGCCTGGGACACGCGGTGTGGTGCGCGCGCGAGTTGGTCGGCCATGAACCGTTCGCCCTGTTGTTGCCGGATGTCCTCGTTCAGCACACCCGGGGCTGCCTCGCGCAGATGATCGACGCGGCGAAGGACCTCGACGCCAATGCCAATATCGTTGCCGTTGAGAAGGTGCCGCAGGAGCGGGTGCACATGTACGGCGTCGTCGGCGTCGGTGCTCCGAAGGGGAAGGCGTTCGCGATCACCAAGATGGTTGAAAAGCCGAAAGCGAGCGAAGCGCCGTCCAATCTGTCGATTACCGGACGATACATCCTACAACCGCAGATTTTTGAGCTCCTGGAAAAGCAGGCGGCCGGCGCCGGCGGCGAGATTCAGCTCACCGACGCCATGCTCGCGCTGTCGCATTCCCAGCCTTTCTACGGTCTCGAATTCGAGGGGCGCAGTTTCGATTGCGGCTCCAAAATCGGCTTTCTCACGGCCAATGTGGCCTACGGCCTCGAGCGCGCGGATATAGCGCCAGACTTACGCTCAGAAATGCGCCGCTTGCTCGACGGCAAATAGCGGCCGGCGAATAGCCGATCAAGCCCAGCCCTTGAGCTCACGCGTGACGATGTCGCGGATCACTGCCATTCCGCCGGGCGTATCATTGAGGCAGGGAATGGCGGCAAAGTTTTCTCCGCCTGCGTGTCGGAAGATCTCGGCATTTTCCATGGCGATCTCTTCAAGAGTCTCAAGGCAATCCGAGGAAAATCCAGGGGTGATGACGGCAAGATTCTTCACACCCCCCTCGGCAAGCGACCTCACCGTGGCATCGGTGTAAGGCTTGATCCACTCTGCGGTGCCGAAACGCGATTGGAACGTCATGATCAGACGTTTGTCGTCGAGCTTCAGCTTCTTGCGCAGCAATGTCGTCGTCTCGGTGCAGTGCTTGAGATACGGGTCGCCCTTGGTCACGTAATCCTCTGGCATTCCGTGGTAGGAGGCGATGATCACCTCGGGCTTAAAGCGAAGCTTCGCAAGCTCCGCGTTCAGGGAAGCTGCCAGGGCATCGATGTAAACGGGCTCGGCATAGTAGGGCGCGGCGATGCGTAGCGTGGGCTGGGAGCGCATCCGTTTGAGCGCGCGAAACGCTTCGTCGCAGACGGTGGCTGTAGTCGCCGCGGAGTATTGCGGGTAGAGGGGAACGACCAGGATGCGCTCGCAATCCTGCTCGGCAAGCGCCTCCAGACGCGAGCGGATCGACGGATTGCCATAGCGCATCGCCCAATCGACGCGGATTCGTTTGTCCACCTTATCGAAAATGTCGTCGAGCTTGTCGGACTGGGAGCGCGTGATCGTCTTCAGCGGCGATTCGTTCCGCTCCTTGTTCCAGATCTTGTCGTAGTCACGCCCCTTGCGGCCAGGGCGAACGGTCAAAACGATCAGATTAAGGACAAGCCACCATTTCAGACGGTTCTCTTCGATCACGCGCCGATCGGAGAGAAATTCCTTCAGGTATCGGCGCATGGCCAAGTAGCCGGTCGAGTCCGGCGTACCGAGATTGACCAGCAGTACGCCGATCCGGCCGCTTGCAGCCGGACCTTTATCCGGGCTCATGACTTGCGCTCATCGGAGATAATCTTGCCGTCATTCGGCAGCGAGCCCGGCGCAACCAGCTTTACGATCCCCTTGAGCTTGGTGATCGATTGCAGATTGGCGGCAATTGCGCTTTCGAGAGCTGCATCCGACGTGGAGCTTTCGGCCAGCAAGGTCATGGAATCCTGTTCCGCGTCACGCCCGACGACCAGCCGCAGGCGCTTGAGTTCTGGATGGCGAGAGGCCAGTTCGGCGATCTGCTTTGGATGAACGAACATGCCCTTCACTTTCGCCGTCTGGTCGGCACGTCCCATCCATCCTCGTAGACGGGCATTGGTGCGCCCGCATGGAGAAACGCCGGGCATGACAGCGGAAAGATCGCCCGTACCGAACCGGATCATCGGGTAATCCGGATTGAAGGAGGTGACGACGACCTCTCCCACCTCGCCCTCCGGCACGGGATCGCCTGTACCGGGCCGAACGATTTCGACGATCACGGTCTCATTCACAATTATGCCGTCGCGCGCGTCGCTTTCGTAGGCAATTACCCCGAGTTCGGCGGTGGCGTAGCATTGCAATACGGCAACGCCGCGGTGGCCGAGTTCCTGGCGCAGCGAAGCCGGCAACGCGGCGCCGGAAACAAGCGCGCGCTTGATGGAGGATGCGTCTTTTCCGGCGCTTTGAGCGGTGTCGAGCAGGATCTTGAGGAAGTCCGGCGTACCGACATATCCCTGTGGCCGGTAATGCGCGATCGCATCCAGTTGCTGCTCGGTATTGCCCACGCCGCCCGGAATGACAGCGCAGCCAAGCGCGTGCGCGCCCGATTCAAGAATGAAGCCGCCGGGCGTGAGGTGATAAGCAAACGAATTATGCACGATATGACCGGCACGAAACCCGGCCGCATAGACAGCGCGCGCGGCTCCCCACCAGTCGGCGCCCTCGCCTTCAGGTTCGAAGATCGGCCCCGGTGACATCAGCAAGCGCCGGACCCTTCCCGGCGCGGTGGTGTTCAGCCCGCCAAATGGGGGGTGCGCCTTCTGCAGCGCCGCAAGGTCCGACTTGCGCATCACCGGCAATTTCGTCAGCGATGCACGCGACGTGACCGATTTGGGATCGATGCCCTCAAGGTGCTTGGCCCACCCGGGCGCAGTCATCGCACACGCGATTAGTTCGCCCAGCCGCGCGAATTGTTCGCGCTCGCGGGCGACGGGATCACGGGTTTCCAACGCGTCGTAATGTTCCGGCATGGCTTACGCCAGCCACCGCTTCCGCCGTCGGTAATGCTTGCCTTCGCGGAACGATTTGCGCCGGCCTTCTGAAATGCCGAGGTAGAATTCCTTGACGTCTTCGTTCTCCGCGAGCGTCGTCGCCTCGCCATCCATCACCACGCGGCCGTTTTCCAGAATATAGCCGTAACGCGCAAAGCGTAGCGCCATATGCGTGTTCTGTTCCGCCAAAAGGAAGGACACGCCCTCCTTCTCGTTGAGGTCCTTTACGATTCCGAAAATTTCTTCAACGATTTGCGGCGCAAGCCCCATTGACGGTTCGTCGAGCAGGATCATCTTCGGACGGGACATCAACGCGCGGCCGATTGCGCACATCTGCTGCTCGCCCCCCGACGTGTAGCCCGCAAGCGAACTTTTCCGCTCGCCGAGCTTGGGAAAATACGAATAGACCAGATCGAGATCACGTTTGATCGCTGCCTTGCCGTCGCGGCGGGTGAATGCGCCCGTGAGCAGATTTTCTTCGATGGTGAGATGGCCGAAGCAGTGCCGCCCTTCCATCACCTGGATGCAGCCTCGTCGCACCAGTTCGTTTGGGGAAAGGTCCTGCACCTCGCCGCCTTCGAATACGATCGAACCTTTAGTGACATCACCACGTTCGGCATGGAGCAGATTGGAGATTGCTTTCAGCGTCGTGGTCTTTCCGGCGCCGTTGGCGCCAAGCAGGGCAACGATGCCGCCCTTGGGGACGTCAAGAGAAACGCCTTTGAGCACCAGGATGACGTGATCGTAGATCACCTCAATATTATTGACCGAGAGAATGGTCTCGCTTTGCGCGGTCGTTGCCGGATTCTGCTCGACAGCGGACATCAGCCACCACTCCAAGCAAGGGAAGCCTCTCCCCGTCAGGGGAGAGGCTTATGTTTCAGCGCATCAAGTTACGATGACTTGTCACACGCTTCGGTGCGCTTCGGCCAGCCGGCGTTCTTTTCGACGTATTCTTTGGCCGCCTCTTCAAGCATCGGTCGCACCTTGTCTCTCATGGGCTGGATCCAGTCGGAGACCTTGACCCACTTGGCGCCGTCCCACTGTTGCATGTAGGCGGGCGCGTGGCCGTTGTGATCGGTGCAGTTTACGCCCGAGATCGGCGCCGCAAAGCCGGCGAAGCCGAGCTCCTTCCAGCGTGCTTCGCTGATGTTGAGCGTCTCGAGGCCACGGCGGACATCTTCGCCGGTCACGACCTTCTTGCCCGACAGCTTCTGAGCGTTGCGGATTGCTTCGGCGACGAGCACCGAGTTGTAGACGCCGCGGTTGTAGAAGTTCTCCGCGAACTTGTCCTTCTCGACCTGGCTCTTGCCCTTGTCCACGACATGTTTCTTGATGTCCTGGAGCGCGGGATAGTTGGGACCCAGTCCGTTGAAATTGAGCGCGAGATAGCCCTTGGCTTCCTGGCCGCCGCCGCGCCCGTCGTCATCGCTGCCTGACCACCAGATGCCGATGAAATGATCCATGGGGAATCCGTTCTCGGCTGCGCGCTTGACCGCCGTCGGGTTCATCGCGCCCCAGCCCCACATGATCATCCACGCCGGCCGATCGCGACGGACCGCCAGCCACTGCGCCGACTGATCCTGCATTTCCTTGCCGGCGACCGAATACTCCTTCACCGTGAAGCCATAGTCCTTGGCAAACTGCTGCAACAGCGGGAGCGGCTCGCGGCCATACGGGCTTTCGAGGAAAATAAAGCCGATGGTCTTTCCCTTAAGCTTGTCGAGGCCACCTTCCTTGCCGCCGATGTAGCGCATGACCATCGACAAGCCGTCCCAGTAGGTAGCCGGCGGATTGAACACCCAGGGAAAATCTTTACCGACGGCCGAGGCCGATAAGCCGTAGGCCATGGACAGGATCGGGATCTTGTCGACTGCAGCCTTGGGGATGATCTGCAAGGTGATGCCGGTCGAATACGGATTCACGACGGCTGGCTTCTTGCCCTTGACCGATTCCCAGCACTCAACCCCCTTCTTGGTGTCGTAACCGGTTTCGCACTCTTCGACGTTGAGCTTCACGCCGCCGATGCCGCCGTCGCGCTCGTTGAGCATGGCCAAATAATCGTGCATGCCATTGGCAATCGGAATGCCTGAGCCCGAGTACGGGCCTGTTCGGTAAGTCAGCAACGGCACATAAATTGAATCCTGCGCCTGCGCCTGGCTGACGAGCACAGCGGCTCCCACCACGCTCGCGCAGGTCACACCGACTAAAAATTGTCTTGCCTTCATCGCATTCCTCCCTTCGTTCACGCCCGGCGGCGCAACCTCTGGTTTGTGTAACTCGCCTGTCCGATTTGGCTGAAAGGCGATTTTCCGAGCCATGGCTTCAAGCCATAGCCTCAAACTTGGGTCTATCTTGTACCATCAATAGGGAAACGGCCACACCCTCAGTTTTTGCTTGCCAATCTGCCACAGGCGGGCAAGGCCCGCCGGCTCAGCGATAAGAAAGAACACGATTAGGGCCCCGGTAATCATGAACGTCAGGTGCTCAACTGTGGCAGCGTGCAGCGGCAGGCCCAGTTGCGGCGGCACAAAACGCAGGATGATCGGCAGGATGTAGATCAATGCTGCGCCGAGGAAGGAGCCCAGCAGGCTCCCCAAACCACCAATAATGATCATGAACAGGACCGTGAAACTCTCATTAATCGAGAACACGGTCGACTCGGCGCCCCCGTACCAGAGGAAGACCAACAGCGCGCCTGCAACGCCGCAATAGAATGAAGACACGGCGAAGGCGAGCAATTTGGTCGGCAGCAGGCGAATTCCCATCAGCTCGGCGGCAATATCCATGTCGCGAATCGCCATCCACATGCGGCCAATGCGCCCATGCACGATATTCGAGGCCATCCAGGTCATGATGACGACGATCGTCAACACGATCAGATAGCGCGTCTCGGCGCTCGCGCGCGGACCGGTGATGATGATGCCAAACAGTTCGCGTTGCGGGACCTCGATGGCCGCCGACACATTGTAATTGTAAAGCCAGGGAATTCGGATGAAGCACCATTCCAGAAAGAACTGCGCCGCGAGGGTCGCAATCGCGAGATAAAAACCCTTGATGCGCAAGGAAGGCAGGCCGAACGCGACCCCGACAGCCGCAGAGAAAAAACCGGACGCAATCACCCAAATGATGATGTTCACGTTGGGAAAGATCGTAGTCAGCTTGTAGCAGGCATAGGCCCCTACCCCCATGAAAGCGCCGGTGCCGAGGGAAAGGAGCCCGGTGTAACCCGTAAGCAGGTTGAGCCCGATTGCAGCCAGCGAGAAAATCAGGAACGGAGTCATCACCGCGTTGGTGAGGAAGTCATTGCCGATAAGCGGAATGCCGACGAATGCGATGACAAGGATGACGATAATGCCGATGCGGTCTTGCAGAATCGGAAAAATCGCCTGGTCTGTGGCGTAGCTGGTCTTGAACTGGCCGGCCTCGCGGTAAAGCATCGCTCGTCACACCCGTTCAATAATGCGTTCGCCAAACAGACCTTGCGGGCGGAACAGCAGGAACACCAGTGCAAGCACGAACGCGAACCAGGAATCGGTGCCCCCGCCGATCAACGGCCCCCAGTAGAATTCCCAGAGCTTCTCGCCGACGCCGATGATCAAGCCGCCAACGATGGCACCCGGGATTGAAGTCAGGCCGCCGAGAATGAGGACAGGCAGTGCCTTGAGCGCGATTACGTCCAGCGCAAACGAGACATCCGAGCGCGCGCCCCACATGATGCCCGTAACCAATGCCACAAGGCCGGCGGCAAACCACACGATCACCCATATCTGCTCAAGTGAAATGCCGACCGACAGTGCGGCCTCGTGGCTATCCGCCACCGCGCGAAGAGCCCGACCGATCCGTGTTTTCGAGAAGAACACGGCCAAACCGGCCACCATGACCGACGCAATGACGGCCGCAGCGATGTCGAGCTTCTGCAGGGAGACGATCCCGCCGAACGCCTTGTAGGTGACCGTGCCTTTCGGCAGATAAAGCTGCTCGGTGATCATGACTTTTGGGTCGCCGCCGAAGACAAATTGTCCGAACCCAATAAGAAAGTAGGTTAGGCCGAACGTCGCCATGAACAGAATGATGTCGGACTGGTTGATCAGCGGCCGCAAGACGACGCGCTCGACCGCGAAGGCGAGCCCAAACATCACCGCAATGGTCAGCCCAAGGGCCAGAAAGGGCGGTATGCCGGCATTGTACAGTCCGACCAGCGTGAGCGCCGCGAAGACCACCATGATCCCTTGCGCGAAGTTGAAGACCCCCGATGCCTTGAAAATCAGGACGAAGCCAAGCGCGATCAGGGCGTAAAGCACCCCGCCGACCATCCCCTCCCACAGCGTCTGCACGAGCAGGTCGGGCGCCGTGCCCATTTGCACGAAGGGATCGAGGAAGATCTTGTAAAGGATGTCCATGCGTCCTCAGTGCGCCACGCCGAGATAAGCGTCGATCACGGCCTGGTTTCGTTTGACCTCGTCGGGCGTGCCGTCGGCGATCTTGATGCCGTGATCGAGCACCACCACCCGATCCGAGAGATCCATCACCACGCCCATGTCGTGCTCGATCAGCGCAATCGTCGTGCCATAGTGATCGTTCACATCGAGCACGAAGCGCGACATGTCTTCTTTTTCTTCGAGATTCATTCCGGCCATTGGCTCGTCCAACAGCAACAATTCCGGCTCCATGGCGAGCGCGCGGCCAAGCTCGACCCGTTTCTGCAAACCGTAGGGGAGACGCCCTACAGGCACACGTCGGATCTCCTGGATTTTCAAGAAATCGATGATCTCTTCGACACGATGACGATGTTCGACCTCTTCTCGTATCGCGGGACCGTAGCGGAGAAGCTGCCAGAAGAAATTGCTGTGCATTTTCAGGGTGCGGCCGGCCATGATGTTGTCGAGCGCGGTCATGCCCCGGAACAGGGCGACATTTTGAAACGTGCGCGCGATGCCGCCATAGGCAGCGTCATGAGGGCGCATCCTTGCGCGGGTTTGCCCCTTGAACGTAATGCAACCTTTTTGCGGGTGGTAGAAGCCGTTGATGATATTGAGCATCGACGTCTTGCCGGCGCCATTTGGCCCGATGATCGCCCGGATTTCGCCTTTGCGGATGTCGAAGGAAACGTCGCTGACCGCCTTTACGCCGCCAAAAGAGAGCGACACGTTCTCGACCGATAACAGCTCGTCGCCGACCGCAACGTCCGGGCCCCCGGTCGCTCTCATGCCGCTTTCCCCATGGCGGGAGTGGCTGCGGGTTTCATGTCGCGGATTTTCACGCGGGCGCTGATCGTGCCCTTGCGACCGTCTTCGAAGGTCACCTGGGTCGAAATATCTGCCTCTTTTGAACCGTCGTAGAGCGCCGTGATCAGCGGCGCATAGCGTTCTGCGATAAAACCGCGCCGCACCTTCAGTGTGCGGGTGATTTCCCCGTCGTCGGGATCGAGCTCTTTATGCAGAATCAGGAACCGCCTGATCTGCGCCCCCGCCATCACCTTGTCTTCGGCGAGCGAGCGGTTCACTTCCGCCACATGCTTTTCGAGCATGTCATAAACCAGCGGATGCCCGGCGAGCTCCTGATACGAGCCATAGACCACGTTGTTGCGTTCCGCCCAGCTTCCAACCGCGGTGAGATCGATGTTGAGCATCACCGTGACGAAATCCTGCTTGTCGCCCAGCGCCACGGCCTCGTGGATATTCGGAAAGAACTTGAGTTTGTTCTCGATGTATTTCGGCGGGAACATCGTCCCGTCGTTCAGCTTTCCGACATCCTTGGTGCGGTCGATGATCTTGAGGTGTCCGGTCTTTTCGTCGAAAAAGCCGGCGTCGCCGGTTTTTACATAGCCATCCGGGGTCATCACTTCCGCGGTCTTTGTCTCATCCTTGAAATAGCCGGAGAACATACCCGGTGACCTGAACTGCACCTCGCCATTGTCGGCGATCCGAATGTCGACGTTGGGGCATGCAGGCCCCACCGTATCGGCATAGATTTCGCCATCTGGCTGGGCCGTAACGTAGAGAAATGCTTCGGTCTGTCCGTACAACTGCTTCAGGTTCAGCCCGATAGAGCGGTAGAAGCTGAAAAGATCCGGCCCGACGGCCTCCCCGGCAGTATAGGCGACGCGCACGCGCGAGAAGCCCAGCACGTTCTTGAGTGGGCCATAGACGAGGATATTGCCGATTGCGTAGAGAACACGCCCCGTCAGCGGCACGTTTTCGCCATTGAGAATGCGCTCGCCATAGCGGCGCGCCACGGCGATGAAATAGTGAAACACCTTTCGCTTGATGAGACCGGCATCTTCCATCCGGATCATCACGCGCGTGAGCAGCTGCTCCAACGTGCGCGGTGGCGCGAAATAGAAACTGGGACCGATTTCACGCAGATCGCTCATCGCCGTGTCGGGGCTTTCCGGGCAGGCGGTGCAGAAGCCGGAGACCAGGCCTTGCGCATAGTTGAGATAGTGGTCACCGACCCAGGCGAGCGGCAGATACGCGAGTGCCACATCTTTTTCCGTTAGCTTGTCGAACGCGACAGTATCGGCCGCAGCATGTATCGAACGTTCGTTGGTGAGCACGACGCCCTTGGACGTGCCGGTCGTGCCTGAAGTATAGAGAATGATCGAAGGATCGCTGCCTTTGCTGGTCGCGATTTCGTTATCGAGCCAGGCCGCGACGGCGGGATCGGCCAGAGCTTTGCGACCTTCGTCAATAACCTCGTCGATCGGGCGAAGGCGACTGTGATCGTAATCGCGCAGGCCACGCTTCTCGTCGTAGACCATCAACTCCAGCTGGGGGAGCCGCTTCATGACCGACTGGATCTTGTCGACCTGCTCCTGATCCTCGACCGCGGCAAAGCGAACCTCGGCGTGAGCGAGCGCATACGCCAGTTCGTCGGCGACAGCATCGGCATAGACCGGCACGGGAATCGCGCCCAGCATCTGGACCGCCATTACGGACCAATAAAGCTTCGGTCTATTGCCACCAACTATTGCGACGGTCTCGCCGCGTTTGACACCCAGTCGATGCAGACCGACAGCATAGGCGCGGACGATGTCCAGCGTCTGGCTCCAGGTCCAGGTTTGCCAAATGCCAAGGTCCTTGTGCCGCATCGCTGGCCGCGCGCCGCAGACATTGGCGTTACGGATCAATAGCTTCGGAAACGTTTCCGCGCCCGCGGCGGCGTTCGACGCCACAACTCAGTCCTCCCGGTGCGGCCGCGCGCGCCTGCGCGGCCCGATAACCCCTCGCCGTCTGCAGTGACGATCTTGTTGTCTCGATATGAAAACACCACCGGATGGCGGTCAAGTATCAGATCACATGTAAATGGGTCACGCAGGGGGCCAAGCTATTCCGCTGCCTTGAGAAAACTTGTCGTCCCGGAGCGAAACTCCTCCCGCAGAGCCGCTTCTTCGGCCTTTGCCGCGGCCAGATGCCGCTGCTTGATCGGCCCGTATCCACGGATTTTTTCGGGAATTGTCGCAAGCGCGACGGCGACATGGTGGTTAGCCGGCGTCAGCCGCTCCAGTAGCTCCTCGAGCAGTTGTTCATAGTCGGAGATCAGGCGGCGCTCGGTCTTGCGCTCGGCTGTATAGCCGAAAAGATCGAATGCGGTGCCGCGCAGGAATCTGAACTTCGCCAATAGCGCAAAAGCTTTCAGGATCCAAGGACCAAACGAGATCTTTTTTGGTTCGCCCGTTTCCGGATTGCGCCGCGCCAGCAACGGCGGCGCCAAATGAAATTCGAATCGCAGCTTGTCGCCGTCGAATGTCGATCTAACCCGATCAAGGAACGACGTTTCGCTGTACAGGCGCGCCACTTCGTATTCGTCCTTGTACGCCATCAGTTTAAAGAGGTAGCGCGCAACGGCTTCCGCAAGTCCGCAGTGCCCCGCCGCTTTTTCGGCTTCCACTGTGCGAGCTTTCTCAACCCAGATTCGATAGCGGCGCGCGTAATCCGCATTTTGATAGGCGGTCAGAAATTCCACGCGACGATTCACGGTGTCGGCGAAAGATTGCGACAGCCTTAGTGAATCATTCTGTTCCTGCGGCCGCGGTTTGACCAGTGCCTCAAGCCCTCTTGGATCGACGACAGCGCGGCGCCCATAACGAAACGCCGCAATATTCATTGCCACAGCTTGGCCGTTCATTTCGATCGCCCGCTCGACGGCCTCCGCCGAAAGCGGCAACGCTCCGCTTTGGTAGGTATAGCCGAGCATGAACATGTTCGCGCCCATGGAGTTGCCGAGCAGCGCGGTCGCGAGCCGCCCGGCGTCCACGAACTGAGTATGCTCGCGACCGGCGTGAGCGATGATGGCGCGTTTGAGACGCTCCGTCGGCAGAAAAAAATCCGCATTGCGCGTGAAATCGCCGGGCAAAAATTCCGCGGTATTGACGATAACCCGCGTAATTCCATTTTTCATCGCGCCAAGCACTTTCTTGGCGCCGACAACGACAATGTCCCCGCCCAGGACCAGGTCGGCGCCGCCCGCCGCGATTCGAATCGCATGAATATCCGACGACGTATTGGCGATGCGAATGTGACTCGATACTGCGCCGCCCTTTTGCGCCAAACCGGCCATATCGATGATGCCGACGCCCTTGCCTTCCAGATGCGCCGCCATTCCGACGATGGCTCCAATAGTAACAATTCCAGTCCCGCCAATACCCGTGACGATGATCCCGTAAGGGTGATTGAGCAGCGGCGCCTTGGGCGCCGGGAGGGCCGGCCACTCTTTAGGCTCGGCGAGGGCCTCGCCTTTCTTGAGCTTCGCGCCGTGCACAGTCACAAAGGAAGGGCAAAAGCCCTTCAGGCAGGAGTAGTCCTTGTTGCAACTCGACTGATCGATCGTTCGCTTGCGGCCCCACTCGGTTTCCAGCGGCTGCACCGATACGCAATTCGATTTGACGCCGCAATCGCCGCACCCCTCGCAAACCAGGTCATTGATGACCACCCGCTTGTCGGGATCAGGAAATGCCCCGCGCTTGCGGCGTCGCCGCTTCTCGGCAGCGCAGGTCTGGTCGTAGATGAGCACGGTAACGCCGGGGACGGTGGCGAGCTCCCGTTGAACGGCGTCAAGTTCGTCGCGGTGATGCACCGTAAGTCCGCGCGGCCATTCGATGTCTTTCCCATACTTCCAGGGCTCGTCGGTGACGACGACCACCCGCTTGGCCCCCTCGGCGGCCACTTGCGATGCGATCTGCGGGACAGTCAACCCGCCGTCATTCGCCTGTCCGCCGGTCATGGCGACCGCATCGTTGAACAGGATCTTGTAGGTCATGGTCACGCCGGAAGCGATCGCAGCGCGGATCGCGAGATAGCCGGAGTGGTTGTAAGTGCCGTCCCCAAGATTCTGGAAAACGTGCCCGCGGTTGGAAAATGGCGCTTCGCCAATCCAGTTGGCGCCCTCGCCCCCCATCTGGGTGTAGCCGAGCGTTTTGCGGTCCATCCACTGCGCCATGTAATGGCACCCGATGCCGGCATAGGCGCGGCTGCCTTCGGGGACCCGCGTCGACGTGTTGTGCGGGCACCCCGAACAGAAATACGGAATGCGTTGGGCAACGTCCGTCGTTTCGGTGAGCGCGCTTTGCGCGGATTTCAGGCGGGCCACGTTTGCCGCGAGCTCTTCGTTGGAGCCATAGCGCAGCAACCGTTCGCCGATGCAGATGGCGATATCGTTCGGATCAAGCGCGCCCTTGACCGGGAATAGCCAGTTTCCCTGCTCGTCTTTCTTGCCGATGCAGACCGGCTGATTTGCCGTGCCGTAAAGTTCTTCACGAACCTGCACTTCGATCAGCGAGCGCTTTTCCTCGACAACAATGATCAGGTCGAGCCCTCGTGCGAACTCCGCCAGCTCCTGTCGCCCGAGCGGCCAAACGCAGGCAACCTTGAAAACCCGAAGGCCAAGATCATTGCATTTGATCTCATCGATCCCGAGCTCGTCGAAGGCTTGACGCACGTCGAGATACGCTTTGCCGGTGGTGATGATGCCAATCTTTGGCGCCCGTCCCCCGGACATAATAATGCGATTGAGTTTATTGGCTCGCACAAAGGCCAGCATGGCATCGCGCTTGAAATCGTGCAGGCGCGCTTCCTGGCCGAGGAATGTGTCGGTGAGGCGGATATTCAGGCCGCCTGGCGGCATGCTGAAATCGCTCGGCGTTACGATCTGCATGCGATCGAGCGAACCATCGGCCACCCCCGTCGACTCTACGGTTTCATGCATGCATTTGAGCGCGGTCCAGGCGCCTGTGAAGCGCGACATGGCCCAGCCGTATTGCGCGTAGTCGATAATCTCCTGCACGCCGCCGGGATTGAGGATCGGAATCATCACATCGACGAAATGGAATTCGGATTGATGCGCGGTCGTTGATGATTCAGCCGTGTGGTCATCGCCCATCAGAGCAATGACGCCGCCATGCTTTGAGGTACCGGCCAAATTGGCGTGGCGGAACACGTCGCCAGTGCGGTCGACGCCCGGTCCTTTGCCATACCACATGCCGAACACGCCACCGAATTTGCCTTCACCACGGAGTTCAGCTTGCTGTGAGCCCCACAGCGCGGTGGCCGCGAGGTCTTCGTTCAAGCCGGGCTGGAACTTGATGTCGGCAGCCACAAGTTGCCTTGCCGCACGCATGAATTGCTGGTCGAGACCGCCGAGGGGGGAACCGCGGTAGCCGGTGACATACCCGGCGGTGTTCAGGCCAGCGCGCCGGTCACGCTCTTTCTGCATCAGGCAGGCGCGAATCAGCGCCTGATAGCCTGTGACGAATACGTGCGACTGGCTCAGGTCGTATTTGTCGTCGAGGCTGACCGTTCGAAACGCCATGGATGGCCTTGTCGTCGTGGCGCACCACGGCGCCGGGTCCCACTCATATAGGCTTGTCCTGCGCGTGGCAAAGCGCTGAACGCCAGCAAAGCTACACCTCAACGAGTTTGGGTCAATTTCGTTATTGCCGCTGCTTACAAAAGGAAATTTCCGTGGTCGACGCCTACGCGCACTTTGGCGCAATGCAGCAGACAGAGCAGACCTACGGCGATGTGGGTGGTCAAACGCGGCCGCGGCTGCCAGAAGAGTGTCCCGCCGGGAACTCCCCTTGATGTTGCAATCGCCGCCTTCCTCAATCGAAAGCAAAGCGTCCTGGACAGTTGCCACGGTGGCACTCGTCACGATGCTGATGGCATTCGGAGCGGCATGGATCACGGCTGTGGCGCTCAAGGACATTGCGGCTGAGGTGGACGGAATCCGGTCGATCCCGGCACTCGCCAGCGCCCTCGCCTGGCTTGGCTCAGGTTTCGGCGGAATTCTGATGGGCAGGATCGCCGACAAGGTCGGCACACGATGGACCGTGATCTGCGGGTCCTTGATGATCGGCCTCGGTCTTGCGATCTCGACCATTGGCCCGCCTTGGCCGCTTTGGATCGGCCACGGGCTCTTCATAGGGCTGATCGGGTTGGGCGGCATCAACGCGCCCATGTACATCTATGTCAGCCGCTGGTTCGACCGCCGGCGTGGCTCGGCGTTGGCACTCATTTCGAGCGGCAGCTATCTGGCCGGCGCAATGTGGCCACCCGTGTTCGAACGCGCCATCGCCGCCTTTGGATGGCGCAGCACCATGCTTTGGTACGCGCTGGCCGAAATTGTGGTGATCATCCCGCTCGCCTTGCTTTATTTTCGCGCCCCACCCGAACTGGTCTTGCCGGCCGCTTCGTCTGATCCCGCCGCTGCGAAAGCGCGCGTCCTTGGGTGGCCGCCTAATCTGGTTTTCGGAATGATGTGTGTCGCCGCGGTGCTGTGCTGCGTTCCAATGGCAATGCCGCAAGGTCATCTCGTCGCCTTCTGCAGCGATATTGGCATTACGCGTTCGAACGGTGCGTTGATGCTGTCGGTCCTGCTTGGCACGGCCTTTCTTAGCCGGCAGATGTGGGGCGCCATTTCTGATCGCATCGGCGGGCTCGCAACGGTCCTGATCGGCTCGGCATGGCAGGCTGCGTCGATGACGGCCTTTCTCTTCACGCAAAACGAAGCGGGCCTGTTCACGATAGCCGCGGCGTTCGGCCTCGGATTCTCCGGGATCATCCCGGCCTATGTGCTGGCATTGCGCGAATTGTTTCCCGCCTCCGAGGCCTCGTGGCGCATTCCAACGTTGCTCCTGTTTAGCGGCGGCGGGATGGCGCTCGGCGGCTGGCTCGCGGGCCTTCTCTACGATCATTTCGGTTACTATGCGCCAGCTTTCGCGGCGGGAATCGGCGCCAATATTCTCAATCTGGTCTTGATCGGGATTCTGGTCGGCCGAGGGCGCTTGCGCGCGGCGTTAGCCTGAGAAATCAGGTCCGCGACGGACTGATCAGCCAGACGCCTGCCAGGATGCCGAGGGCGATCGCCGCCGTCCCCAGCGCCGCCCAGGTTTGCGCGGCCGCCAGCGCGGTTGTCGCAGCCCAGGCTATCGAGGAAAAAGCTTCCGCGAATGTGGCGAGGCGGGATGAGGTCTGCCTGCGGCGGAATTGACTGCGCCGCGCCTGCACGCGGAAGCAGAGCTGGATGGCCGTCGCGGCTGCTGCCGCGGTCAATATGCCGAGGCCACAAACAATGCCCGCGAATACAGTATCGAGGGTCAAAACGGCAACGATCGGCGCGAAGACGAGCGCGATCACTCCTATGACTGCTTCGATCTTGGCCCACAGGATGCGTGGCGAGGTAATCGGCGCGGTGGCGACAAGATCGGGGGCGTCCTCGCCTGAAATCGAAAGCCACGCCAGTCCTCCGGCGAGCTGGCCGGCCGCCATGACCACCACCGGAATTAACACGACAAAAGAGTCGTTGCGGTCATGAAATGTGATCCAAAGCAGCAGCGCCGGCGGAATGAGATACAAAATCTGCATCAGCGTCTGCGAAACGAGCCAAGGATCGCGCTGCAGAAGCGTCCATTCCTTGTGCCGCAGCGCGCGGCTCGCAGAGCGGCGGCGAAAGCCGCGCGACCATCGACGCTGACGCACGGCGGCGCTCGAAACACCGGCCGCCGCCAGAGCGTGCTCGCCGAAACGCCGCGAGAAAAGCCAAATGGTCACACCGAGCGCAGCAATGCCGAAGGCCATGACGCCGGCCAGCGCCGCATAATCTCCAAGCACAGCGCGTGCGGGCCACCAGAAGGCGCTGGTCGTATCGGGCGCGTGGGACAGCATCCAATTCGACTGCAATGCGGCGAAGCGCGACAGGCTGCCCGCAGAAAAAATGGCCGCAATCTGCAAAAGGATAACGAACGCGGCACCGATGACCGCCGCCACGATCTGGGCGATCAGCCTCGTGCGCTTGGCACCGATGATGCGGAACAATGCGACGGTCAGCGCAAGCGCTGCTGCCGTTGCCACCGCGCCCATTGCCGCGACCACACCATAAGCTGAAAGCCATCGGCTACCGCCGAGCACCGCCAGAACATTGATGAATGGCGCGGCCAGCAGCACGGCGATTGCGATGGCAGCGGCCGCGATCCGCGCCATGCGCACCGCGAATACTTTGCGTGCCGAAGCGGGCGACGTGAGGACGAGATCGAGATCGGAGCGCGAATAAAATGCACGCGTCACCGACTCCATTCCTTGCGACAGGAGCAGCGACCATGACAGCACCAGCGAGCCGGTGATGCCGACCAGAGTTGCCGTGTCGGAAGCCAGATTGGCATTGGCGAAGCTCGCGACCGTCCAATAGGCGAACACATGCATGAAGCCTGCAAAGGCGATCAGCGCGATGGCCGCGGTGCGCGCGCGCGTGCGTCCTCCCGCCGTCATCAGGGAAGCCCAATCTCGCCAACCGAGACGCAGCTCGTGACTGGTAAGCCAGGTCAGGGAAGCCGGCTGGCTCACGCTGCGGCCGCCTGCTCGGCCACCAGCATGAGGAATGTATCCTCGAGGCTTGTAGCGGTTTCACCGGTCTGCCGGCGCAGGTCGTCAAGCGTGCCTTCCGCGATAAGCCGCCCGCCCGCAATTACGCCGATGCGATCGGCCATGCGCTCCGCCACCTCGAGAATATGCGTGGTCATGATGACGGTGCCGCCGGCACGCACGCGCTCGCGAAGCACGTTCTTCACCTGCCGGGCAGTGCCGGCGTCGAGACCTGTCAATGGCTCGTCGAGGATGATCAGCTTCGGGTCGTGCACGAGCGCGCCGGCAAGGGCCACCTTTTGCCGCATGCCCTTAGAGAACCCCTCGCAGCGCTCGTGCGCGTGCGGCTCAAGGCCCAGCCAGCCGATCAGTTCGCGCGCGCGCGCTTCTGCTACGGCGGGCTCAATCCGCCAGAGCCCTGCAACAAACTCAAGATATTCGTAGGGCGTGAGCTTTTCGTAGATCATCGGCTCGTCCGAGAGCCACGCGGTGATTTGCTTGGCGCCGACCGGGTCGGCAAGCGCGTCGATGCCATCGATGCAGATCGAGCCTGCGTCAGGGCGGAGCAGACCGACCACCATCCGCAAGGTTGTGGTCTTGCCGGCGCCGTTCGGGCCGACCAAGGCATAGAACTCGCCGCAATGGACAGTGAGATCGAGCGCATCGACAGCGGGGCGGTCAAACCGTTTGCTGACCCCACGCAGCCCCAGCGCGACCTGACGATTCTGCGTCATTTGAAACGGCCCTCAACTTGGAAGAGCTTCCGTCTCTACGACACGAGTCGTTTCAGCCGCGTAAATCCTATAATTGCAGCAAGCGCGTTAAGTTTTCAGTCAGCTTACGGCTTCGGCACCATCTTAAACATGGCATCGCCATAGGTCTTCCTCGCATCTGCCAGTAGCGGTTGGACGGCCGCGACCAAGAGTTCGTGTTCTTTCGGCGTAAGCGAATTGATCTCGCAGCCCTCCGCCTCGATCGCCCTGTAGGATTCATCGTGCTCTTCGACCGCAAGCTTGCGCTGATAGGCAACCGCTTCGCTGACCGCCGACTGCATGGCGCGCTTGAGACGGTCAGGCCAACTCTCGAACGACGGTCGATGCAAGAAGATCGGTCGCGAGATATAGAAGTGATTGCTGAGCGTGTGGAACTTGTGAAACTTGTGCACGCCATAGATGACGGTATTGGCAAGTGGATTTTCCTGCGCGTCGAGCGTGCCTGCCTTGATCATGGCAATCGCTTCCGTCAGGTCCATGCGCATCGCGACCGCGCCGAGAAGTTCGAATGTGCGTCGGTGTATCTCGCTGGGCAGCACGCGGATTTTCATGCCGGCCATGTCGGCGGGCCGATGGATCGGCTGCAGGCGATTTGAGATGTGGCGGAACCCATTCTCGAACCAGCCGAGGATCCGGTAGTTGATGCGCCCCTCCGTCTTGCGCGCGAGAAATTCGCCCAGCGTGCCGTCCATCGCTGCGCGCGCCTGTGCGTTGCTCGAAAACAGGAACGGCAGATCGACGAACCCCAATTCCGGGACGCGGTCGGTCAGATAGCTCGAGGACTGGTAGCCGAGCGTGATTTCACCGTTCTCGACCAGCGTCAGGATATCCTCAGCCTTGTGGCCGTGATCCATAATGTTGAAGACGTATTCGATCTTCACGTCATTGCCGAACTGCGCGCCCAGTTTGTCGCCGATGAGCTTCAGCGATTTGCTGAAACCGGTGCTTGGCGGGCCGTAGCCGCCCATACGAATACGGATTGCGTTGCTCATTTTCCTCTCGCTTGACGTGCCTCTCTATACTGGGGCGTTGCGATCTGGCCAAGCAAAGGCGGTGTGATAGAGTCCCTGCGCATTCACGGAGGAGTACGCCGATGAACAAGCTTGCCAGCGTTTCAAAAAGTTCACGGGATGAAATTTCGCCGGTGGAATGGCAGGCGCGCGTCGACCTTGCGGCCGTCTACCGCCTGACTGCGCACTACGGTTGGGACGACGTGATCTACAACCATTCATCGATGCGAGTACCCGGCGAGCCGCGCAAGTTCCTGATGAAAAAGCACGACCTGCTCTATACCGAGGTCACCGCTTCCAACCTGGTGAAAGTGTCGATGGACGAGGATCTCGACGAAAAGTCCGGCGTCAACCGGCCCGGGTTCACACTGCATGGCGGCGTGCTGAGCGCACGTCCTGACGTGAACTGCGCGATGCATGTGCATACCAATATCGGCATGGCGATTGCCGGACTCAAAGGCGGCCTTCGCATGGTGTCCCAGCAGGCGATCCGCTTCTATCAACGCATCGGTTATCACGCCTACGAGGGCATCACGGAGGATTTTGACGAGCGCGAGCGTCTGAACCGTGACCTTGGCCAGAACCGCGCGATGATCATGCACAACCACGGTCTTCTCACCGTGGGAAAAAGTGCGCGCGAAGCCTTCGTGCTGATGAAGCATCTCCTCGACGCTGCCGACATTCAGCTTAGGCTGGAAGCCACCGGCAAGGAGCTGATCGAGATTTCCCCGGCAGTCTGCGAAAAGACCGCCGAGCAATATGAGCATCACGATGCCGGCCGCGGTAGCCACGATTGGGCGGCATACCTGCGCATGCTCGACAAGATCGATACAAGTTACAGAAACTGAGCTTTGTGCCGTCATGCCCGGCCTTGTGCCGGGC